>Ga0129315_1000355_pt1 | contig 42728 bp, 51 predicted proteins | sample Cm827metagenome_FD_94432 | JGI IMG/M metagenome (GOLD analysis project Ga0129315, IMG submission 94432) | Eastern black-and-white colobus group fecal microbial communities from Wisconsin, USA - Cm827 metagenome | ecosystem: Host-associated > Mammals > Digestive system > Large intestine > Fecal... | reverse complement strand
TTAGCATGATAACTTCTATATCATCAAAATACTTATTTAGCTTTTCTTTTACTTCTAAAGCCATTTCCATATTTTTATCTTTATCTAAATTAATTGCAATAGCAACTCTCTTCACAATCATGCCCCCTGTGGTTTACTTATACCATAAATTTTATTAAAGACTTCAAGTTAATTCTAGAAGCCTTTAATAAGATTCAATATAAAATTATAATAAATTATGTGATTCGTTCACAGTATTTTCAATATCATCTACAGAAAATGTTGATTCTCTATTTTTATCTTTTGTAAAATATACTAAATATTCAATATTCCCTTCAGGGCCTTTAATTGGAGAATAACTTACTGCTAATATATTTAAATTTTCAGAGTACAAATAATCAACTATACTTTTCACTACTTCTTTATGAACATTAATATCTCTAACTACACCTTTTTTACCTACTTTTTCTTTACCAGCTTCAAATTGAGGTTTAATTAGGGCAACAACTTCACCTTCGTTACTTAATAAATTTATAGTAGCAGGCATAATTTTTTTTAATGAAATAAAGGACACATCTATAGATGCAAAGTCAACAAGTTCTCCTATATCACCTGGAGTTACATATCTAATATTTGTTCTCTCCATACAAACAACTCTTGGATCTGTTCTTAGTTTCCAGGCAAATTGTCCATATCCTACATCTATTGAAAAAACTTTTTTTGCTCCATTTTGTAGCATACAATCTGTAAATCCACCTGTTGAGGCTCCTATATCCATGCAAGTTTTATTTTCTAAGGAAATTCCAAATTCCTTCATTGCTTTTTCAAGCTTTAATCCTCCCCTACTTACGTAAGGTATTTCTTGTCCTTTGAAAATAATTTCTGCATCTACACTGACCTTTTCACCAGCTTTATCTACTCTTTGTCCGTCAACAAATATTTTACCAGCCATTATACTTGTTTTTGCTCTTTCTCTAGAGGTAAATATTCCTTTTTCAACTAAAAGTATATCAAGTCTTTCTTTTTTCACAGACATTTTTATCTCCTTTATTTATAAAGTTCTATGATTGATTCTGCAATTCCTTCTGCATCTAATTTATTTTCTTTATATAATGTATTAATATCACCTTGATGTACAAATTTATTTTTAAATCCTAAAGCTTTAAATTTATTTTTAAAACCTAATTCATTTAAGCTCATTAATACATAACTACCAAATCCACCGTTAGTAATATTATCTTCTATAGTTACAATATCATAACCATCATTTATTAGTTCTCTTAAAATGTTATTATCTAAAGGTTTTACAAAAGTTGCATTAACTATTAATGGATTAATTCCTTGCTTTAATAATTCTTCTTTGGCTAAAATAGAATATTGTAGCATCTTACCAACAGCTATAATTGCAACTTTTTCTCCATCAGACACTCTTTCCCATTTTCCATATTCTATTGAATTTAAAGGCTTTAAGTTACCACATAAGTCTCCACCTCTTGGATATCTTAGTGCAACTGGTCCATTGTGATTTAATGCCCATTTTAGCATTATCTTTACTTCATCTAAATGCTTAGGAGCTAAAACAGTCATATTAGGTACTGCTGATAAATATGATAAATCAAATATTCCTTGATGAGTCTCACCATCTTCACCTACTAAACCTGCTCTATCTATAGCAAATACTACTGGCATATTTTGAATACAAACATCATGTATTAGTTGATCAAATGCTCTTTGTAGAAAGGTTGAGTAAACTGCAAAAACTGGTTTCAAATTTGCAGCTGCAAATCCTGCTGATAAAGTAGTTGCATGTCCTTCAGCAATTCCTACATCAAAAAATCTATTTGGAAATTCCTTAGCAAATTCTTTAAGCCCAGTTCCATCTGGCATAGCTGCAGTTATAGCTACTATTCTATCATCTTCCTTTGCTAATTCAATCATTGCATCGCCAAAAGCTTTAGAGTAATTTTTGCTGCTTTTAGTATTAACTTCTCCGCTTTCTAAATCAAAAGGACTAACTCCATGATATTTATTAGGATTTTTTTCTGCTAATTCATATCCTTTACCTTTATTAGTAACTACATGAATTATTACTGGTTCATTAATTTTTTTTGCCATTTCAAAAACTTCGTTTAAAAGTTCTATGTTATGTCCGTCTATAGGTCCTATATATTTTAATCCCATATCTTCAAAAAGCATTGATGGTACTATAAATTGTTTTAGTCCATCTTTAAATTTCGAAATATATGTAGCAACTTTTTCTCCAGCTTTAGATGATTTTAATGTTTCATTTATTTCTGATTTTAATTTATTGTATTTTGGTTCCATTCTTAGCTTATTTAAGTGCTTAGATACTCCACCAACATTTGGTGAAATACTCATTTGATTATCATTTAAAATCACTATCATTTTAGTTTTTTTAAATCCAACATCATTTAAAGCTTCTAAAGCCATTCCTCCAGTTAATGCTCCATCACCAATAACTGCAATTACTTCATTATTTTCTTTTTTAATATCTCTAGCTCTAGCCATTCCTAGAGCAGCTGATATAGATGTACTGCTGTGCCCTGTATCAAAGGCATCATACTTACTTTCACATCTTTTGGGAAATCCACTTAAGCCCTTATATTTTCTTAGCTTATCAAATTGATCTTTTCTTCCTGTTAAAATTTTATGAACATAGCATTGATGTCCAACATCCCATACTATTTTATCCTCTTCTAAATTGAAACTTTTAAATAAGGCAATAGTTAATTCAACTACTCCTAAGTTAGAAGCTAAATGTCCACCAGTTTTAGAAACACTATCTATTAAAAACTCTCTAATTTCAGAAGCTAATACTTCTGATTCTATATTTGTTAATTTCTTTACTTCTTCAATAGAGGTAATCTTATCTAATATTCTACCCATAATCAAACCTTTCTTTCTATTAAAATTCTCTATTTAATAACTCTAAAGTTAATTCATTTAAGTCAATAGCATCTACAGAAAGGCTCTTCAACAATTCAATACATTCATTTGTTAATCTTACACATTCTCTCTCACAATATTCTAAGCCAAATAAAGATATAAAGTTTGACTTATTTTCATCACAATTAATATTTTTCCCAAGCTTTGATACTTCACCTGTAATATCTAAAATATCATCTTTTATTTGAAAGGCTAAACCTAGCTTTAATCCAAACTCATTTAATATTTCAATATCTTTTTTAGGTGCATCTGCTAAAATAGCGGCAGATACAATTGAAGCTCTTATTAGCTCACCAGTTTTTTTATTATGCATATAGATAAGTTCTTCCTTAGATATCTCTTTATTTTCAGCCATAATATCTACAACTTGACCTCCAATCATTCCTTCTGGTCCTGCTGCTTCTGATATTTCTCTAGCTGCAAGTAAAGCTCTCCCCCCATTTTTTATAGAAAAAAGCATAAGTAAACTCATTGCCTCATTTAATAACATATCTCCTGCTAATATAGCTATACTTTCCCCAAATTTTTTATGATTAGTAGGCATTCCCCTTCTTAAATCATCATTGTCCATACATGGTAAATCATCATGTATAAGAGAATAAGTATGAATCATTTCCATTGCTGAGGCCATTTCTATTACGTCTTTATAATTATCTTTATATAAACTATAAGTTAATAAGAATAATATAGGTCTTATTCTTTTTCCTCCTATATTAAGGCTATAACTTGCTGCATCATATATAATTCTATTATAACTTCCTTTATTGTTAAAGTACAAATCTAAATAACTATTAATATAATCCCTATAATGATTTATTTTATTACTCATTCTTTAGCTCCATTTCCATTTCCTCTTTAATTACACTTATCTTGCCCTCTAAAGAATTTAAGGTTTTATATAATTTATTTATTAACTTAACTCCACTTTCATATTCTTTCATTAATTCTTCAAGTGGTAGATCATTACTTTCCATTTTATTTAATATCTCTTGAAGATTATTTAACATCTCTTCATAAGATTCTTTTTTAGCCATAAACCTTCAACTCCCTTTAATTTAATTAAAATCTTTTATAATTTTCCCTTTAACTTTTCCATCATTAAAAAGAATGTTTATTTCTTCTATCTCTCCCAAAGACTTCTTTGAAGGAATAATGTTATTATCTTTATCTTGTACTATTGCATATCCTTTATTTAAAACATTTATGGGATTATGTGCTTTAAGTAATTCATTAAGGGAATGAATTTTCATTTTTTCCTTATCAAGCTTATTCAACATAAGATTATTTAATTTATCTAAAGTTCTATCTATTTCAATATAAGAATTAGATAAGGTAACTTCAGGATTCATGGATGTCATTAATTTTTTATAATTATATAATCTTTCCTTTTCGTAATTTAAAGTATCTAAAACTATCTTATTAATATTACTTTCATAGTCTTTTATAGATTTTTTGATATCACTTTCTAAAGGTACTGCTATTTCTGCTGCTTGAGAAGGAGTTGATGCTCTATAATCACTTACAAAATCAGAAATTGTAAAATCAACTTCATGTCCAACTGCAGAAATTATAGGAATTTTAGATTTAAAAATTTCCTTTGCTAACTCTTCTTCATTAAAGTTCCATAGTTCTTCTAATGAACCTCCACCTCTTCCAATAATAATAGTATCAACATTTTTTTTATTATTGAAATATTTTATACCTTTTATAATAGTCTTATATGCACCATCACCTTGTACTAATGCTGGATATAAAACAATATCAACTAATGAACTTCTTCTTTTTGTTACATTTATTATATCTCTAATTACTGCTCCTGTTTCAGATGTTACTACACCAATTCTTCTTGGCATTTTAGGAATACTCTTTTTATTTTCAATACTAAAGTATCCTTCATCTTGAAGTTTCTTTTTAAGATTTTCAAATTTAATGTGAAGCTCACCTAATCCTTCTTTTTCTAATTTATCAATATATAATTGAAGTGAACCTGTTCCTTGGTATATTGAACATCTAGCTACTGCTATAACCTGCATTCCATCTTCAAGTTTAAAGTCCAGATTAATACAGCTACTTTTAAACATTACACAATTAATTTTACTACTTACATCTTTTAGAGAAAAATAAATATGCCCACTACTGTGATATTTTAAATTAGATATTTCCCCTCTTACTATTAGGTTATTTAAAATATAATCATTGTCTAATATTTTTTTTATATAATTATTAACTTCACTAACTGTTAAAGTTTTCATTCTCATACTTTACTAACGCCTCACATGAATTCTTTATTAATAAAGTAGTTGTTAATGCTCCTACTCCACCTGGTACTGGCGTTAGCATTTCTACTTCATTAACAATATCATCAAAATCTACATCACCTGTTATTTTACCATTTAAAGATGAAGTACCAACATCTATTACTATAGCTTTCTTATTAATATAATCTTTATTTATATATTTAGCTCTACCAATTGCCACAATTAATATATCTGCTTTTTTGCAAATATCTTTTAAATCTTTAGTTTTTGAATGACATATAGTTATTGTAGCATTTTTATTAAGTAATAGTTGAGCTACAGGTTTTCCAACTATATTACTTCTACCTATAACAACAACATTTTTACCTTGTAACTCTATATTATATTTTTCTAATAATGTTATAACAGAATTAGGTGTGCAAGGCAAAAATACATTTTCTCCACAATAAAGTTTACCTTGATTAATATAAGTTAAACAATCTATATCCTTTTCTGGTGAAATAGCATTAATTATCTTCTTTTCATTTAAGTTTTTAGGTAAAGGAAGCTGTAGAATTATTCCATCCACACCCTTATCTTCATTTAATTTACTTATTATATTTATAAGTTTATCTTCTTCTATACCTTCGTCTAAAATAATCTTATCAAATTCAATTCCAAGAGAAGTTGCCACTTTTTCTTGATTATTGATATAGTAAATTGATCCTCCATCATTTCCAATCAATATAGATGCTATTTTAGGTGCTCTTAAACCTTTTTCTACTCTTTCTTTTACAAATGCTTTTATTTCTTCTTTTATTTCTAAAGAAATCTTTTTACCATCTATTATGTTTTTCACGGAAAACAGCCCCCTATTTATTTTATAAATTCTTAAATGCTTTATCTAGTACCCCATTTATAAAAGATACACTTTTATCCTCTGAATATTTTTTAGTCATTTCTATTGCTTCATTTATAGCTACCTTTTCAGGAACATCTTCCATATAAAGCATTTCTCCAATAGCTAATCTTAATATTGATAAATTCACTTTAGAAATTCTCTCTAATTTCCAATTTGTTAGAGCTTCTTCTATTTTTTTATCAATCTCAGTTTTATTTTCTTCTACCTTTAAAAGTATTTCTTTTATGTAATCTAAGTCTATAGTATTTAATTTCATTTCGTAGTCTTCTAGGAATGTTTCTATAGTTTCTTCAAGTGTATTTTTGCTTAAAGTCATTCCAAATAGTAATTCCATTGCTATTTCTCTAGATCTTTTTCTATTCATCTTATCCTCCTAAGTGCTGTTAATAATATTATTAACCTTATAAAACTTTCTAATCATAAATATACTACAACAAATTTATTTAAAGCACAAGAAAAACACCCTCTGAAAAATCAGAGGGTTTGATTATTTTTCTTTGTTTTCTAATTTTTCTATTTTAGGAACATAAATGTTCTGAACATTAATGTTTACTGCTGTAACATTTAATCCCGTCATAGTTTCAACAGTTTTCTTAACATTATCTTGAACAGCACTTACCACTTCAGGTATTTTAACACCATACTCTACAGCTAAATTTAATTCAATAGTAGCATAGTCTTCATTTAAAGTTACTTTAACATTTTTTCCAGCATTTTTCTTACCTTTTAGCAATTGTGATATGTTATTACCAGCCATGTGTTGTAGATCTTCTACTCCATTTATTTCTTCTGCGGCTATTCCAGCTATAACGCTAACAACTTCATCAGATATTTTAACTATACCTAAATTTTCTTCGTAGTTCATATTGTCCATTTGATTACCTCCTAGCGTTTTGATTTCAAAACTCTTTCTTATGTTAATTATATCAAAGCAATTTCCATATTACAATGAATTATTTCTTTGGTTCAATTATTATATCACTTATTCCTGAAATATTTTCAGCAATTTCTTGAATTGAAGCAGTATCAGCTTCTGTTAGTTCATCTGCTTTAACTACTACTCTAACTGTACCCTTTTCAATGGAACATAATACATCCTCGAAGCCTTTATTTTTTACACTTACTTCTATTCTGCCTTCTTGATCCTTCATCATAGTTTTTTCTCTTAATTCATTTGATGCTAAATCCTTTTGTTCTTGTGAAGTTTGTTCGTCTTTAATTAGTTCATCTAATTCTTGCATTGTAACTGCATCTTGTTGATCTTTTTCACTTCTTAAACTATAGAAATATTCATTATTTCCAATAGTTTCTTTATCATTATCTTTTTCTTTATCTTCATCTGTTCCTTGTTGTGATATTACTTGACTAAAATCTGTTGGATCATTTAAGCCAGTTTTATTTATCCTAGCTGCTACAACTCCTACACATACTATAAGAGCCATAAGTGTGAAAATAATACCAAATTGTTTTTTTGTCATTTTGATTTCCCCCCATCTATTTTTCATATTATTTATATGCTAATTCTTCATAGGATATACATTAACCTTATCTATAGATATTCCATATAATGTAGATACTGCCACTTGTATATCATATTTAACCTTAGCACTATTTGCACCTTCTGCAACTATTAGAACACCACTTATCTCAGGCTTATTTATTTGTAATATATAGGGCTCATTCTTACCAGATTCACCAGCCATAACTACTTTACTTCCACCATTTTGTTGAGTAGTTGCCCTTTTTCCACCTTGACTATCAGTTTCTTCTGTAACTGATTCTTGAGTAGTTTTTTCTACTGCAGGAACCTTTACTTCACCACTTTTAAAATTAATTTTAACCTCAACGTTCCCTACATTTTCTATTTTACTTAGCAAATTTTTTAATGTTTGTTTTTCATTTTCCTCATAATTATCCATTGTTCTCTTTACCTCTTCCTCTAAGTTACTTATATCTTCTATATTTGAGCTTATTGATTCTTTAGTATCTTTCCTTCTAGTTGTAGTTAAAAAGCTAATAGCAAGTAATACAAAGGCTAGTATTAATGCTATTACTACAACATTTAAAAACTTTTTATCATTAATTAATTTGGTTAAATCATCTTTAAAATTACCTTTTCCCATTTTCTCACTCCTACTAATCTACTTTATAAATCATTATTTGATCCTTATTAATATTTAAAATCTCTGCTAAATAACTTATAATCTCATCTTCATTATTTACTTTTTTTTCTTTAGAACTAACCTCTGTACTTTCTCTATTATTAATTACTATTTTTTCTATTTTAGAAACTTCTCTATTTTTAACTCCTACTTCAACTTTATTAATTGAATAAGTTATATCTTCCATACTTAGCTTACAATCAATATTACTATTAAATTCTAGCTCTTTAAATTTTTCCTTCAATAATCTATTACAATTTTCTTGTAAATTTTCCTTAAATGCAACTTCACTTTTACTTTCTCTATTTTCGCTTTTTGCTTCTTTAGATTTAGCATTAAATAAGTCTATATATTCAGATATATCACCAGTTATAGTTTTTTCTCCATTATTTATAAAAGAAACTATTGGACTTATCATTACAGCTATTAAAATAGTTCCTAGAACAAATTTTAAGTATTTTTTCATACTATTATCAGGGGAAATTAATTCTATAGCAGAAATTAAAATAATCATACTTATTAAAGTTACAATAAACCCTTTTATCTCATTCATTTCCTAACCTCCTATAACGAACTTTCCAGCTGAAGCCATTATAGCTAATAAAACAAAAAACATTAAGCTAACTGATAATACGCAGGACATTAGAAGTATTAATGAATTGCCTGCTGAAGCTAAAGAGCTAGTTATACGTTTATCACTTATGGGTTCTATAATTGCTGCAGTTAACTTATATACAAAGGAAATTAGAACCAGCTTAATTATTGGATAAAGCATCATAATTACTATTATTATTAATCCAATGGAGCTTACAGCATTTTTAATTATAAGTGAATATCCTGCTACAGAAGCAATAGCATCTGAAAAAGCCTTACCTACTATAGGAATAAAATTATCTATTGCAAATTTTGCAGTTTTTAAGGTAACTGCATCTATAGTAGATGAAGTTATACCTCTTACCGTTAATAATCCAATAAATAAAGTAAGTATAATCCCCTGAATCCAAATAGTTATTTGCTTGGTCAACTTACATAAGTTTCCAATTTTAAATTCATTAGAGATATTATTAGCAAAATCTAGAACAAAGCTTATAAGTATTAAAGGTATAATGATAGTTGTATAAATTCTTGGAATTATTAATGTTGCTCCAATAATAATAGGATCCATAGTGGCTGCTTGTGCAAAACCACCTATTGAACCAATCATCATAACTAATACTGGTAATATTGCAGCCATAAAGTTTGATAATTCTTTTATTATATCTGTTGCTATATTAATACTTACTAAAAAACTCTTTGATAAAATTATTATCAATATAGAATAACAAGCAAAAAATGCTATATTTGATATACCTTCACCAGAAAAAGCTGATTGTAAGTTTTTTATTAAAGAGCACATAATTGCAATAACTATAATGCTTACAGAAAATGAAAGCGCTGTTTTTACCTCTTTAAATAAAAAACTAATAATTGCATTACTAAATGTCTTTATAGATAAATTTCCCTCACCATTTTTTATATATCCTTTTATATAATCTGCAGGATCTAAGTCATTCATTATTTCAATATCAAACTTCATACTATTTATATAGTTATATAATGAATTCAATTTGTTATTTACTTCTTCATCCTGAAGTTCATTATTTTCTAAAGAGTATTGAAAATTATTGTCTTTATCATTTGCTAAAGCAATTTTAGTACTAGAATTTATAAATGTAAGAACTATTATAGTAAATACAAATATAATTCTTATAGTTAATAATTTTTTAAACATATAAACACCTACAATATTTGTAAAATAGATTGTAATACAGCCATTAAAATAGGTATTGCTAAAGTTAAAATTAATATTTTAGCAGAAAATTCAACCTTACTAGCTATACTTGCTGCTCCTGCATCTTTACATATCTCACTACAAAAAGTTGCTAAATATGATATTGCAAGTATCTTCAAAACAACTCCTATATAAACTATATCTATATTTGCTCTTGAAGATATATCTTTAATAAAGCTTATTATGTCAGTTATACTAGTTAGAATTGATACAAAAAGAATTACACCTGCTATTAATGATACTAATACTGCTATATCAGATCTTTTATCCTTAAATAGTAAGAATATAAATAATGCAACAAGTGCAAAGGATACTATTTTTAATATTTCCATAATAATCTCCTATAACATAAACATAGTTTTTACAGTGTTAAATAAATTGCTTATTAATCCAATTACTGTAATAAGTATAATTACTATTCCTGCAATATTTGTTATTACTGCTATGTCATCTTTGCCACTAGCTTTTAAAACTTTATCAATAACTACAAGTAAAACACCCATAGCTGCTATTTTAAATAAAATACTTATATCTAGCATTTATTCCCCTCCCACTAAAATAAAAAAATTGCAATCATTGCACCTATACATATACCTATAGCACTATACATTTTTGAATTCCTCTTTGCTAATTCATCTGCAGTTTTGCAATTTATTTTCATATTTTCAATAGTTAAATTGAATAACTTATCTTGTCCATATACACCTGATTCTCCTAGACCCTTAAGAAAATCTTTGATTATTGCCTTATCTTCTTCAAACAAATTAAAATTACTTTTGCTTTTATGATATTGCTCACTAAATGCTTCATAGACACTTTTGGATTCTCCATCTTCAAGGTTTACTGCTACCTTTGAAAGAATATCATCTATAGGGCTTTCTACCTTCATAGAAATATATTTTAATGCTTCAGGTAATGGTGTGTTTGAATACATAACCTCGTTATTTAAAAACATTACTGATTTTAAAATAGATTTTAGTTGTTTACTTCTTCTTTTAAAGCTTTCACCGTAATAAAAACCTATATATGTGCAAGCAAAAAATATTATTGAAATTGCTATTATTTTAAGCATTTTAGCTCTCCTCCAGACATTATTGAATATATATTTTCTACTGTCCCTGGCCCTTTTCTATTACTTAAAATAATTACTTTTTCTAAAATACTATCCTCTAATAAGTCCTTAAAAACCTTTCTTTTATATATATCATCAATGCTGTATCCATGAATTGTAACTATTATATTTACTCCAGAGTTAAAGGCCATATTAAGTGATTCTATATCCCCTTCTGTACCAATTTCATCACATATTAATACTTCTGGAGATAAGCTTCTAATTGCCATTATCATTCCATCTTTCTTTAAACAGTTGTCTAAAATATCTGTTCTAATGCCTACATCTAATTGTGGAACTCCATTATAACAAGATGCAATTTCACTTCTTTCATCTATTATGGATACTTTTTTCCCAGATAAATTATTAATTGGCATACCATTTGAAATATTTCTAGCCAAATCTCTTAATATAGTGGTTTTGCCACATTTAGGTGGAGAAATTATTAAAGTGTTGTTAACTCTATTACTTTGAACAATATATTTCATTATTTCATTAGAGCATCCTTTAATTTCCTTGCATATTCTAATATTTATAGATGAAATATTTCTAATAGTTCTAACTTCTCCTTTAGACAATACACATTCACCAGCTATTCCTATTCTATGTCCTCCCTTAATAGTAATATATCCTTGCTTAATTTCCTCTTCATATGCGTATATAGAATAATTTGAAACTCTAATTAATATCTGTTTAATATCATTTATTGTAGCTATCTTATTTAATATAATTTCCTTAGTAGATAAATGAATTATTATGGGCTTGTTCACCTTTATCCGTATTTCTTGTACAGATTCCATTAATAAATACCCTCTTACTTCATTTAATATATCTGATGGTAATATTCTTAATACTTCATCCTCATTCCACAATTTATCACTTCCTATTCTATTGTTATATTTAAAATTATTTCTATCTATAAGATAATATTCATACTAATAATTAAATATGTAAAATATTTAAAAATAACTATAAAAAAGGATATAGATATTATATTCTTTGCCAATTGGTAATCTCCCAGTGGCTAGAATATAGTGTCTATATCCTCAATACTAAAGTAAATTAGATTTATAAATTCTAAAATATAAAAATCCTATTAACATATGTTAATAGGATTTTTCATTATAGTGCTTCTTTATTACAAAATGGACATGGTATTTTATTATTATTATCTATAGCTTCCTTTTCAACAAATAGAGGTTTATTACAGTTTTTACAGTTAATTTCAATATATTCATCTTCTAGTTCAATTAACTCTTCTATTGAAACTTCTTCAAACAACTCATCTTGTAATCCAATAATATCCTCATCTATATATTTAATATTTTCTTCTATAGAATCTTGCTTATAATCAATTTCTTCTATAGAATCTGATATGTCACTAACTATAGATAATATACTATTAAATATATCTTTATACTTATTATCTTCAACAGAAGATATTTCTTCCTTTAGTTTTTCTATTTTAAACTTTACTTCCTTCATATATTCACTTCCTTAAAACTAGAAATAATCTATTTAAATTATACCCAATTATTTAAAATTATAAATAAAAGCTAAGTAAAAACTTAGCTTTTGTTTATTATACTCTTTCCATGTATTCACCAGTTCTAGTGTCTACTCTAATTACATCTCCTTCATTTACGAACATAGGAACATTAACAACTGCGCCTGTTTCTAAAGTAGCAGGTTTCATCGCATTTGTAGCTGTATTTCCCTTTATTCCAGGATCTGCTTGTGTTATTAATAATTCAACAAAATTTGGAGCTTCAACTGAGAAAGCTTCTCCCTTGTAGAACTTAATTACTGCAAACATATTTTCTTTGATAAACTTTATAGCGTCTTCAACTTTCTCATAGTTTAAAGGTATTTGTTCAAAAGTTTCTTGATCCATGAAGTAGTATAATTCTCCATCTGAGTAAAGGTATTGCATTTCTTTTCTTTCAATTACTGCTTCTTGAAGCTTAGTCGTAGGGTTGAAAGTTGTATCAGTAACTCCACCAGAAATTACATTTCTAAGTTTAGTTCTTACAAAAGCTGCACCTTTACCAGGTTTAACGTGTAAGAATTCTATAACTGTATAAACTTGTCCTTCATGCTCGAAAGTAGTACCTTTTCTTAAATCTCCTGCTGATATCATTAAATATCCCTCCAAAAACTTTATTACATATTTAGTATAACTCTTTTAGCAACTAAATAGTCATAACTTCAACATTGTTTATGACATAACAAAAATATTTTATCAAAATTCACAAATAAATGCAATTATTTATATATAAGATTTGCCTCTATTGAGACATTATTTTTTTCATAACTTAAGTTATAATCAATTATTTCATAATATTTTATATTTTCAATATCATTTAAAACATCTTTCTTGCTACCATTTAATAAACATTTGATTTTCCAACTTCCATCTTCTAATTTATTATAGGCTAAAATAGTTACGGTCTTATAATTAATAAAATCTTTTTTTATGTCCTTTATATTTTTCACATTTTTACTTATAGTTATACTTTCTACTTGTGTATCCTCTATATTTTTAACTTCTGTATCCTTATTAAATCTCAATAATATATAACATTGTAAAAAACTTATGAGTACTACAATAATATATAGTATGTATTTATTTTTCATAGCTGAACCTCAACAGATATAGTTTTTTCTTTAATCTCTACAGACTTTATTTTAAAATCCTTTTTTTCCTCTATATTATATACTTCATCCATAGAATCCACCTCAATAAATCCCCCAGTATTATCAATTTTAATTTTTTTAGTATTACCAATAGAATTAAGTATTAAAATTAATTTATCATTATTTATATTTTTATAAGTTGCGTTAGAATTACTATGCATATTTGCAGCATAAACTGATTTGCGATTCTCTAATTCATTAGATAGTTTAGAAATAGAATTAGGAATTATAAATATATTCACAATTAATAATAATAAAATTAATTTATTATTGTTTTCATTAGAATTTTTCTCTAGCTTATTAATAAAATCATCTGAAATAAAATTCTTATTCCTTACATACTTTTTCATATGTATCAACTCCTAAATCCATAGAATAATGAAAATATATATTATCTATATCTTTATACTCTTTATCCTTTACTAAAATAATTTTTTTATTTTTTTCTTCGCTTAAATAATTTTTAATACAGCTTATATCTATAGTTGAAATTATATCAACTATAATATTATTGCTAATCTTTAACAAATAATTTATATTATTAAACTTATATATTATTATTATATCATTAATATTTTTTAGTTTATTTTTTACAAAAGCTTTAATTTTAAACTCAAGGACCTCAACTCTTAAATCTTTTGCAGTTTCACATAATTCTCTAATATTATTTCTTATAGAATATAAGTAAACATTTTTATATTCTTTGTCTATTTCATAATGAAATAATAAATTATCCTTATTTGTAAAATCCTCATAAATTTTATTATCTATAAATTTATCAATATTTTTACTAGAATAATTATATTTTTTTATTAAAATGCTTTCAGGACATAAAATAATCCTTCTATTTTTACTTATTTTTTTAAGTAGAGAAGTAATATCAGATTTACTATATCCTATTCCTTTGTAATAATATCTTTGTCTACATACAACAATACTACTAATCAATATTAATATCTCCTATAATATTTTTTGTTTTATAATAAGTTGGCACTAAGAATTTTTCTCCTTCTTTTTCCTTAAGTTCAAGTTGAAAATAAGTATTAGAATTAGTACTTTTCTTTACTAAGTAATATACTTCTTTTCTCTTTATAAGTTCATATTTATTATCACTATAGGTATAATTCTTATCCTTATTAATTATCTTTAAAATAAGTTCCTCCTCAATAGCTAATGACTTTTTATCTGGATAGCTTTTAAATGTATTAGCTTTAAGATAATTAGAACTAATTAAAGTAACAGAAATACTTACTATTAGTATAACGAGCATAAATACTATTAAACTTTGTATAAATGCAAAAGCCTTTTTCTTATATTTCATAAACATATAATCCTCGTATCATTATTTTTATTTGTAATTTGTAAATAGTAAGTCTTATCTTTCTTTGTAATTTTAAAGCTTGAAACATCAATCATTATTATATTAGTACCTATTTTAAATTTGTTTTTATATGTTTCTAAAACAATTTTCCCATTAGTATTATCAAACTTTATCTCTTTTCTTTTTATATCACCTTTACTATTATCTATTCTATAGTTAATTTCTATTAAACTTCTATCATATAAAATCTCATCCTGTATATTTATAGATTCAATCATATATCCTGTTAAAAGTCTTTCTATATTAAGAACTGCATCGTCAAAGGGATCTTGAACTTTTGAATTATTTATAAGAACTGAATAATTTTTAATAATTAATATAAATGAATTAATGGCTAAGGTTAATACTATTAATTGAATTAACATTGAAACATTTAGTTCTATCAATGTGAATCCTAACTTTTTCTTATTAAATTTCCATCCAGTAGGATTTAATAAATTCCCTTTCATTTAATATACCTCCATTTGAATCATAAATGGTTATTTTAAAAGTTGATATTTCATAATTATTTTCTACTGAATTTTCTTCTTTCTTTTCAATAATAATTGCATTTCTTCTTTCTATTGTGCTTTCTCTTTCTAAGGATAAAATAGATTCTGTTAATAAACTCTCTATAATATTTTCTTTATACTTTAAGGATAATTTATTATTTACAAGTAAATTTTTTATATCTAGAAATCTTATATTATATTTTATTTCTTTTTCTATAGCATAACTTACTCTATTAGCTTTTTCCTTATTTCTTCTTACTGCTATAGATTTTGAAGACATTGAAAAAATTTGTGTACTTAAAGTTAATGCAATCAATAAAATTGCCATTGATATTACAGTTTCTATTAAAGTACTACCTTTTTTCATTCTATAATATCACCTTCTTCTTCATCATTTATTATAGGACTTCTAATAATATCATTTCCTACACTTATAGTAATTTCAGTTCTCTTTTTCTTACCTTTAATTGTTATAGTGCCTGCAGATTTAATATAGCCTTCCTGAGTTATATTATTTGAATTTCCTGAAGAATTAATATTACTTAATACTTCAATATCTTCACCAAAACTAATTCTTTTAATAATTGGTGCCTTTATTCCTGTAACTTGGAATAATATTGTTTTACCATCTAATCCAATTGTTATTTCTCCTGGGACTTTATTTTTACGGCAATATGATTTTCCAAAGCTTAATAAAGACTTAACTTCTGCTTCTAAATTTTTAAATTGGATATCATACATTTTTTCTTTAACTTTTCCAATATTTATAACAACTATAGAAGAAAATATTGTAATTATAGATAAAACTACTATTAATTCTATTAATGTATAACCCTTTTTCATTAAAAACCAACCTCAAACATTGCAGAAAAAAGTGGAAGTATAAAAATAATTAAGAATATGATAACAAAACCTCCCATAAATATAACTGAAGCTGGCTGTAATAAAGCTATTCCTCTATTTATTTTTGATATAAGTTTTTTCTCTAAATATAAGGATAATGAATCTAACCTCTCATCTATAGATCCGCCTTCTTCACCTAACTTTACAATAGAAATTGTATACTTAGAGTAGCTTCTCCTATTTTCTAAACTACTGGAAATTGAATCTCCATTTAAAATACTTAAATTTAAATAATTAAATCTTTCTTTTAAATCATTTATTTTAAAACTATTTGTAGCATATATAAGTCCTTCTGATAAATTAACACCACTCTTTAATATAATTGAAAGCAATAAAATAAATGTATACTCAATAAAATCCTTATAAGCTGGAATTTTATTAACTAATCTTCTAAATATATCTTTAAGGTAGAACTTACCTAAAAACCAAGGTAATAATATAAAATAATTGAAGCTATAAATTATTGATATAATTGGATTTTCTTTAATATAATTAGAAAGATTATAAGATAACTCACATATAAATGGAACACTACTGCCTAAGCTAATAAAGAAATCATATAATATTGGTATTGTAAAGAGTACTATAAAGACTAACAGACATATTGAAGAAATTATAATTAATAATGGATATGAAAGAACATTTTTTATAGTGCTTTTAATAAATATAATTTTATTACAATATTCTTCTAGTCCTTTTAATACCTTATATAAATTTCCACTTTTTTCTCCCATTGAAATCATCCCTACAAAAAAGTCAGGATACAAATCAGGAAAATTCTTAAAGCATTGTTCTAAGGATTTTCCTTCTAGAATATAGCTTTTACACTTAATTAAACTTTCTTTATAGTATTTACTTATAGGTAATTCAGTAAGTAAATCCATAATCATAAGCATTGATATTCCTTCCTTATATAACATTGCAATATTACCAGATATTAATGATAAATCATTATACTTTACTTTTTTATATAATAATTTTATTTTCATCATAGTTTAAATCCTCTTCTAACAAAAAGTTATTATAATCACTACAAGAGATATATCCCTTTTCAAGTAAATAAGAAAGATTTACTATCATTTCCTCATTACTAAGTTCTTTTATTTCCTGGTAAATATTTGAAATTATCTTTTTTATATTCTTATCTATATGAACAACAGAACTAACTGATTTTCTTCCCTTATATCCAGAATAATTACAATAAGAACATCCATTAGCTTTATAAATATTCACGTTTTTACCATTTATATTAACATTATTATCTATTTCCTTGCATTTTTCACATAACATTCTAACTAATCTTTGAGAAATTATTCCTATTAAGGAATCACGTATTAAATATGATTTTACTCCCATATCTTCTAGCCTAAAATAAACCTCTTTAGGAGTTTTAGTATGAATTGTAGAGTAAACCTTGTGTCCTGTTAAGGATGCTGTTACTGCCATATTTGCAGTTTCTTCATCTCTTATCTCTCCTAACATTATTACATCTGGATCTTGTCTTAATATACTTCTAAGTCCAGTAGAAAATGTAATATTTGCTTTTTTATTTAAGCTTACCTGGTTTATTCCTTCTATCATAACTTCTACAGGATCCTCTAATGTAGTTATATTGATTTCTTTTTTATTTATTTCCTTTAATATTGAATATAGAGTTGTTGACTTACCGCTTCCAGTTGGTCCATTTATTAAAATTAACCCATTTTTAATAGACATTATTTTGTTTAATTTTTCTCTTTGATAATTACTCATATTTATCTTACTTATATCATGTTCGAAGATTTCTCCATATAAAATTCTAACAACTAACTTTTCTCCATAAACAATAGGAATAGTTGATAATCTTAAGTCATAATCTTTTTCATCTATTTTTATAAATGCTTTTCCATCTTGAGGTCTTCGTCTTTCAGTTATGTCCATATTTCCTATGATTTTAATTTTTGATAGTAACTTTTGATATTCTTCATATTTAATCTTTGCAAAGGGTACTAATACTCCATCTATTCTTATCCTTATAAAAACTTCTTCTCTTACAGGCTCAAAATGTATATCAGATGCCCTTTCTACTATACCTTTAGATAATACTATATCCAAAAGCTTTTCTTCTGTTCCTAAGAATACCTTATAAATTAAATCTTTGATATAATCATAACTAGCTTCAAGTAGACTAACCTTTTTATTAAATATAAATTCAATTTCATCTATATTCTCTAAAGATTCCTTATTTGAAAGTATTAATATCTTTTGTTCTTGAACTTTTATTGGTAAAATACAATTTTCCTTAATCTTATTAATTCCTAGCTTTCTAGCAATGTTTAAATCAATTTCAAAGACATTTATTTTTCCCATTTTAAATCACCATTTTAATTTATATCCATTACAAAGATTTTTATACAATATTATCCAACAAAGTAAATCTATTTCCTTATTTAAATTTAATATTAAAAATAAAAAAGGACATTTATAATTTATTATAAATATCCTTAATCATAATTTATAAAATAGTATTTTCCTTCTTTATCACTTAATTCACTTATAGCACCATCTTCACAAATATAAACTTTTTCTACATTTGGTTCATCTCCGCCTATAAATAAAATATTACCATTAGAATCTTTTGATAATCCTTTATCTAAATTAATTATTTTAGGAAAATCATATACCAATCTTTTTACTTTTCCATCATTATATTTATATAATGAATAATTATTATTTTCAATTTTTCCTATTATATATATACCATCTTCTGTATGTTCTACATCACTTATATCAATTATATTTTCAATTGAATCCTTTAATTCACCATTTTCATTTATAAACTTTAATGTCTTTTTCTTTCCTTCTTTTTGTTGTAAAAATACTACTCCATCATTTAAAACCTCTAGATACTCTACATATCCAGAATCTAGTTTATAAATCATTTTTTCTTCATTTTTATCTATATTATAAATGAAAATTCCATTATTCTTTGAATCGTCAATTCCATAGTAAACTAAAGATTCACTATTATACCAATCAATTAATTCTCCAGATATAGACACATTACTATTAATATCTATAAATTTGTCTTTCTTAAGATCTTTTACCTTTAGATTTAAATATATATCTTTTAGGAAATAGCTTAGGTAATTTCCCCCTGGAGATAATTTAGGTGAAAAAATCTCATTATCTTCATCAATTATTTTTTCTTTACCTAAATAATGTACTTTAAATTCTCCTTCTTCATTAAAAATATAATTATTACTTTTAGAATCATAAGAAGTAATAATATAGTCTGCTTCTATCCCTTCATAAGTTCCATTATTTAAATTATATGTCTTATAGCTGCCATTATTCTCAATAGCAACTGATCCATTATTTATTTGAATACTTTCTTTATCCTCAGATGTACTTTTACAACCATAGTTAATATTAGTTAACAATATAATTAAGCTTACTAGGACATATTTCCTTTTTCTTTTATAATTCATTTTTTACCTCTTACTACAATAATTCTCCCCTGCAAATAAATCCTGCTTCCCCAATCATATATACATCTCCACTATTAAGCTGAACTTCTAAATTTCCTCCCAAGGTTTTTACCTTAACTTTATCTAAACACATTCCAAGTTTATTTAAAGCAACTACAGATGCACAGCAACCTGTTCCACATGCTAAAGTAGCACCAGCTCCTCTTTCCCAAGTTTGAACTTCTATATTATTTTCATCGATTATATTTACAAAATTAACATTTGTTTTTTCTATAAACAACTCATAGTTTTCTATTATTTTACCATCTTTAATTGAATATTCCTTGTTATCATTAATTAATATAGTGTGTGGTACACCCATTAATAAACTAGTTATTTTATAAGATTTATTATTGATTATTATTTCCTTGTTAATTAGTTCATCTTTATCTTTTAATAATATATCTTCACCTTTAAAACTAGCTTTTCCCATATTAACTTTAACTAAAATAACTTTATTATTATCTATATATAGATTAACTGACTTTACTCCATCCCCTGTTTCAATATAGAGCTTATCTTTCTTAATCATCTTGATTTCATATAAATATTTTGCAAAACATCTTATGGCATTTCCACACATATTTGCTCTTGAACCATCACTATTAATGATTACCATCTTAGCATCAGCAACACTAGATTTTCTAATTATAACTAATCCATCTGCACCAACACCAAATTTTCTATTACAAACCTCTTTTGCAAGTTCTACTTCCCTATCAATTAATAACTCTTCAGTATCCTCTATTAAAATAAAATCATTACCTAGGCCTTGCATTTTTATAAAATTCATAAAATCCCTCCTTTTAGCTTTTATTCCATTGATAAGACTCACTATTAAATGTTATACTATCCTTATGTTATTACCAAAGAAAGGATGATACTTATGGCTTTGGATGGTATCTACTTATATAGTTTATTACATGATTTTAAAAAATCAATATTAAATTGTAAAATAGATAAAATTAATCAACCAGAAAAAGATGAAGTAATTTTAACACTAAGAAAGGATAGAGAAAATATTAAGTTATTAATCTCTGCTTCTTCTAAATTTCCTAGAATTCATTTAACTAATGTAAGCAAACCAAACCCCCTTCAAGCACCAATGTTTACTATGGTAATGAGAAAGTATTTAATTGGAGGAAGAATTACTCATATAACTCAATTAAATGGAGATAGAATAATTCAATTACATATTGAATCTACTGATGAATTAGGGTTTGATAGTAAATATATATTAATAGTTGAAATAATGGGAAGACATAGCAATATTACCTTGGTTAGAGAAAGAGATAATAAAATTATGGAATGCATTAAGCATATTTCTTCAGATGTAAATACCTATAGAGTTTTATATCCTGGAATAAGCTATGTATATCCTCCTAGTTCTCCAAAATTAGATCCATTTAATTTTTCTTTTGATGATTATAATTTATATTTAGAAAATAATAATATAGCTATAGATGAACTTTTCTTCACAAATACTTTTACAGGTATAGGAAAACCATTATCTAGAAGCTTATATATAAATTTCCTACAAGATAATGATAACATAAATAGTGATAATATTTTTAATTTCTTCAAAATATTTATGAAAAATATTGAAAATGAATTCTCATTTAATATATATAAGGAAAATGATATTTTTAAAGACTTTTATTGTATAAACCTATCTTTATATGAAAATAAGTTTTCTAAAATAAATTTTGATAATCCAAATCTTTTATTAGATGAATTTTTTGCTATAAAAGATAAACAAGATAGATTGCTTAGTAGAAGTATGGATTTGCAAAAATTAGTCACTACAAATATAGATAGATGTAATAATAAAGCAAAGAAATTAAAAAACATTTTGAAGGAATGTGATGAAAAACAAAAATATAAGATTTTTGGTGATTTATTAACTTCTTACATTTATTTGATTAATAAAGGTGATAAAGAAATTAAAGTACTAAACTTTTATAATTCAGATGAAGAAGAATACGTAACTATAAAATTAGATGAAAATAAATCTCCTTCAGAGAATATACAAAGTTATTACAAAAAATATAATAAATTAAAAAAATCAGAAGAATCAGCTATTGAGCAATTGGAGAAAAATAAAGAAGAGCTTGAATATTTAAATTCAGTATTTACCAATATAATAAATTGTGAAAATTATGTTGAAATTAATGATATCAAAAAAGAATTAACTGAAACTGGATATTTAAAATTTAAAGGAAATCACAAAAATAATAAGAAAGATAAAGCTTCTAAGCCTATACATTTTATTTCTTCTGATGGAATTGATATTTATATTGGAAAAAATAATATTCAAAATGATTATTTAACTTTAAAATTTGCAAATAAAAATCATTTATGGCTTCATACAAAAAATATACCTGGTTCACATGTTATTTTATGTAGTGATAATCCTAGTGATACATCTATAGAAGAAGCAGCTATACTTGCAGCTTATTATAGTAAAGCTAAAAATTCTACAAAGGTACCAGTAGATTATACTATTGTTAAAAATATTAAAAAACCTAATGGTGCAAAGCCTGGAATGGTTATATATCATACGAATTATACAATTTATACTGAACCAAGTGGTTACAATGACTTTAAATTTGAAAATAATCAAATAATCAAATAAAAAAATCCTTCAAATATTAGAATCATTCTGATATTTGAAGGAATATTTTTTATCTATAATTTTATATATGATTTATAAGCATATCTCCATCATTCTTTATTAGTTCATTATCAAAGTATTGATAATAATAACATTTTAATTTTCCATTATAAAGCTTTCTATTCTTACTTGATTTCATTCCAAAAGGAACTTCAAATTTTTCATAAGAAGTTAATATATTATAATCCCAATTTAAAAATCTTCTCTTATATTTACCAAATATATTATAAAGCTCTTCAACTTCCTTCTTTTCTCCTAATCTTTCTCCGTATGGAGGATTTGATATTATAAATCCATACTTGTCACTATTAGAAAAATCTTTAAAATCTCTTCTATGGAATTCAATATACTTAGAAACTCCTGCTTTTTCAGCATTACTTCTAGCAACTTTTAATATTCTTCCATCTATATCATAACCTAAAAGCTTTATATCTTTATTCTTTATAGCTCTTTCTGCACCTTCTCTTACTTGTTCAAATATATCTTCATCCATTGTTGGCCAAGTTTCACAAGTAAATGCTCTGCATAAACCTGGTGCTATATTTTGCATAATCATTGCTGCTTCTATTAATATAGTTCCTGAACCACAAAATGGATCTACTAAAGTAAAATCTTCTTTCCATCTAGAAATTAATACCATAGCTGCCGCTAAAGTTTCTTTTAAAGGTGCTGCTCCAGCTTCTTCTCTATATCCTCTTTTATGTAATCCAGGACCTGATGTATCTATAGTTAATGTTACAACATCTTTTAATATAGATACTTCTATTTTATATAATGGTCCATCTTCTGAAAATTGAGTTATTCCATAAGAATTTGTCATACTATCAACTATAGCTTTTTTTACTATAGACTGACAATCTGGAACACTATGTAAAGTCGATTTAACAGACTTTCCATTTACGTGCATAATACCATTAATAGGAATCAAATCGCTCCATTTAACATTCTTTGTCCCTTGAAATAATTCTTCAAAACTTCTCGCTTCAAATTCTGCCATTTTTATTAATATTCTATCTGCAGTTCTTAAGTGAATATTAGCAATTGCTATATCCATCTCATCCCCTTGAAAATGTACCTTACCATTTTCCGTTTTTAAATTCTCATATCCTAAAGCTTTTAATTCCTTTGCAGTTATACCTTCTAATCCAAAGGTAGTTGTAGCAATTAAATCATATTCCATACTTTTCTCCTTTTTATCCTTCGTATATTTTAACAGAATCAAAACCGTCAATTTCTTCTATTTCTACTGCTATAATCTCACTTTTAGAAGTAGGAATATTCTTACCAACGTAATCTGCTCTTATAGGTAATTCTTTATGTCCTCTATCAATTAATACAGCTAATTGAATTTGTGCTGGTCTTCCAGAATCAACTACAGCATCAATTGCTGCTCTTACAGTTCTACAAGTGTATAAAACATCATCTACTAATATAACTTTTTTACCAATAATATCTACACCTAAATTGGAATTATTAACTCTAGGAGTATCCTTAATTTCCGTTATATCATCTCTATATAAAGTTATATCTACTGATCCAACAGGTACATTAATACCTTCAATATTTTCTATATTCTTAGCAATTCTTTCAGCTAATGGATATCCCCTTCTTTTAATTCCTACTAAAACTATATCTTCAACACCTTTATTTCTCTCAATTATCTCATGAGATATTCTAATTAGAGTTCTTTTAATTGCTTTATCATCTAATAAATTTGCTTTTAATTTCATTTTATCACCTCTATTTTCTTAATATTTCTAGTAAATCTAAATAATACTTTGGTAATTCAGAATCAAATTCCATATATTCCTTAGATGTAGGATGTATAAATCCTAAAGTTTTTGCATGTAAAACTTGCCCATTTAGTTTAAACTTTTGCTTCTTACTTCCATATAAAGGATCACCAACTAATGGATGACCAATTGAAGCCATATGAACTCTTATTTGATGAGTTCTACCTGTTTCTAATATACATTTAATTAAAGATGTATTATTATTATACTGCTCTAATACCTTATAATGTGTTACAGCTCTTTTCCCATCTTCAACTATAGCCATCTTTAATCTATCCTTCTTGTTTCTTCCTAATGGTTTATCTATAGTTCCTTCTAACTTACTAAATTTTCCTTCAACCAAAGCATAATATTCTCTTTTTATACTATGTTCCTTAAATTGCTCTGCTAAGACATTATGTGCTTCATCATTTTTAGCAATTACTAATATTCCAGAAGTATCTTTGTCTATTCTATGAACAATTCCAGGTCTAATGACTCCATTTATCCCAGATAAATCATTACAATGATATAATAATCCATTTACTAAAGTTCCTGAATAATTTCCAGGTGCTGGATGAACAACTACACCTTGTGGTTTATTTAATACTATTATGTCTTTATCTTCATAAATAATATTTAAGTCTAATTTCTCTGGCTTTACATCTAGTTCTACTGGCTCTGGCATAACTACTTCTACTATATCTTTATCTTTTAATTTGTAATTACTTTTTATTTTCTTTTCATTTACAATAACTGAATCTGAATCTATTAATCCTTGTATAAAAGATCTAGATTTTCCTTCAATATTAGCTGATAAGTATTTATCTATTCTTACTCCTATATCATTTTCATTTGTTATTTTAAAAAATAATTTATCCATTAATTAATCTCCAAATTTTTTAATTCTTAACACATTATAATATATCAAAACTTTACACTCAATAGATAAGCTTCATTAAAGCAAAAAAAAATCCGTTTTAAACGGATTTTTATTCTGTTTGTGCAAAAAAGCTTTTTATTTCATCCATATCCTCAGTATACATCTCTTCAGCTTCTTCTATGTTTTTATGAGATAAATTTATACTTTCTTCCTTTTCTAACTTTTCTACAGGTTCAGAAACATTATAATTTTTAGTTAGATCCTTTTCTAATTCATCAAAAGTTTCAGTTTGTGCATTCATAAAGTTTCTGAATTTTGCTCTAAACTTTATAAATTCTTGTTTTACTTTTTCATATTCATCATTAATTGATACTACATCATTATGAGCCTTATCTATTATTCTCTTAGCTGCTTCATTAGCATTTTTTAGAATCATGTCAGATTCCTTTTGAGATGTTGCTCTTGCTTGTTCTGCAGCATTTTGTGCTAATAATAAAGTATTTTGTATAGTATTTTCTATTTTTACATAGTGTTCTAATTTTTCATTTACTCTTGATAAATTTTCTTTAAGTCTTGAATTTTCCTTATAAAGCTCTTCATAATTTTCTATGATTTCATTTATAAATTCATCAACTTCATCACTATCATAACCTCTAAATCCCTTTTTAAATTCCTTATTGCTTATATCCATTGGAGTAAGCTTCATAAAATCACCTCTACTATTATATATATTTTTTTATTATAATTCTTTGTTTTCCACTTCTTGTTTCACCAATTATATCTCCAATTATATACTTTCCATTCCCTCTTATAGTTAGCCTGGTTCCCTTTGCAAGCTCCTGACTCTTATCTTTTGATTTAACATAATTAACTAAAACCTTACTATTATCTAATAATTCTATGGCTTTAGATCTAGACACATTTGTAAGTTTTGCTATAACACTATCTAAACGTAGTGATTGCACATTAATTGAAATCTCCTCAAAATCTATAGATGGCAAATCTTCTAAATTATATAGAAGATTAATTTCTACAGGTGATTTTCCAATAGAAGATAAATTATTCAAAATATAATTACTTATATCCTCCATTACAGGAACATAAGCTTTGTCTTCCTTTACAACTACATCTCCAATTTTATTTCTATCTATTCCTAAAGATAGTATTGCACCTAAATAATCCTTATGTTTTAACTTAGAAAAATTAGACTTATTTTTGATTTCTAACACTTCCATAGGATATTTAATATCATATATGTTATTAAATGCTATTATTCTTCTTTCTGCTTCTTCAAAAATTCCATTAGTAGCTATTTTAAAATTGCTACTTTCGCAATTATTTTGAAAGAAACTCCAAATGTTAGGTGAACAAAAACTATTTGAGAAAATAGTTATATCTTTCTCAACAGCTAATTTATAATTTTCATATATCTTTATAGCTTCATTTACATCATCTTCAGTGAAATTCTTAAGAATATATTCTTTATTAACCATTAAATAACATCCTTATATAGGATAATAACATAATTGCAAATAAAGGCGAAAAATCAATAATATTATTCTTAAAAATCTTACTTTGTATAGTTTTAAAAGGTTTTAAAACTGGATAATTAAATGATGTAATTATATTATAAATAACACTTTCTTTAATAGTTGGAAATAAAGATAGTATTACTTCTGACAGAATAGTTACTTCTAAAACTATTGTTAATAATCTTATTATTAAAAAAACTAGATTTATATAAATCTCCTCCTATTTGTTCCAGTTGAATAATGCCTTAGAACTTAATTCATTTTTAAGCTCATTTGTTACCTCAACATTTGATGGTGATAATAAATAAACCCTTTGCTCTATTTCTTGTAAAGTTGCTCCTAAAACATAGCAAGATCCACTTATAAAGTCTACTAATCTTTGTGCTATTTTAGTTTCTAATGTTGTTGCGTTTACTAAAACAATTTTTCTAGCTTTAATAGCATCTGCAATTTCTCTAGCATCATCATAATTAGTTGGTTTAGTTACCATAACTTTTGCTGTAGATGCCGTATGAATATTAACTACTTTGTTTCCTTTTTGTTTTGAAATAATAGGTTCAATTTCTTCTTCTAATTCTTCTTCTACTTCAGTTTCTTCTAAATCATCGAACTCATCTTCATAATCTCCAAAACCCATTATTTCTTTAAACTTTCCAAACATATTAGACATTTGACAATCCTCCTACTATATTTCTTTTTCCAAAAATTCCTTCTCCAATTCTCACCAAATTAGAGCCTTCCTCTATAGCTACTTCATAATCATGTGTCATACCCATTGATAAAATTTCCATACAGATATTTTTATATGTATTTTCACTTAAATTATCGTAAATAGTTTTCATTTCTTTAAAATAAAATCTATTTTCTTCTGTATTACCTTTAGGTATAATAGCCATTATTCCTTTAATTTTAACATGATTACATTTTTCAATTTCACTAATAACATTATTCAAATCTTCCTTAAAAAATCCTCCTTTGCTTTCCTCTTTTCCAATATTAATTTGAATTAAAAGATTAGCTATAGAATTTTTTTTAGAAAATTCATCTTCTATTTTTTTTAATAGCTTTATACTTGATAAGGAATGAATTAAATAAACCTTATCAACTAAATATTTCACTTTATTTGTTTGCAAATTACCTATAAAATGCCACCTTATATCATTAGGTAAAACTTCTTCTTTATCAATAAGTTCTTGGACTTTATTTTCTCCAAAATCCCTTTGGCCTAACTCATAAGCTAATTTTATATCTTCTATAGGTTTTGTTTTAGATACAGCTACAAGTGTAATATTATCTGGTATATTTCTTTTTATTCTATTTAAATTTTCTTCAATACTCACTGTACTTCCTCCTAAAGAAGTTATTTACATATTTAAATAATTCTTCAAAAAAACTTAAAATCCTTCAAATTTTATTATTTTTAGAAAATTTATTTTGATTCATACCTTTCCATGTACTTTACTTCTGTATTTTGTTTCGTTGCAGGTATGATTATTTCATCTTTTTCTTCTATTTCTACTTTAATTTTTCTTAGTAATAACTCTTGAATAATACTTCCTTCTGCAAGTAATGCTGCCTTAATTTCTTCTGGATTTCCTATTACATAAACATAAAAGGGAGCAAAAATACTAGACTCATCTTCAAAGCCAATAAATGCCCAATAACAACTAACAGATGTATTTGGTAATATTCTATGATTGTTCATTGAAATTGCTTGTGCTCCTGCACCCCTTAGCTCATTTAATACATGTGCCATATCATCTTCATGGAGCATTTTTCTTAATACTTCATATTCGGGATCTAACAATTTATTAATATCCCCATCTTGTAATTTAATTATTAATCCTGGACCTTTTATTGTAGAAACTCCACTTAAGGCTCCATAATCAACTAACTGTCTTTTCATATCTTCAATTAGTTTCTTACTTTTTTCAGGATCGTTATCATCATATTTACTAATTTGATATCTATAATCAATATTTTCACTTCTAAGATTATCTATTTCTTTATAAAGCTGATTTCTTTCCTCAACTGCTTTTTTATAGTCTATAGCATTTAATGAGGACATACCTTTTGTAACTTCGCTTAAATCTATACTATTTATTATTAAAAATCCAGTAAAAATTGATGCTACTAAAATAAAACCTTTTGCCTTATTAAAATTCATTTATTCACCATTTTTACGAGTCTTTAACCTTTCAATTAACAATCTTCTTATAACAGCGAAATTATCAAAAATTCTCCCACCAAAAACTATTACAGCAGCTATATACATTGGTATTCCAAGCTTATCACCTAAATAAGCAAGACCAGCAGCTAAAATAGCATTACCAAAAAAGCCTGAAATAAAAATATCAGCCTTAAAATTTTTTGATAAAGAAGCTCTTACAGCTCCAAATACTGAATCTAAACAAGCAAGTATTGCTACAGAAATATATGAAGAGAAGGTTTCTGGTATATTTACGTGCAGTATTAATCCTAAAAGCACACCTATTAAAAGTCCTATAAATGCTATCATATTAATCCCCTTTCTCCTACTCTACCGGTTTAATATACTCATTCTTTAAAGATTGAGTTGTTTTATTTATTACAATTTCATCACTTTCTTTAACATCACAATAATAATTTTGTAATGCACCATAATCTAAAACCCCTTGAAAGTTTGCAGCTACACTAAGAGCTTGCTTATCTCCAATAACCTTAATTGTTATTTTTTCTTTTGGATCTATTTTAGCTGTACCAACCCAAATCCAATTACCAGAATTTTTAATACCAGTTTGAGGTGTTAGTCTATAATCATTTACTGATAAAGCTTCAGCTTTTATATATCTAAGAGAGTTAACTACATGAACAATTTCATCTTCAGTAATAACACTTCTAGAACTATCACTACTAGATCCAAATATATTAGACTTTGGTGTTATTGTTATTATAATCCCTGGTCCTTTAACATCTACTAAGCCTAAGTTCATTCTAGCATTATCTAATTGTTTTTTTATTTCCGCTTCAACAGTACCTTCTTGAGAAACTTTTTCTTCTAGTTGCTTTAATTCATCAGATAAAGAAGTATTAACTTCTGTTAGTTCTTCCTTTTCTTTTTTTAACACTTCTATTTCAGATAAAATATCTAAATTTTTATTAGACATATTTGCTTTATTTTTTTCATTTAACATTTTAAATTGATGTGCTAATAAGAAGCCTAAAAATGCACAAACTATAGCTAGTAATATTTGTGATGTAACTTTCTTCATATAACTTCTCCTTTTCTATTAACTTTGCTTAATTACAGGCCTTCCCTCCAAACTCAAATCTATATACCCCTTTGTAATAGTTCCCTGCTCTATAAGGTTCAAAGCTATATTTACCTTATCTATTAAGCCCAAACTATCCCCTAATATTATTTCTACATTTCCTATATAACAAATAATATTATTTAAATCTAATATATTTATTTCTGAGATTTTAAACTCTTCAGGTATAACTTCAATCATTTTATAAAAAGTATCTAAAACTTTAGGTAATTCATTACCATCTACTATTTTACTTCCTACTGTTTTATCTGATACGTCCACACCAGATAACTTAGTTAATTTTCTGTCACCTAAATCGTCTAATTCTTCTACAATTATACCTTCATTATTTATAGCTTTTATTTTATTATTGCTAATAAGATAAAATGCTATTTTATTTTCAACCACATTAATATTAATAGTGCTAATACCTTTTTTCTTTATAATAACATCTTGAACATATGGATTAGCTTTTAATTCTTTTTCAATCTTGTTATAATCTAATGTAAAAATGTTTTGCCCAAGATTATATTTTAATTTTTCCTGTAAACTTTCATTAGATATTGTAACTAATCCAGTAATATTAATTTTTTTCAAATTAAATATTGGTGCCTTGTATATAAAAATAATAATTCCAATTATAAAAACAAATAATCCAAGTACTATCCTTTTTATAAGTTTTTTCCTTCTTTTCTTTATTACAAATTTATTCACATTAGTATTCATAGTTCTCCTACTTTTACATAATAATATATAATTTAATAATATCACTTTTTGGTTATTTTTTCATCACAAAATTTTACTTAACTCAAAAATTTATAATAATTTAATATTTTTAATGCTATTTTAGTGTAAATATAAAAAAGAGTTGATTTTTTATATTTAAAAATCAACTCTTTTTTATACTTATATATTTTTACCTTGAATCTGCCTTGATATGTTTAAAAGAATTCCCATAGCAGTCATATTAATTACTAGTGATGTACCACCATAACTTATAAAAGGCATTGGTACTCCAGTTACTGGCATAGATCCAGTTACAACTGCAATATTTATTATAGCTTGAACTGCAATTATAGATGTTATACCTATAGCTAATAAAGTTCCATAGGAATCCTTAGCCTTCATTGCTACTTTTATTCCTCTCCATACAAAGAAAATAAATAGTAGTATAATGAATAAACACCCAATTAAGCCAAGCTCTTCACCAATTATAGAAAAAATAAAGTCATTATGAGGTTCTGGCATATATAATGTTTTTTGTCTAGACTGTCCAAGACCAAGTCCCGTTACTCCGCCTGCACCTAAAGCATAAAATGACTGTATCAATTGATATCCATCTCCAGCTGGGTCCTGCCATGGATTTAAAAAATTTAACATTCTAGCTCTTCTATAGTCTTCACCAAATATAAAAAACATTACTGCAACTAATAAAACAGGAGCAACTTTACCAAATAAATCTTGTATTCTGCCTCCTGCAACAAAAAGCAAAATAAATGTAACTATCATAATAATTGCCGCAATACTTAGGTTCTTCTCAGCTAAAATCATAACTGCAAAAAATCCAGATACCCCTAGATATGGCACTATTCCAGTCCAGAACTTTTTAATTCCATCACCTTTTACATCTAAACTCATGGCTAGAAAAATTACAACTGCATATTTGGTTAATTCAGATGGTTGAAATGATAATGGACCTAATTGTATCCACCTTTTAGCACCATTTACTGCTGGAAAGAAAAATACTGCAATTAATAAAGGAACAGTAGTAATAAGTATATGCGGGGTAATTTTACGCAATTTATGATAATCAAAATTTGACATAACTCCCATGGCTATCAATCCAGTTATAGCCCAAATTAATTGTTTTTTTAAATATACCATGCTATCTCCATCTTTAAACATAGCATAGTATGAACTAGCAGAGTAAATCATAATTACTCCAATGGAAAGCAAAAGAATAACGGCATAAAATATACCATAGTCTATTTCCCCTATTTTAGCCTTTTGTTTTGTTGCTCTCATATAACCTCCTCCAATCAATGATTAAAGGGCCATAAATCCTATAAAGCATAACACTACTGTAATAACTGCAAAAACTGTTACTATTTTAGTTTCGCTCCATCCTATTTGTTCAAAATGATGATGAATTGGTGCCATTTTAAATAACCTTTTACCTCTTAATTTATATGATGAAACTTGTAATATAACTGAAATTGTTTCAAAAACATAAATTCCACCAACTATAAATAATATAAGTGGTAACTCCAATATTAATGCAATAGTGGCAATGGCTCCACCTATTGCTAATGAACCTGTATCTCCCATAAATACCTTAGCTGGATAAGCATTAAACTTTAAGAATCCAAGTAACCCACCTGCTAGTATTATAGAAAATATAGCTAAAGATTCGTGTCCCATAGTAAAAGATACGACTCCAAAAAAGGTTAAAACCAATATACTTACAGTAGATGCTAATCCGTCTAATCCATCAGTTAAGTTAACTGCATTAGTAGCACCTGCATAATACACTATTACAAATGGTATATATAGAACTCCTAATGGTAGTATTGTATTTATGAATGGAAATCTTAAACCAGTTCCTAAATTTACATAACCATAAACTGCAATTGCAGTAGAAAAAATTATTAATAACAACATTTTTTGCCAAGCTTTTAAGCCTTCATTTTCTTTTTTCAATATCTTTAATAAATCATCTAAAAATCCAATAAATCCAAAAGCTATTAGTGAATAAAGTGCAATCATAGATTCATCTGTAGGACTAAATCTCATAACCAACATAACTATTACTGTAGAAATAATAAATATTAAACCACCAATAGTTGGAGTTCCAGCTTTTTTAAGATGGCTTTGAGGCCCTTCTTTTCTAATATTTTGACCAAATTTTAATTTTGTTAGCATAGGTATTATTATTGGTCCTAATATAATTGTTATTATAAAAGATAATACTAAACCTATAGCTATCTTTGATGTTATAATGTCTATTAACTTCTCCCCCATTGTCACTGCCTAAGAAGGCAGTTCACCTCCTTTGTTATATTTGTACTTCTTCTAGAGAACTTACTATTTCTTCAAACTTCATTCCCCTTGATGCTTTTACTAAAATAACATCATTCTTTTCAATGATCTTGTTTAAATTGCTAATAAAGCCTTCTTTATTTTCAAAGGTAATTATATTATCTAAAGTATATCCTTTTTTATAGCAATCTTTATATTCACCAATTGCTATTAATAAATCAACTTTTTCTTTAGCATAATACCCAACATCAATATGTGCATTTATAGATTCATCACCAAGTTCATTCATAGTTCCTAGTATCGCAATTTTTCTTCCATCTTTATATGAATTAAGAACATCAATAGAAGATTTCATTGAGTCAGGACTTGCATTGTAACAATCATTAATTATTGTGAAATTTTCTTTTTTTATTACTTGCAACCTCATTGATGTAGCTTCTAAATTCTTAATCCCTTTTTCCATTTCAGAGAAGGAAACATTTAATTTCATTGCTACAGCTATTGCTAGCATTGAATTTAAAACATTATGCTTGCCTGCCATTGGAATTTCAAAATTAAATTTTTCTTCTTTAACTTTTACTGTAAAGGAAGTTTTATCCTCCTTTAGTATAATATTAAAAGCATAGACATCATATTCATGATTATATCCAATTCTTAAAATTTCAAAACATTTATTTTTAATTTTTAACAAATAATTATCTTCACCATTAATTATTAAAGTATTACTTTCATCAAAGTAATTAAATATTTCAGATTTTGCTTTTAAAATATTATCTTGTGTCTTTAAATTTTCGATATGAGATAATCCTATATTAGTAATAACTGCAATATCTGGTCTTGCACAATTAGCAAGAACATCTATTTCACCTAGATTACTCATTCCCATTTCTAAGACTGCAACATCATAGGAACTATCAAGTTCTAATATCATAAGTGGTAATCCTATTTGATTATTAAAATTCCCTTTAGTTTTAAAAACTTTATACTTATCACTTAAAAATGCAGCAATTAAATCTTTAGTTGATGTTTTACCGCATGATCCTGTAACACCAACAACCTTAAGTCCAAGTTTTTTTCTATAAAAGCTTGCTAAATCTAGTAAAGCTTTTTCTGAGTTTTCTACTTTTATTACAGTTTCTAAACCCTTTAATTCTTCTATATCAAATAGAACTTCATCTACAATCGCTATTGAAGCACCCTTTCGAAAGGCATCCATAACAAACTTATTACCATTAAATCTCTCACCATTAATGGCTAAGTAAATATTATTAGCTTCAATTTTTCTTGTATCTATACAAATTTTATTAAAGTCTTTTTTTCCTTCCACTATTACTTTTCCAGCAGTAGCTTCTAAAACTTCATTTAAAGATAATTCCACTTTTCACACCTCTATTATTTTCTTTTATTTGCTAAAATTTCATCAACTACTTCTCTTTCATCAAAGTGAATTACACCTTCATTAGTGATTTGATAATTTTCATGGCCTTTACCTGCAAGTACTACTACATCACCCTCTTCTGCCATGCTTAATGCAAGCTTTATAGCTTCTGATCTATCTTCTATTGCTATATAGTTTGATTTACTTATACCTGCTATTATTTCTTTTATTATAGCCATAGGATCTTCTTCTCTAGGATTATCAGATGTAATAACAGCTAAATCAGCTAATTCTGTTCCAATCCTACCTAATTCTGCTCTCTTTACTTTATCTCTATCTCCACCACAACCATAAACTGCAATTAATCTATTTTTAGTGTAGTCTTTTAAAGTTTCTAGTATGTTTTTAAGACCATCAGGAGTATGAGCAAAATCAATTATTATTTCGTATGGAATATTATATTTATATCCAATTCTTTCACATCTTCCAGGAACTACCACATCCATAAGACCTTCTTTGATGTATTTTTTATCAATATCTAAGATATTCATTGCCCCTATTGCTCCTAATGCATTATAAACATTATACTCTCCTGGTAAAACTGAATTATAATTATCTCCATTTACATTAAAGTGAATATCTCCTTCCTTTAACATAACTTCAGAAGCTTTAAAATCACTTTCATCTTTAATTGAATATGTTTTTACTTCCTTATTTCCTATACTTTCAATATCTGTTACAATTCTATATCCATAGTCATCATCAATATTTATCACACAATTTTTACTTCTTTCAAATAACTTGAATTTAGCTTTATAATAATTTTCAAAGGATTTATGGAAGTCTAAATGATCTCTAGTTAAGTTTGTAAAAATTCCAACTTCAAATTCACATCCATAAACTCTATCTAGATATAATGAGTGTGATGAAACTTCCATAACGCAATACTCACAGTTATCTTCTACCATATCTTTAAATAATTTTTGAAGTTCTAAAGACTCTGGAGTAGTTCTTTCTGATTTTACCTTTTTATCTCCAATATAATTAGCGATTGTACCAATTAATCCAACTTTCTTTCCTGCTTTTTCAAGCATAGATTTTAGTAAATATACTGTTGTAGTTTTACCATTCGTTCCTGTTACACCAATTAGCTTTAATTTTTGGGTTGGATGTCCATAATAATTTGCTGACATAGTTGCTAATGCTTTTCTGCCTTCCTTAACTAGTATAACTGTTATTTCATCATTTTTTATATTTATATCTTTTTCACAGACAATAACCTTTGCACCTGCATCTATAGCTTTAATTGCATAATCATGTCCATCTACTTCAAAGCCTGTAAGACAAACGAATATATCTCCATTTTTTATTTTTCTACTATCATATTGGATGTGGTTTATATCCATATCTTCAGTACCACTTAAGACTTCATAATTTACTCCATTTAATAAATCTAATAACTTCATTTCACCATCTCCTTAATATTCTAAACGAAATCCCAATATCTTTTGTATATAAATTTAGCATGTGAGTTTCCCACATGCTAATGTAAAGGGATATTCTAATTAATCTCCATATTCTTCATTTAATACTAATTTAACCTTAGTTCCCTTAGTAATTATCTCTCCCTTTTGAATACTTTGTTTTGTTATTGTTCCTTCACCATCATAAGAAAAAGTAATTCCAAGATCATCTAAAATTTTCGTTGCTGCCTCTAAGGTACAGCCCCTTAATTCTGGCATAACAACATATTTATTATAAGACTCTATCTCCCCTGTGTCTATATTAATCTTAGAATTTTCTTTAATAGTATACCCTGGATAAGGTTTTACATCTGTAATTATATCCCCATTTCCTTGAATATTATACGCTATATTGTACTCTTTTAATATTTTTTTAGCCTCATCTACTTTGAGTCCTCTAATTTCCGGTATAACTACTTCTTTCACTATACTATCTATATCATCTTTAGGCATATTTTCACTCATATAATTAAAAATATCTGTAAATAATATATTAGCTAGTGGTGCTACAATTTGTCCTGCATAATAAGTTCCAGTTCCAGGTTCATCAATAGAAATAAACACAGTAATTTGCGGATTATCAGCTGGTGCAAAACCTGCTAAAGAGGAAATATATTTTCCTGATTCATATCCTCCACCCTTAGGATTTACTTTTTGGGCAGTACCTGTTTTTGCTCCAATATGATATCCTTCAACGTAAGCTTTACTTGAACCTCCATAAGAAACTGTTCTTTCTAGGTAATCTCTTAATATGGCAGTTTTTTCTTCGGATAAAACATCCACAATATTAGGTTCAAAGTTTTTTTCTACAACCTTTTCGCCATTTTCATTAGTATAAACTATTTCCTTCATTATATGGGGTTGTATTAATTTCCCTCCATTTATAATGCTATTATAAGCTGTCATATATTGAACTGCATTTACTGTATTCGTTTGTCCAAATGAAATAGTTGCTAAATCTGCTTCATTAATATTTTCTGTCTTCTTTATAATCCCCTTAGCTTCTCCTGGCAAGTCTATACCACTTACTTGTCCAAATCCTAATTTTTTAATATATTCATTTAACTTTTCTTTACCTATTCTTTTACCAATCTCCATAAATCCAACGTTACATGAATTTTGCAAAATTTCTGGTAATATTTGAGTCCCATGCCCTGATGTTTTCCAACATTTAATAGTATGAGGTCCTATTTTTAAACTACCATTACAAGTAAAAGTATCAGTTTCCTTAACTAATCCCTCTTCAAGATTTCCTATCATTGTTACTACCTTAAATATAGATCCTGGTTCAAATGTATCATTTACCAAATGATTTCTCCACATTTTTTGAACTTTTTCTGCTATATTTGCTCCCTCATAATTTTCAGTACCTTCATATGGATTATTAGGGTCAAAATCCGGTTTATTAACCATGGCGAGAATTTCTCCATTATTTGGATTCATTATAATAATTGATACTTGCTTGGCTAAATTATCCTTATAGCCTTTTTCTGCAACTTTTTCAGCAAAGGCTTGTAAGTTTGTATCTATTGTTAACACTAAATCCTTGCCATTTACTGGTGCAGTAAATTCTGAAATAGTATAAGGAAGTTCATCGTTGTACTTACTTAATTCTGATATTCTAAGACCTGGTGTTCCTGATAAATAATTATTATATTCTAATTCTATTCCCGTTAGCCCTTTTCCGTCTATATTTGTACTTCCTAACACATGGGCTAGAAAATTCCCATTAGGATAATATCTTTTTGTGTCTGGAGAGACTATAACTCCAGGTATGTTTAAATTTTTCACTTTATCAGCTTGTTCTTTTTCTATTCTTCTAACTAAAATTGCAGCTCCTGCATCAGCTCCACTAGGTAATTTAGTATTTAATTTCTCTAAAACTTTACTTTCATCAATATTAAGAGCTTCTGCTATACTAGGCGCTATATCATTAATTGTAAGATTTTCTTTTCTTAAATGTCCTTTAATTGAATTTAAGTCAAAATCCACTCTATATACATTAGCTGATACTGCAAGCTCTACTCCATTTCTATCTAATATCTTACCTCTACGAGCATCAATTTTAACTTCACTAGTCCATTGTTCTTCTGCCCTTGCAGAATATTCTTCTCTTTTAACTATCATTATGTAAGATAGCCTTATTATCAAAAGAGTAAATAAACATATTAACGTTGTAAGCGCTAATGATATTCTTTTTTTCATTAGCGCTTTATCTCTAAAAATCTTTTTATTCACATCAATGCCTCCATGTAATTAATTAATAACATGTGGAGTATTTTTATACTCTTTATCTGGCAAGTGTACTATTTTATTGCTTATGTTACTCTCTAATATTAGCAAAGAAATCCTTAGTTATATTAACAGTTATAATATCATCCTTTTGTGGAACTTTCATTCCTTCTTTACTTGCAAAGGCTTTAATTTCTCCAAGTGAAGAAAACTTTAATAAATTAACCCTTAAGGCTTCATTTTCTGCTGTAATTGTTTTTGCCTCACTCTTTACATTGCTTAAGTCATTTTGTAATCTATAAACTCTTCCATCTCTAGCAATGGTTAAAACTCCTAATACTAAAGCAATAGATGCAACCTGTAAAATATTCTTTACAACAGCCTTTTTAGCTTCTCTTTGTTTTCTTTGCTGCTCTTTTCTTTGTCTCTCAACTCGTTCTCTTTCTTCTCTTCTTTTCTCTTCTTCAAATCTTCTCTTTGGACTTAGAACTGTATTTCCCCTAATATAATCATATTCCTTATTAACCATTTTATTACACCCCCATATTCCTTAACTTAATTTTTTTCTTATATCCTCTCTATTACCCTTAACTTCGCACTTCTACTTCTTGGATTTTCATCAACTTCTTCTTTTGATGGTTCAATAGCTTTTCTTGATATAATTTTTACTTTTGCTTTTCCTCCACACACACATATTGGAAATTCTTTAGGACATGTACATGCAGTTGCTAACTCTTTAAACTTAAGCTTTACTATTCTATCTTCTAAAGAGTGAAATGTTATTATTGCCATTCTTCCACCTTTATTTAATCTATTTACTCCATCTTCAATAGCTTTATTAAGTATTGATAATTCACTATTTACCTCTATTCTAATAGCTTGGAATGTCCTTTTTGCTGGATGTGGCCCCTCTCTCCTTGCTTTTGCAGGTATAGCTGCTTTAATTATCTCTACTAATTCTAGGGTTGTTTCTATTTTTTTCTTTTCTCTATTTTCTACTATAAATCTAGCTATTCTTTTAGCAAATTTCTCTTCACCATAATCTCTTATTATCCTATAAATTTCTGCTTCTTCATAATCATTTACTACTTCATAAGCAGATAATGAATTTTCTCTATTCATTCTCATATCTAATGGTGCATCTTGCATATAGCTAAATCCTCTATCACCTGTATCTAATTGATAAGAGGAAACACCAAGGTCCATAAGCATTCCATCTATTTTTTCAATTTCTAACTGGTTTAATATGGAATCTATATTATAAAAATTATTATGTACATACTTAACATTTTTATAATTCTGTAGCCTATTACTTGCTGCCTTTAAAGCATCCTTATCTTGGTCTATTCCTATTAAAAGTCCCTCATCTGAAAGATTTTTTAATATCTCTGATGAATGACCTCCTCCACCTAAGGTACCATCTACATATATTCCATTTTCCTTTATATTCAATCCCTCTATACACTCATTTAGAAGTACAGATACATGTTTAAATTCCATAATAATTCTCCTTATATTCCTAAATCACTCATTTTTTCAGCAATAGAATCGAAATCTATATCAGATTCATTATATTCTATCCATTTTTCCTTACTCCAAATTTCAACTCTAGTTAATACACCTATACTCACTATTTCCTTTTCTATACCTGCATATTCTTTTAAGTTTTGAGGAATTAACCCTCTTCCTTGTTTATCTACTTCAATTTCACAAGCACCTGAAAAAAAGAATCTTACAAATGCTCTAGCATCCTTATTAGTAAGTGGTAAAGATTTAAGCTTAATCTCTAAAGCCTTCCATTCTTCCATTGGGTAAACGTAAAGACATCCATCTAGGCCTTTAGTAATCACAAATTTATTACCTAAGCCTTCTCTAAGTTTAGAAGGAACTATCATTCTGTTTTTGGCATCTATTGCATGTTGATATTCTCCAATAAACATTTATAACCCACCTTCTCTAAAATTCTTCACCACTTTCAACCACTTTCAACCACTTTATAATTTTATTTTATATTTTTTTTATAAATACTTCAAGATTTATTTATATTATTGGCATATTTTATTAAAAAAAATAAAAAAGGTTGATAAAAATCAACCTTTTAATTTATTTAATCTTATACATTAAATCTAAAATTAACAACATCGCCGTCTTTCATAACATAATCTTTACCTTCTAATCTGTAAAGACCTTTTTCCTTTGCTGCAGCTTCAGATCCACATTCAACTAAATCATTGTAAGATACTATTTCTGCTCTTATAAATCCTCTTTCTATATCAGAGTGAATCTTTCCTGCAGCTTGTGGAGCCTTAGTTCCTTCTTTGATTGTCCATGCTCTTACTTCTTGTACTCCTGCAGTTAAATAACTTATTAATCCTAATAGCTTATAACTAGCTCTTATTAATTTATCTAAACCTGATTCTGTTAAACCATATTCACTTAACATTTCAAGTTTTTCATCTTCTTCTAATCCTGATAATTCTTCTTCAAGCTTTGCACATACTACAACAACCTCAGAATTTTCAGATTCAGCATGAGCCTTTACCTTTTGAACATACTGATTATTTGTATTACCTTCCATCATATCATCTTCTGATATGTTACAAGCATAAAGAACTGGTTTTGAAGTTATTAAGAATAATCCTTTTATTAATTCCTCTTCCTCATCAGTTACTTCTAATGTTCTTATTGGTAAATTCTTTTCTAAATGAGCTTTTACTTTCTCCATTAAGGCATATTCTTCTTTAGCCTTTTTATCTCCTGATCTTACTTGCTTTAAACTTCTTTCCATTCTTCTTTCAAGTACTTCTAAATCAGCAAATATTAATTCTAAATTTATAGTTTCTATATCTCTAATAGGATCAACAGATCCCTCAACATGAACTACATTTCCATCATCAAAACATCTTACAACATGAACAATTGCAGATACTTCTCTTATATGAGATAAAAACTTATTTCCAAGTCCTTCTCCTTTAGATGCTCCCTTAACCAATCCAGCTATATCATAAAACTCAACAGCTGTATAAACTTTTTTCTTAGTATTATACATTTTTTCTAAAACATCTAATCTCTTATCTGGTACGCTTACTACTCCAACATTTGGTTCTATAGTACAAAAAGGATAGTTTGCTGATTCAGCTCCAGCTTTTGTTATTGCATTAAATAAAGTACTTTTACCAACATTAGGTAAACCAACTATTCCTAAATTCATCTATGTACATTCCTTTCATTACTTATTCACATCTTTACATCTTTAAAATTATACTCTACTCTCAAATTTTTTTCAATATATAAAGCTATTAACCTCATTATCTAATGCTTTCATTCTATTTCCAGAGTAAAAGAAATATTTTAGATAAAAATACTATTGAGGAGGCGATTTTTTTGAAAAAACTTAAGAAATTAACCTTAATAATTATAACACTTTTTTCTATATTAAATTTAACAACATTAGAAACTATAGCATCAGATGATTTAGAATTAAATTGGTATTTTGTTAAACGAGGTGATGCTAAAACACCAGAGCAACCAAAAGAATCACAAAGTTTTTTATCTGAATATGATGGCTATTATGTGGGAGATACTACTTCAAAGGTTCTATATCTAACCTTTGATGAAGGATATGAAAATGGTAATACTCCGAGAATATTAGACACCTTAAAAGAAGAAAATGTACCTGCTGCTTTTTTTGTAGTTAAACCCTATATTAAACAAGAGCCTGATATAGTTAAAAGAATGGTAGCAGAAGGACACTTAGTTTGTAATCATACCTCTCATCATCCATCAATGGCTAGTATAAAGGATAGTGAAAAGTTTAAATTAGAATTTTCTGAAGTTGAAGATGAATATAAGGCTTTAATAGGAGAAGATATGCCTAAGTTTTTTAGACCTCCTATGGGAAAATACTCTAAAAACTCATTAAAACAAACTAAAGATTTAGGCTATAAAACTATATTTTGGAGCTTTGCATATAAGGATTGGCTAGTTGATAATCAGCCTGAAGAAAAAGCTGCCATAAAAAAAATAGTTAGTGGTGCTCACCCAGGTTCTATAATGTTATTACATGCAGTTTCTAATACAAATGCAAAAATCTTAAAAGATGTTATTCAAGAACTAAAATCCCAAGGATATGAATTTAAATCATTAAATGAATTACCTTAAAAAAGAGGCTGCCTAAGCAGCCTCTTAAGGGTAAATTATTTTATCTACTTCATT
>Ga0129315_1000351_pt1 | contig 43200 bp, 39 predicted proteins | sample Cm827metagenome_FD_94432 | JGI IMG/M metagenome (GOLD analysis project Ga0129315, IMG submission 94432) | Eastern black-and-white colobus group fecal microbial communities from Wisconsin, USA - Cm827 metagenome | ecosystem: Host-associated > Mammals > Digestive system > Large intestine > Fecal... | reverse complement strand
CTGTTGCCCGGCGCGATCACCGAAAGCAGCAGCCCCACGCCGATGGGAATCAGCAGCAGCGCCGTGCGAAACGCCGCCTCCCGCTCGCGCGCTGCCAGCCGCCAGAGCGCCAGCATCAGCAGCGCCGCCGCCGTCATCATCGCGGTGATGTAGTTATCCATGCCCAGCGCAAAGAGCAGCGCCCAGCAGAGCGCAAAACCGAGCAGCGTTTTCGCGCCGCGAACGGGGCGCTCGCTCAGGCTGTCTCCCAGCGAAAGCGCCATCAGCGCGACGGCCTGCGCGCCCATGTAAAACCACGCGCCGTTGAACCAGTACACGCCCTCCACGATATCCGGCAGGAACAGCAACTGCACGGCGGAAAGCGCCAAAAACGCCGCGCGCCACGGCAGACCCAGCCGTTTTTTCAGAAAATGCCGCAGAAACACGCCCGTTCCCAGCAGGCAGAGCGCCAGCAGCACGACGGCATGCGCGCCGTAATGCGCAAGCGAAAACACCGCCGGGTTGAGCGTCATGACGATCACGCCCGTCACGGTTCCCTGCCAGTCGCGCCACGTGCGCAAGGCATAGCTGAGCGCGTCCTTGAGCACGTGCAGCACGCTTCCGGTCTGCACCCACGTCGGATGGGTGTAGACGGCGAAGGTGAAATCATCCGTCGCCGGGTGCGCCGCCCGCGCGCCGAAAAAGAACGGCGCGAGCAGCAGAGCCCAAAACAGAACACCCAGAATCGGAAGCGCTTTTTTGAAGGTTTTCATGTCAGTTTCGTCCGTCCTTCATGTCGATTTCCTTGAAATCGGACATTTCCAGGTTGTCAGCAATGCTGCGGTCATCGACGCTGAGCATCAGCTGCTTGCGCATGCCCACGCTCTCGCGCACATCGCTGATCTTCGCCGGACCGTTGACGCAGCCGCCCTCGCAGGCCATGCCCTCGATGATCGTCTCATTCAGCTTGCCTACGCGCAGCAGCATCAGCGCTTTCTTGCACTCCGCCGCGCCGGAACACTTGAGACAGCTCACCGGCATGTCGAATTTCTCTTCGGCCAGCACTTCCTGCACCGCCGCGGACACGCCGCCGGAGGTCGCGAAGTTCTTGCCGTATTTGCTGCCCTGCTGCACGTCGCTGGAAGCCATCGCTTCCGGATCGATGTTTTTCGCGAGAAACATGGCGTAAAGCTCGTCAAACGTCAGCACGTAGTCCGCGCCGACCTTGCCGGCATCCTTATAGCGCTTGACCTCGCTCTTCTTGGCGATGCACGGGCCGATGAACACGACCGTCGCGCCCGGATGCCGCTTCTTGATATAGCGCGCCGTCGCCACCATCGGGGAGACGGTGTGGCTGACCTTATCGAGCAGCGCCGGATAATGCTTGGCGACCATGTTATAGAAGGCCGGGCAGCAGCTGGTGGTCATGTGGCCGCCCTCGCGCGCAACCTCTTTGGCTTCCTGCGCTTCATAATAGGCCGTCGCGTCCGCACCGAGGGAAACCTCCATCGCGTCGGTAAAGCCCAGATACTGAAGCGCGCGAATCATCTCGCCCACGCTCACGCCGCCGAACTGGCCCTCGATAGACGGGGCAAAGCAGGCGTACACCTCCTGGGTTTCATCGCGGATCGCCTCGATGACGTCCGTGATCATGGAGACGTCGGAGATGGCCGAGAACGGGCAGGCGACGGTGCAGTTGCCGCAGGAAATGCACTTGTTGTAATCGATGAACGCGCGGCGGTTCTTTTTATCGACGGAAATCGCGTCCACCGGGCAGGAGCGCACGCAGGGGCGGCGCGCATCGGCGATGGCGTTATACGGGCACGCCTGGGCGCACATGCCGCACTCGCGGCACTTATCCGGGTTGATGATCGCGCCCTGATGGGTCATGGTAATCGCGCCGAAACGGCAGGCTTGCAGACAGCGCTTGGCCATGCAGTGCTGGCAGTTGCTGGTGACGGTATAGCGCTGCAAGGGACAGCCCTCGCACGCGCTGTTCATGACGGCAACGGGTTCGTCGGTAAAGGTGTAGTGGTTTTCGCCGTCATAGACGGACGCGCGTCCGCAGGCCCAATCCACGCGGTTGCGCAGCACCTCGCGCTCACGGTAGACGCAGCAGCGATGCGTGGGCTGGCTTCCGTGCGGCACGATTTCCAGCGGAATAAATTCCTTATGGGCTTCCAGCGTGCCTTCAAAGCAATACTTGGCGACATGCACGAGCACCTCGCGCTTACGGTCAATACGCTCGATCATATGTTTCCTCCCTGATAAGGGTACGGTCGGGGCCTTGCCCCAAACCCCACCAAGAACCTGAGGTTCTTGGATTTCTCACTGCCTTTATCGCTTTGCGATAAAGGGAACGTATAATTTCTTTGATTGCGCTTCTCGACTTTCTCAGTCAACTCCTTCTAAAAAGGAGCCTTTGGGTATAAGCAACCGCAGCTAAAAGATAAAGCCTCCCTCCTTGAGGGACGTTTGAAATCGTCGCTGCCTGTGGCGGATTCAGACGATGGAAAACGCCGAAGGTTGGCACGACGAAGTCGTGACGGAAGGAGTTAAATGTTAAGCGCCGAACTCGGTTTTACATCTTGCAAGCATCTGCCGGATCGGCAGCTGATACGGACAGCGCTTTTCACATGCGCCGCAGCCAACACAGTCCCCCGCCTTTTGGCCCATCGCGGCATAGCGCTGTCTGGCCCAGTCGCCCAGGCCATAGCGATTCAGATAGCCCTCCAGCACGAAAATGCCGCTGATGGAAATACCCGCCGTGCAGGGCTGGCAATAGTTGCAGCGGCGGCAGAACTGCGTGCCCAGCTCCTTACGGATGGCGTCGAGTTTGGCCTTCTCCGCCTCGGTCAGCGGGGAGACGTCTTCCATCGCTTCCAAATTCTGGTCGATTTCGCGCACGTCGTACATGCCCGGAATCACGACGGAGACGTTTTCATTCTGTCGGATGAACCGCAGCGCCAGCCTTGCATCCTCCAGCGCGCCGCCCGCCATCGGCTTCATACAGATAAAGCCGACATTCTGTTCGCGGCACCGCTGCATCAGCGCTTCGCCCTGCGTTTCCACGATGTTGTAGGGGAACATGACGGTTTCCACCCAGTCCATCGTCAGCGCCTTTTCAAACACGCTTGCCATGTGCGCGGTCACGCCGATATGGCCGATTCTGCCCGCCGCTTTGGCCTCCAACAGGGCTTCCAGCGCGCCGCCGGGCGCGGTCACCTGTTCCAGCTCCGCGAGGGACGGGTTATGAATCTGATACAGATCGATATAATCCGTGCGCAGATTATGCAGGCTGGTTTCAATATCCTGCGCCATCGCTTCCTTTGTGCGGGACATGGACTTGGTCGCCAGCACAAATTTTTCGCGCAGGCCGCCTTCCAGCGCTTCGCCCAGAAAAGACTCGCTGACCGTGTAGCCGCGCGCGGTATCGATATAATTCACGCCGCGCTCCGCAAGCCGCTCCATCAATTTCCGCGTGACGGACGCGTCCACCTTCTGAATCGGAATGCCGCCGAAGCCCATGCGCGACACGCGCAGGCCGGTTTTGCCCAAAGTCGTATATTCCATTGTGATCTCTCCCTGTTTTTTGCTTGACGCTCGTGAAAGGAATTGAATCCTGAATTTCCATGACCTATTATAGCGTTTTTGGGCAGATTTGGCAAGGCGGGCTTGCAAACCCCGCCGAAAAGCGGTAAGCTGTTGGTATGCTTGATTGAAGGAGGCTCTTTCATGGCTTCATCCACCCGTGAAAAAATTCTGGCCGTCTCCCTGCGGCTTTTCAACGAACAGGGCTACCGCAACGTCACCATGCGCGCGATTGCCGACGCGCTTTCCATCAGCGTGGGCAACCTCACCTATCATTTCGCCAAAAAGCAGGATATCGTCGCCGCGCTGATGGACGACGTTTTTGCGCAGATGACCGCGACGGCGGATATGCCCGCAGCGTCGCTGGCGCAGATTGACAGCCTGTTTTCCATGATGCTCGATACGCTTGAGCGGTGTGCTTTTTTCTTTCTCGACAACGAATTGAAGCAGGAAAACGGTCCGCTTCATCTGGCACATCATACTCACCTTCGCGCGCGCCTGATCGACGGGAAGCCTATCGCGCCATGCGGCAGACGGAAAATTGAAGTTTCTTAAAAAAGAAGCCGTGGACAACGCCTTTGCGCGCTTCCACGGCTTCTTTTCATCTTATATTGGTTTTGCGCTCGCGCAGATTTTCGCGAAATCGCCGTCCGCATCCAGATACAGGCGGATATCCTGTGTGTTCCGCGTTTCATATCCGTCAAATCGGCAGAGCGCGCCCAGCACGATGATATCCGCTTCCAGATCCTACTGGATGCCGCTCTCATCGGCGGCCGTCTGCTTCTCCTCCGCGATGGCGGAAAGCGGGGCAAACACGCCCATACCAGCCGCGCCGACAGCTCCGGCTGCCGTCATTTTCAAAAACGAACGACGGCTCATCTTCTTAGACATAAACGACTCCCTTTCTTTTTCGTTTTTGGCACAGTCATCCTATTTTTTCAAGAGGGAAAATCCGTTTTTGAAAATTTTTTCACAACCGCATATCTTTTTTCTTTTCGGGCAGTCTATTTCGTGAGCAAGCGCTCAAAGTTTGACATGGAGGGATTGCATCATGGACAACCAGACGATCAACTGTTCCGTTTCTTCCTGCCGTCACCACAACGCGCAGAACCGCTGCGAGCTGCGCAGCATCAATGTCTGCGCAAACTGCAACTGCCATTCCGGCAAGAGTGACGAAAGCATGTGCGGCTCCTACGAGTGCGGCTGCAAGTAATGAGGGAACGTCGGGGTGATTTCCGTCACGCTAAATCCCGCACAGCGGGCGCGTGACAGAAATCCTCCGAACCCCGCCAGAAACCTGAGGTTTCTGGACTTCCCACTTCTGTGTCGCTTCGCGATGCAGGCTAAATAAAAAGGCGCGGCTTTTTTCAAAGCTGCGTCTTTTCATGTACAAAAAGCTTTTTTTCCGATTGATCGCAAAGCGATCAATCGTATGGAAGGTGCCGGGAACTCAGTTCCCGACTGGGATTTGGGGCAACGCCCCAACGTTTCCCTCGTTAAACGTTGAAGCGGAAGAGCGTCACATCGCCGTCCTGCATCACATAATCCTTGCCTTCGCTGCGGACAAGTCCCTTTTCCTTGCAGGCGGTCATCGAGCCGTTCGCTTTCAAATCGTTGAAAGAAACGATCTCCGCGCGGATGAAGCCGCGCTCAAAATCGCTGTGGATCTTGCCCGCCGCCTGCGGCGCTTTCGTGCCCTTGCGGATCGTCCACGCGCGGCACTCGTCCGCGCCCGCCGTCAGGAAGGAGATCAGGCCCAGCAGGTCATAGCACTCGGCAATCAGGCGATCCAGACCGCTCTTGCCGATGCCCATCTCTTCGAGGAACATGTTCTTCTCTTCGTCGTCCATCTGCGCGATATCTTCTTCGATCTTCGCAGAAATGACCAGCACTTTGGCGTTTTCGCCCGCCGCAATGGCTTTCACGTCCGTCACGCCGGGGATGCTGTCCTCATCCTTGCCGAGGTCGTCTTCCTTGATGTTGCAGGCGTAGATCACCGGCTTGGTGGTCAGCAGGAACCACTCACGCGCAATTTCGCGCTCCTTGTCCGTCATCGGGCAGGTGCGCGCGGGCTGAAGGTTGTCCAGATGCGCCAGCAGCTTTTCACCCAGCGCAGCTTCGTCGGCAAAGCGCTTTTCGCCGCTCTTGAGCATCTTCACGGCGCGCTCGGCACGCTTGGCCACCGTCTCGCGATCAGCCGCAATCAGTTCAAGGTTGATCGTCTCGATGTCGTGCTGCGGGTTCAGGCTGTCCGCGTGACGAATGATGTCCGGATCTTCAAAGCAGCGCACGACATGCACAATCGCTTCGCACTCGCGGATATGGGAGAGGAACTTGTTGCCCAGTCCCTCGCCGTGGCTCGCGCCCTTGACCAGCCCCGCAATATCGACGAACTCGATGACCGCCGGGGTCGTCTTTTTCGGATGATACATCTCGGAAAGTTCATTGAGCCGCTCGTCCGGCACGGCCACAACGCCCGTGTTCGGCTCGATGGTGCAGAACGGATAATTCGCCGCTTCCGCGCCCGCCTTTGTAATCGCGTTAAACAAAGTGGATTTGCCGACGTTCGGCAAACCGACAACGCCCAATTTCATATATGCTTACAACTCCTTTATTTACTCACTTTTTCAAGTGTTCTCTATGCTATTCCGCACCAATTTGGCACCAATTCCGGCTTTCTAGTTTCCCAGCGCCTGAAACTGCGCCACGGCATCGACCAACGAATCGTCTGTGACATGAACATACCGATCCATTGTTGTTTTGATGCTGGCATGACCCAACAGTTTTTGCAGCACCTTTGGCTGCATCCCTCTTTCAATCGCTCGCGTCGCGTAGGTATGCCGCAGAGCGTGCATACAGAATCGTTCAATGCCCGCTTCATCGCACAGCTTATACAAATGCGTGTCGTAGGAACTGTTCTTGGCAGGTTCACCCGTGCGCCAGTTGACGAACACCAGATCACGCATGATGAGATTCTTCTGCACTCCACTGCGTCGATCCATATACGGCAGCACCATTTCAAGCAATGGCGCTTCCTTTCGGATTTCCCGCTCAGCATAGCATGCTTCCAGAACGTCATACGCCCGGTCAGTCAGAGGAATCGTCCGATAACTGGCTTTTGTCTTTGGCGGCCCGGCTCGCCAGACACCGTTCTCATGACGATATTCCAGCGTCTTACTGATGGTCAGTCTGCGCCGCTTCCAATCAATCGAATCCCACGTCAGCCCAATCATCTCCGCAGTACGCAATCCCGTTTCCAGTAGCAAAACATATTGCCGATAGTTGTGGGAACGCCGAGCAACTTCCAGAAACTTCGTCTGCTCGTCAATCGTCAGGAAATGAATATCATCTGGCGCGCGAAGCGGCTTATTCACCTTTACGCCTTCCAACGGATGCTTGATAATCATGTCGTTGATCAATGCGGCCTTAAACATCGTTCCGATTGTGATGTACGTCTGACGGATAGTCGAGCCTGCATAATGCGCTTCCATGCTGTTAAATACAGCCTTACAGTGCATCGGCTTCACATCGCATAACATCATATTTCCGAGAACAGGTTTAATGTTATGCACATACCTGTCACGGTAATTTCGGATGGTATTAGGTGCTAAATCTCGAATCAGATTTTCCATCCAGAATTGGAACCATGCGTCCACCGTTATCGTTGAACATGTCGGCAAGCCATTATGACGATCCGCATATTGGGCATCCGCAAGCCAGTTTCTCGCTTCAGGCAGCGTGTCGAAGTGCTTTTCTCGGCGCTTTCCATTCTTCGCGCAAAAACGTGCCGTATACTTTTTGTCTTTTCTTTGGCTGATCCCTTTTCCGCACTTTCTGCCTTTCAGGTCTCTACCCATCGTTCAAGTTCCTTTCTTATACCTATAAGAAAAGAGCCCAACACGGTTACTGATTATAACACAACCCTACCCTTTTCTCAAGGTACGCCCCGATTTTCCTTGCGATTTCTACCTCAAATCGCGAATTTTCCGCGAATATACTGTTCAAATTCCACTCTCTTGACCAGTTTCCGCGTTCCAATGTACAAAACGAACGGGCAATTCGGCATTTTCAACAAGGAGTCGATTTTGTTGATGCCGATGTTGCTGTATTCTGCCGCTTCGCGAATCGTCAGTGTCATTTTGCACTGAATCGGGACGTTTTGAATCCGATCACTGTCATTTCTAATATTCAGTTCCATTTGATTTAACCTCCATCTATCATTTTGTCGTTCGCCCTTCAAAGACAACATCTGTTTATGTTTCCACGCATCTCAAGCCGCCTTGGGCAAGGCGTCATAGCTTTGCAGCTCCCCTCAAATCTTCGAGAGGCCGTGAGGAAGTATCATGATCCCCCATGCCGTCGTCGCGTCCAACTTGCCAAATTGGGTTCAGACTACATGAATCGCTCCGGCTATGCCATCGTCGCGCTGCTGCCCTGCCGCTCTTGCATGGGTTTCGTACTTGAGATTGCGATTATGCACTTATCAAAGATCAAAAGGATTTCTTTTAAGTGTTTTCTTCACCTCTGTGCATCCTCACTTGCAGTCTTTCATCCCCATATAACACGAAGTCATCCCTTCGCCGAACCACAATCCCTTTCCGTTTCATGGGAAAAGTCTTGTTTCGCGCTCATCATATCATGTTCATATCTTTTTCGCAAAAAATTGAAATTCATTATATTTTTATAATCTAATAAATAAGGGCGGTTCCCAACTTTCGAGAACCGCCCTGTCTTTTTTGTTACCCTTGTTTCACTTTGAACGCACCCCAAGCCGCTTTCGGCAAAGCGTCATAGCTCCGCCGCGCCATTTGACGAACGCAGCAGAAACTCCCCTCCAGTCATCGAGGGGCTGTGAAGAAGTATCATTATCCCCCATGCCATCGTCGCGTCCGATTTGCCAAATCGGGTTCAAGCCGCATGAATCGCTCCGGCTATGCCATCGTCGCGCTGCCCGCTTTATCGCTCCTGCATGGGTTTCGTACTTGAGTTGCGGTATGCCGTTGTCAAGGTACAAAAGTGCTTCCTAATTAAGCCCTTCACCTATCACGCTTAAAACGGCACTTTTGCACCCTGTTTTTCAAAGAAAAATTTAATTTTCTTTTTAGCCTGTCTGATTGACTTGGAAACATTCTGATGGGCTACACCTTCCTGTTCTGCAATTTGTTCAACTGTCATCCCTCGAATCACATACAGCGTTAATCTCTTAAATTGCCGCTCTGTCAGAATGGCTCTAATCGTTATCTCATCCACAAATATATCTTTTTGTTTATCTTCTTCCTGCGCGGAAAATTCCTTTCCATCCAACCCATAAATTACATGGTCATAATCCCTGCGCATTGCTTTTTCCATCTGCTTGTAATCTGCGTCCGACCATGCTTTCCAGCGTCGAAACTCTTCTTCGCTTTCAAAATCACTTTGAGTCAGAACAATCTCATCTGCCGCACCCGCATAAACAATCGCATCTGCCCGTTTTTTGTTGCGAGCAACATCATTTTTTCTATCAAACATTGTTTTTCCTTTCTGTCGTGCGTAAAAATGGCAAGACAGAAAGGCGGCGGATCACGACAGTGCTGATTTCTTTTGCACATTAAAAAAGCACTGAACGAGATTCATCCTCGCTCAGTGCAAATTCTGTTGTTGATAAAAACTCGTACAGCCTGTCTTTGCGCGAGTTTTATTATACCTATACATATATTTTAAGACTGACCCATAAAGTGGAAAAACTGCTTCATTCTCCACTCATCATTTTTCTTTTATACGCCATTATTGCTTATATTTCTGTACTTTCCGGGGGACATGCCATATTCTTCAGTAAAATTGTGATAAAACGCGCTCTCGCTTCGGAATCCAGCTTCATACGCAATATCCAAGATACTATGATCCGAATGTCTAAGCAGATTGGCCGCGTAATTCAGTCTTTTGATTCGAAGGTATGTATTGGGTGTCATCGATAGGTATTTTTGAAAACTTCTGCATAGATGCTCCGGCGTTAAACCGCTGCTTTTTATAAGGAAATCCATCCCCTGCGCCAGATTAGCTGGATCATCCAATTTTGCGATCAACTCTCTGAGCCATTTAGGATATCCGCTCTGCTCATTGGGGCGCATCAAAGGAATAAACCAGTTAATCATACATTCAGCCAACAGCCCTCGTAATGTAGCATTGATACGCCTTGGATAGTCGCTCGGCAAAAGCGCCAGCTGTTTCATTTTCGTTTGAAGCATCATAGACTCACCCGGCGAGAGCTGGACACTGGGCGCGCACTTTTCTTTTTTCAATAATTTCAGTTCATCTTCCTGATCCAAATAACAGAACAATCCTTCCAAATACTTCCGATGGAAATGCAAGATTTACATGTTTAGCATTTCCCATATCCTTCTTTGTATGGATATCTCCTGGACGAATCAAAATCAGAGCGCCCACCGATAGCAGACGTGAAGCATCGCCTACCAACAATTCCAATCGTCCTGACATGACAAGCACCAACTCATAAAAATCATGGACTTGCGGATACTGATCCGGTTCAATATGCTCGTGAAAACGATAATGCGCTTCATTCTTTTCTTTGAACACATCTTTTGCGTTAATATGCTGAAGGCCCATATATGCTTCCTTCTTTCCGTTTCTCGTTTCAGTATACCGCAATTCTATTTGAAGATCAATTTGTTCTGTTTTATCACAAAAATGATGTTTTTACTTTTTTAAGCGTAATGTCTTAATCTCGAATCCATGCAGATGCAGTTTTACTTTTCCTTCTTCGCACTCTATGTCGTTAAGCTCCCGCTCCAGCATATCGCAGGCATAAACGTGCTTTACCGGCATATTCAGCGTCAACTCCGCAGTGCAGGACGCACGCTTGCTTTCATAAAGCCGAATGATTGTGTCGCCGCTCCCATCTTCCGCTGCTTTTATGGTTTCAATTACCACATTTGGTTTATCAATGGACAACAGCGAAAAATCTGCACATCCCTTCGTCCTTGTCACCGGCACATTCAACTCATAGCCTGCTCGCACAACATCGCTGTCGGCAAAGGAGCCGTCCCAAACATAATAGCTGTATGCAAAATGATGTTCTCCCTGGTCAGCATGGAAGTCTGGGCTCTTTGCAGCACGCAGAAGTGTGAGCGCAATCGTATCCCCCATTTGGCTGACGCCATATTTACTTTCATTAAGAACTGCCGCTCCGCACCCTTCATCGCAGAGCGCCGTGTAACGATGGTTGCACACTTCAAAACGATCCGCGTCATATCGGCGGCTCTGATGCGTAGGCCGCCGAACATAACCGAATTGAATTTCATTGATCGCTTCGTCCGTCTGAATCCCTGTCTGGAACGCAGCTTTCAGCAAACGATGGGTTTCGTGCCACGAAACCTCTGTATCAAAATCAATCTGCCTTTTTCCTGCTGTCATCGAAATCGTCTGCACCCAATCCGAATGACCAATGTGACGTGTCACGCGAGCCGCGCAATGCCACGGCGTATTTTCAATCGGTTCAATCGTGCTTTCTTCACTAAGTTCCACAGGAGAAAGCGGATACATGCTATCGATGTCCCACGCATCAAACTTGCGCGGTACATCTTTATACATGCAAAGCACATTAGCCCGTTCTCCAATCCTCCTGCATCCCTGTTCATCGCGGCAATCAACCATTTCTCCCCGATTATTCAATCGAATTTCGATCAGTCCATTGCCCATTATGAGTTCTTCGTCTTCCATCCGCATATATACGGGCCGTTCCGGCTCGGTCTTATCTACGGTAGAAGTCGCGCCCATCGGCGGAATGACTGCGAAACCATACCCTTCTTCTGTTTGAACAAGCGCCCTGCGTGTCCAAGACAGGCTGTTAAAATACGACCACCCATCGCCCTGCGTCAGCACCTCCTGCGCATGACGTACAATCTGCCCGGCATGATTCAGAACGTCGCTATACAGCTTATTGGCTTCCTCATACACACGTGCAATGCTGCTTCCCGGCAAAATATCATGGAACTGATTAAACAGTACATCTTTCCAACAACGGTCAAGTTCTTTCATTGGATACGGGAGTTTATCCTGCGCCGCAACGCTCCAGATTTCCGCCTCGCGCAAGGCCAACTCACTCTTTCGGTTGCCGCGTTTAATCGCCGCTTGGGTCGTATATGTTCCCCGATGACATTGGAAATACAGTTCGCCGACATAACGATTCTTCGGCGCTCCGTCTTGTGCGCAATCTTCAAAAAATTTCTGCGGGCTTTCCATCTGCACTTTAGGCACGCCCTCCAAATCCTTTTCGCGTAGGACGTTTTCAATATGATCGCGCGTCGGCCCGCCGCCGCCATCGCCATACCCAAACGGCAGCAGGAATTTCGTGATATCGCGTTTCTGCACACGATCCTTCCATCGTTTAACCACCGTTGCCGCGTCTGTTCTGGAGGTATAATCCATATGAAGAAAGGAGACAATTTCGCTTCCATCCATCCCCTGCCAGGTAAAGTAATGATATGGGAACGGCTCCGAACCATTGTATGTCCAGAATATCTTCTGCGTAGTCAGGTATTTCACGCCGCATCCCTTGAGAATCTGCGGCAGAACCGCGCTGTATCCGAAGGTATCCGGCAGCCAAAGGAGCTGACAGTCAACGTCAAACTCTTCCTTATAGAACCGCTTGCCATGCACAATCTGGCGAATCAACGCTTCGCCGGAAGCCATATTGGTATCCGGTTCCACCCACATACTGCCATCTGCAATCCACTGACCAGCTTTTACCTTCTCTTTAATCTTGGCGTAGAGCTTCGGATAAAGCTGTTTGCAAATCAAATAGCTTTGCGGCTGACTCTGAATAAACTTATATTCGGGGTACAGGTCCATCAGTCGAACCTGCTGAGCAAATGTCCTCGCTACCTTGCGCTGTGTTTCCCGATAAGGCCACAGCCAGCAGATATCCAAATGGGCATTGCCGACTGCATAAAATTCCGGTGCAAAGGTTCCATTATGCGCCTCCAGCACGGGATGAATGCTTTCTCGGGCACATCCATAACTTCGGAGTCTATCCGCTCTCGGCTGTTCAAAATCCACAATCAGTGTAAAGCGCTCCAATGCTTCTTCTATTTTCGCTGCCCAAAGAGACGTTTCGTCCGTCACTTCGAGCAGATCACGCAGCATGCAGACATCCAGCCAAAGTTGATAGGCTTCTTCGTGCCAGATTCCCCATGTGCTTTGACCAATGCGCTGACGCGGAACGTTCTCATCCTGCGCTTCATAGTCGCCTTCTCGAACCGGACCTGTCGCGCATCTTCCAAACGGACTCTCCGGAAAATCATGTCCGCCATAGGCTTCCAATAAAATATGGAATTTTTCACCCGGTATTGCCTTGCGCGTCAAAATCTGATCACAGATATAGTGATGCGGCTCTTTGACCCATTCCGCTCTATGCGTACCGAATTCTTGCCCATTCACAAACAGCGTCGCCTCTCCGCCTGTTCGAATATCCATGACGAGCATTTCACCCGAAACGCTTTCATCCGCCACCATATCCGTTCTGAACCAGCCATATTCCCACATTCGGCCCCACTTTGTTCCTTCCGGCATAGTCATGAACGGCCCTGTTTCCGCTTCCTGTTCCGTAAGCATCTCGTAGGTCGTGTAGCCTTCAAAATTCAGAATACCCTTGGGTTCATAGAATTCCTCAGATAATTTATAAATCCAATGATCTACTCGATCTTTCCACTCAGGAGACAGCATAATGTTCCTCCTTCCACTTTACAAAGCCTTCAGCCCTTGATCCAGCGCATCAAGCAGGCTTTCCTGACTTTCAAGCCCCACAGAAATCCGAATCAACCCCTCCGGAATGCACTCAAACTCTCGAACTGTTGGATTCGCGTAAATGCCGGGGGTATTCACGATGCTTTCAAACCCGCCCCAGCTCGGCCCCTCCTGAAAAATCGGGAGTTTTTTCACAAAACGCATCGCGCGTTCCTCATTGACATCCAAAACAAAGCTCATTGTTCCGGAAAAACCTTTCATCTGTGTCGCCGCAAGCGCATGTCTTTCATCGCTTTCAAGTCCCGGATAAAACAACTTCTTTACCCGATCGCTTTTTTTCAAAAACTCTGCGACCGCCATGGCATTTTCGCTGTGTCGTTTCATCCGAATCTCAAATGTGCGCAAACTCCGAATCAAAAGCCAAGCTGCAAAAGGATCGATCGCTGCGCCAAACAGTCCTCGCTCGCCCTCCATCATAGCTTCCAACGGTTCTTTGCGCCCCATTACAACGCCCGCTGTCAAGTCGCTATGTCCGCCCAAATACTTCGTCGCGGAGTGAACAACGAAATCGACGCCCAAATCAATCGGGTTCTGATACAACGGTGTAGCGCAGGTATTATCCATCACTGTCACCAAACCATGGGTTTGAGCAAATGCCGTAACAGCCCGGATATCCACAATTCGAAAAATATTGGATGCAGGCGTCTCAAAATAAATGACGCGCGTTTCCGGCCGAAGCGCTTCAACAAGTTCCTCTGTCGAGCAATGTTCAACAAACGACACCGTAACGCCATAACGCGCCAGCACTTCCATAAATAAACGGCAAACCGGATTATAACAGCATTTTAAAACAATGGCATGATCTCCGGCCCGCAGCAAAGAAACCAGCGTTGCCGAAATGGCGCCCATACCCGAAGCAAACATACGTGCAGCTTCCGCATGTTCCAATGCTGCAAGTTTTTCTTCCAAAATATCTGTCGTTGGATTTGCGATCCGGCTGTAACGATAGCCATGATCCATTGTTTTTCTTGTAAAAAGCGTATTTTGAAATAGCGGCGGTACGATTGCTCCCATATAACGATCATATTCGTCGCCCAGATGCGCGCAAATGTCTTCCGGCAAACCGATGTTGTTCGTCATCACCATCTCCTCCGTTACTTATTATTTGTTTCATAGACATCATCTGCGTCGCGCATATGATTGAGCATTATTTCCGCCTTACGCAGCAGCTGTTTGGGCAAATATGTCGTCATCATAAAAATGTCTTCGTTTTTCGGATCATCCGTCAGTGCAAAGAGCTCTTGTTCGTATCCAGAAATCAAATCGTATAGTCGATAACAATTATCAATTTCGGCCCGTGCGATTTCCCCCAACTGAATCAATCGCTCGTCTCCTTCAATCGGCCAGCGCGTTTGATAGGCCGGCTGTTCGTCTTCACGGGTGCGATCTAAAATTTCCTGATAGCGGCACGCATGTATCATGGTTTCAACCAAACACTGCATCACCTTCACCCTGCGCGCCAGTCCGTCGAATTTCGGATCATCCATACTACCCATATACGTCAAGGCATTTTCCAGATGTTTTTCAGCCTCCCGCATCGAAAGAACCGCCATTCTCGTGCCCGAAAAACCCCGAATAAAATCCATTCCCTGAATGTTCATCAGGTCCTGTGCCTGTTTTTCATTCGTCGCCTGAAAAAGGAAAGGACGATAATACGCTGTTTCTTCTTCCGTAAGTCGTTCCGGCCTTGGCACAAGCGGGCGATTGATCAGCCTTTGACTGACAAGCGGCATCATCACAAAATTATCGAGCCAAATTTCCCTTAGTTCTTGAAAAGCGTGATCGATTTCGACCCATGCTTCAAGCAGTTGTCCCGCATGTTTTTCTCCGGCAATCTCACCTGCTACTTTCAGCAACAGTATCATCTTTTCCGCGCTGTTTTGGGGTTGCCGCTCTGCATAAGCCGCTATTATGCGATCGTATTCGTCAAATTCACATTCCCGTATATGAATATCCACCGCATAACCAGGCGCCTGCATCGCAGAATCCAGGAGATTCAAAAAATCCAGCGGGACCGGAATCCGCCTCAAAGGACGAAAATGCTCATATAAACCAAAGGAAACATGCTCAATCGGGACTTCACCATGACAATCCCGCCGATTCACAATCTGTCCCGGCTCCAACTGTTTCCAAACGCCGTCCATAGCCGAATCAGCTGCCTTAAATCCAATAATATGGCTCGTAATATCCGTAATCATTTCCCTTCCGTTTTTTCGAGCCGCATCTTGGAAGACCTTCATAAATGTTAACAGGCGTTTTTCAAGCGGAATATGGCGACAAGCCTGCGGGCCATTGGGGCCATTATAAAGTCCGGAAGACCAGCAAACTCCTGCGCCGCTGTCATTTGTAATGAGCTGCAAATACCCAATATCGATTTCTCTGCAAAGTCGATCCATAGCCTCTGCATAGAGGGCCAATACCTCTGGTTCATCAATGCAGGGCGAAAAATACATTTCTTTAGATCTCCGGGGATGATCGCATCTCGGCCCACGCCACGCCGGATGCTCTCGATATACCCTTTCAGGCAGATAAAAAGGTTCGCTGAGTGTCAATGCAGCACGAAGATGATATTTTTTCAAAATCTCCGCTCTCCGCCGAAGCAGCTTAAAATTCTTTTCCGCCCGCTCCGTATTCAGCACATCCTTCAGCTTATCCGGGACGACAATCTTAAACAGGCTTGTCAGCAGCATTCCCCAATTCGGATATGGATCTCCCGGATGTTCATCCCAGTCCTGATGATCCTTTGGAATTTCGCCAATGTACACATAGTGGGCACCCAGTTTTGCTGCACGTTCAGCTTCCCGTTCAAACTCCTCCAACGGCTGCGGACAATAGGTTCTTTCATGAAAGAACTGAATCAGCAATTCCTTTTCCATTCTCGCTTTCCTCAACCGATATGTTCCCAATTCAGCGTCTCCATCAGCAGGAGCAGAGCCATCGACTGGCCATATGGCTGCGCGTTAATTGGAATATTTCGATAATAATCCAAGCTGTCGCGCAGGCAGGTTCCTGCCGAAACATCATGTAAAATGCCCGCCGCATCGATTCGTTCGCAGATCGCGTGAACGCCCTTCCATGCGCAAGGAAGATATTCTTCCGAAAGATATCCCTTACGCACAGCTTTGAGAATGCCATACGAGAATCCTGCCGTCGCAGACGCTTCCAGATACGACGTCGGATCGTTGATGAGCGTATGCCACATGCCGCTTTCATCCTGGAACTTCTGCAACGCCTTAATCTGCGTTTCCAGAGAGCCGATTAAAAACATCTTTACGCCATCGGAAAGCGTTACCATATCCAAATAATCCACAAGTCCAGCCGTATACCAGGCATTTCCTCTTCCCCAAAGCGCCCCTGCATAATGATGGCGTCCCACAAAATTAAATCCATGGAAGAACAAGCCTGTGGATGTATCTGTCAGATATTTCAAATGGACAAGGAATTGGCGAACGCTTTCCTGAATATAGTCTTCTCTATTGAGAAGCATGCCCATTCTTCCCATATAAAGGGCCAGTACATAAAGCGTATCATCCCAAAGCTGCATGTAATTATCCGAATCAATCGTCACATGCTGAAAACCGCCCTCTTCAGTGCGCGGAAGTTCAACCATTGCGTAATCTGCCCATTCTTTGCACATTTCCAGATACTGGGCTTTTCCTGTGATTTCATACAGATAAGAAAGCGTCAGGAACGGAGACATGCTATTCACATTCTTAGGAATGCCGCCTTCAGCTATATGGCTGTCAAACCAGTCCAGCAAATAATTCAGCACGGCCTGTTCGCCGGAATCTCGATAGTATTCATACAAGCCGAATAACGCAACCCCTTGGAACCAATCCCAATTATCCATGTAGTGTCGTTTTCCGCGGCTGGTAAATACGGCTTGATTCTCCCTTGAAGTGATTCCCTGAATAATCAAGTCAATCTTCTTGTGAATTTCTGCATGCGTCAGCATCCTTTTATCTCCTTTTTCTCTTTCTTTACAGTTCAAAGCGAAGCGTAAATGTCTCGTCCATCGGCGTTTGCGATGTCATCGCAACAAAGAACGATGTTTGGTCAACCGGAAGACTGCCCCGCATATGCTCGCCATAGCTGTTTTTCCAGCATCCTCCGCCGATCACCAGCTTCGTATGGTCCAGATAAGCATATGTCGTTTCATCGCACTTTTGATACACATAATCACCTGCGTGCGTGTGCATTTGCATATCGCCAGTTGCAAACAATCCGCCAGGCTGGAGCAAAATTTCAAACTTGGTCAATACGTTCTCTACGCCTTCCGTTGTGACATGGAAAGCAGCTCCCTGTTCTTCAATCGTCACGTCGATATGGAACACAAAATCCTGCATCATTACATCCGGCCGTTTACTGTGATCCATCTTGCGCCAATCTGCTGTGCCCTGCTTTTCCGGAAGCAGCCCCTTGTATCCCCAACGCCGCCGATAAGTCATTCTATAACCGTTTTCCGTTCTCTCGATACTCTCGGCGACAAATTGTCCCTGTGCGTAAAAAGTACCTGCCATGCGCAGATAGGCCGTATGCGTATCATATTGCAGCTTTGCAAAAACGGGGCGATTTTCCAGTAAAGTCAAACTGAAATGGCCTTGCCGAGCACGGACAATCCCACTATTTTCAAAAAACTTGTCATAATCAAAATAGGGCTTCTGCGTCTCCTGCATTGTCCATGTATTTTTTAATTTCTCATCGAGCAGCCAAAATGGCATGAATTCAAAATACGGAAGCGGCGGATAAACCGGGCATTGTTCTTCAATGGAAGATTGGCTTTCCGATTGTTCCAACATCCGATCTGCGATCCAGCGGAATTCTTTGTCTCCGGTTTGCAAAGCCATATACAAATATGTACTGAAATAGATACGCCAGTCCGGAGCCGTTCCGACATCCTGCCGAGTCGAATTGATTGTATTGATCGTCATATCCGGCTCTATGTACTTATAGATCATCCTCAGATTTCGCTCGACATATTCATACAGCTCAGTCATGCCCCGTGTCTGCGCCAATGTAATGAGCGCACGATCGCAGATGATATTATAGATGCCGGCAGAGCGCTCTGTGTATTCGCCTTCCTCATCACAGTCGATGCCTTCATCCAGAAGTCTGTTCATTCTCGAAAGGCAATCTTCCCGTCCTGTCAGTTCATAGCACAGCGAAAGCGCCGCGCTAAGTACCCAGCGATGATTTGGTGTATGGAAACCACCGATCAAAATACCGTCGGCACAGCGGTCGACAAAATGCGTCAGCAGCTCAAACAGTTCTTTTTCCTGTTCACGCCCTGTCATTCTGCTGCGCATCAACAAACAGGCCGGGCCAATATTCTGCATGATAAACGACGTTTCTGCGCTGTCATGAAAATTGGTTTCCAGCAAGTCAAACGTTCCATCTTCATGCTGCTGCCGCAACGCATACTCAATCGCAATGCGCGCCCGTTCCAAAAGCAGCTCGTCTCCCGCATACGCGCACTGCGGCGTATAATAACCCTCTATCATTTCCCTTGCCACACAGACTGCGCTGTGCGCGCCGGTATAGCCTTTATCCAGCCACTCAACTGCACCGTAAAACGAAGACTCCGGTTGAACGCACTGACTCCTGAGCGTCATTCGGATGGCCGTATTCATGGCTTTGATCTGGAAATCATAATGATTCAGCATAGTTCCTCCTTTTTGTTGAAAAAGAAAGGGGCTCCTCATTTTAAGGGAGCCCCTCGAATCCGTTTTTCAGCCGTCCGAAGGCTCTCCCGGATTACTCGTTAAAAACCGAAACCTTCTCGTCAATCACCGTCTGACCGCCCATATCCAGGTATTCAGCGGAAAGCTCATCCCAAGTTGCTTCAAACATTTCCGGCGTACACGTTATGGACTTTACGCGAAGTTCACCCAGCTTTTCAGCCAGCGATGCAGAATAATCACTCTCACTGACAATCTGCTTGGAGAAGAGATACGGCTTATAGGTATTCACGCGAGCAGCCTTAAACGCATTTTTATAAAGTTCCTGCCATTTTTCAGGTACGGAAGGCGTAATCAGTTCGCTTTCAACGCACTTGCTATCCGGGTTCTGATTGTAAACCAGCATCAAATCCGGCACAGAAATGCGTTCCGAAGCATCCGGCGCAACCTGCGTTGTGTCATGGCTTCCATCCGCACGGCGGACGTAGTGCTCGCCTTCAAAGCCATAGTTGATGACTTCAAAGTTCTCGTAAATGCTCATCCAATCCAGGTAAAGAATGGCCTCATTCACATGTTTGCTGTATACAGGCACAACAATGAACATGCCATATTCCGGATACTGGTCGATCTTCGCGGGCACACCGTCATCGTTCGTCACGCATACCGCCACAACTTCGGCAGTTGGATCGTTCTGGGCAAGAATTCCCATAAATTCGTTCTGGGTCTTGATTCCCTGCCAATATGCGTGTGCCCAGAAACCAGCCTTACCCGTAGAAATAGCGTTGTTAAATTGCGTTTCATCCGCAAACTGTGCCCAGTCCGGCTGAATCAGCCCCTCATTATAGAGCTTATTCAAATAGGCGTAACCGTCCTTGATTCCCGGCCACATTACATCGGGCAGAGTGGCGCGAACTTCATCCGTGAATCCGCTTTCATCCAGGAAGGCCATATAGATCGGAGACATCGTTTCGGCTTCTGTGCCGTTCTCCGTCGTCATCGCCATCGGATATTCGCAGATGCCCTGCTCCTTCCACGTCTTCATGACCATTTCCAGATCATTATAGGAGATATAGCCTACGCCATCCACCATCTTCAGCTCATAGCCGATCTTGTCCAGCCAATCCTTGCGGATAAAGGAAGACAAATGACCGATATCGCCGCGCTTAGCCGGGATAGCATACTGAACGCCGTCATACTGGCCATACGGCAAAGTGCTCGCCAAGTTGGTTTTCAGGTTTTCACCGTAGAGTTCCACTGCCTCAGTCAAATCGGCCAGGCCGCCTTGCGCCACAAAATCGCTGACGCGGTTGGTATCATAATAGAAAATGATATCCGGTGCATTCTGACCCGCAAGCATCGTAGTCATCGTGGACTCTGCGCCGGAACGTGCAACTGCCACATATTCCACATTGATATGCAGGTCTTCCGCAACCTTCTCTTGAATCCAACGTGTCCATGCGTTATCAATCGCCGTGCCATAATCCGAATTCATGTTGCTGCGATCATACACAGCAACGGTCAGCGTGCCAGGGTTCTCGGCCGTAAACGGACTTTCCGCCGCGGCGGCACCCAACACAAGAATCATCACGAGGGACAGAACGAGCGCCAAGGTTTTCTTCATGTTTGTTTCTTCCTTTCTTTTTTATAAAACCCATCCGGGTTTTGATTCGATTGAATCATCCTTTGACAGAGCCAATCATAACGCCCTTAACAAAATATTTTTGAAGAAACGGATAGACCAACATCACCGGCAAAATGGAGAAACACAACGATGCGCTGCGAATCTGATCACTTTGAAGCATCATGTTGTTGTTGTTTCCTTCACTAATCATTTCATCCAACGCAGAAGACGACATGATAATGTTCTTCAGCCGAACTTGAAGGATAAACTTGTTTGGGTCGGTAATATAAATCAATCCATCCTGAACAGCGTTCCAGCGGGATACACCATAGAAAAGCGCAATCGTCGCCAGCATCGATTTAGAAAGCGGTAGGATGATCTTCATTAACACGGTCGCATCGTCTGCGCCATCAATCAACGCAGCTTCCTTTAAGGCTGACGGAATGGAGCTGAAATAAGTACGCATCAGAATCATATTGTAGGTGCTGATTGCGCCCGGAAGGATCAAACTCCACATCGTGTTGAGCATGTTCAAATCATTCAGCAACAGATACAACGGAATCATGCCACCCGAAAAATACATTGTAAAAAGAACAAACATCCAAATCGGCTTACGGCCTACCAGTTTGGTTTCCGACAATGGATACGCAATCAAAACTGTCATCGTCACAGAAAGCGCAACCTGAATCAACGTAATCAAAATTGAGTACGCCATGGATTTCAGCAGCGGGCCACTGCTGAAAACTGTTTTATAAGCGTCCAACGAAAACTCTACCGGCAGAAAAACCACTTCGTTAGATGTAATTGCTCTAGCAGAAGAAAAGGATGTAGCTGCAATGTTGAGAATCGGCAGTATACAGCACAAGGTCAATAAAACGACCAGCAAAACAACAACCACTTTTAAGATTCGGTCACCAAGGGGTTCGCGAATTTTATTTTTTTGCGTAGAAGATTCGCTCATTTCGTTCTCCCCCTTTTTACCAGATGCTTTCATCGGAAATCTTGCGGCTGACAGCATTTGCCGACATCACCAAAACAAAGTTGATGACGGATTGAAGCAGGCCAGCAGCCGTACTCAGTGAGTGCTTGGCATTTTGAATACCGTAGCGATAAATAAACGTACTGATGACGTCTCCCACATCATTGACCATGGCATTTTTAAGCATCTGCGGCTGCTCAAACCCTATACTCATCATGCCGCCGATTTTAAGAATCAGCATGATCACAATCGTGGTTTTGATACTGGGCAACGTGATCAGATACATCATCTTAAAGCGGCTGCATCCGTCTACACGTGCTGCTTCGTATATTTCCTGATCAATACTCGACATGGCTGACATATAAATGATCGCGCCGTATCCAATCGATTGCCACACGCTGACCAGCACATACATCACAATCCACCATTTGTTTTCAGACAGCCAGGGGATTCGATTCATCCCAAGTGATGCAAGCGCATTGTTAATCAAACCTGTATTCGTGGCAAACAGTGTGGAAACCAGACCGCCAATGATAACCCATGAAATGAAATGCGGTAAATACAGTATTGTTTGTGTCACTTTTTTAAAGTTCCGGCTTTTCAATTCATTCAGCATCAGTGCCAACAAAATAGGCGCCGGAAAACTGAATACCAAACACAACACGTTCAGCCGAATCGTATTGACAATCGCGCGCGAGAATTCTTTAATCGCAAACAGCTTTTTAAAGTTTTGGAGTCCACACCACGCACTGTCGGCAATCCCCTTAAAAATGCTGTAATTCTTAAAGGCGATTACAATCCCGTACATGGGTCTATAATGAAATACGATATAATATGCAATCGGAAGCAGCAACATCAGGTAAAGCAGATAGTGACTTTTTACATAATTGAGTTTCCGCTTCAAACCATTCCGGCGAATCGTATTGATCGCATTTTGCCGTGCATTTACATTTGGTTTCACCATGCCCTCTTATGCCCCCCAACCTTTTGCTTTTTCCAAAGTTTACACTTTCTGCTTTTCTTTTGTGATTGCATCATATCATGCAGTGCCTTTTGTTTTCTTCCCATTTTTTGATGCAACCTGTCGTGTATTGATTTTATATCTTGTGCATTTTCGTCCATAATGCTATGATATACATGCGTTTTTTAGTGCTTTATTTTTTACTCAATATGTAAATAAGATGTTTATTTTTAAGAAAGGAAGTGCTTTTTCCGTGTCCAGTCCAGTGTTACGTCCTCCCGTTCCCCTGATCAGCAATTTCGTTGCTCCATGGGATACATCCGGATGGTATGCCGCCGCACAGCATCTTTCCCCCGGCGTAAAAATCTACTCCAACACGGATACGCAAATTCTCGCTTTACCAGAAGCCTATTTGGATGCAGATTATATTCGCATGTTTGATTCCGAAGCGGAAGGCTTCGATGACAAACAGGAAATTTGTTTCCGTGTTGAACGTGACGCTATTGTTGGCATCGCGCTTGATGAAAATGGGCCTAAGCCGGATGGCCTGGATCTTTTTTCTCTCACGTCACAGACAATTTTAACAGAACTTGGACGCTGGCCGATTTATGAGCGTCAATATGCCGCTGATTCTCTCGTTCTTATTCCCGGCATGAAAGGTCAAGGGCATCATTTCTTTCCTATGATCCGCTCTGCCGCAATCAATGAGCCGACGCCTTTACCCACTATCGATTGGCCCGCCTTCACTTCTCCAGTCTATCCGCATCGGGTTTATCGCCACTATGTCCAGGAAACTTTCATGGATTCTAACGCGCTTTCCCGGTACGATTGCTCCTCTTGCCGCTTAATCTCTGCTCCGGAAAACGGCTTACAAATTTCAGGTTCACTTTCTTATTCTTTCTGCCCTTCTACGCCGCGCGTTGTTTTGGATGCCATTTTATCTTCCTCAAATTGCGCGTCCGCTTGTGTATCTTTCTTGAATGAACAAGGGAACATTCTCTGTTCTTTGACCGTTGAGCCTTTCACATTATCCGGCAGCTCGCCCACATCTATCCGTCTGATTTGTGACACAGAAACCTCAACGGCAGACATCTGGCTTAACAGCCGCGTTTCGCAAACCTCCGTTCCTCTTCACAATAGCGGCATTCCTGCTCAAATCCGTTTTGACGCTACAAAAAACTCTTTTGTCCTTCGACGTTTTTCCCTTTACGATGATCCAGAAATCTATGCCGTCAATGACGAAATGCGCGAGCTTTCCGATTCCGTTCGCCTCGTAAAAGGAGAGGCATCTATTACGCCTTTTCCATTTGGAGATGATTCCAGCCTTTTGCTGGATGAATCTTCCGCCATTCAGTACCGTTTTCCAGCTATGGATTGTGCGTTTACATGCGAAGTTAAGGTTCGCTGCGAAACAAGCGCCTATTGTGAAGTGCCGGTTCTGCTCGATGAAGCCGGGAAACCGCTTCTTCGCATCGCACTTTATCATAACAATCTTTTTGCAACAGACGGCAACGAATGGAAGCGGATGATTTCCGGCCCTACGGATTGGCTGTATTATCCCTGCGGAAACTGGCTGCTTGTTCGTTTGCTAGTCGATCCTAGGCAAGGAGTCTATTCTCTCTATGTTGACGGCGCGCGCCGAGTTGAAAATTTTTCTCTTTCTCATCCCGTTTCTTCTATTTCGTCTATCGGTTTCCTAGCAGACGCAAAATGCTCTCTGCTTATTAACCGTATTCGCATTTACGATGACATTGATTTTTCACGTGCCGTTCTTCCTCCGGCTCCGATTTTCGATGTAAAATCCTATGGTGCAATCGGTGATGGCGTTTCTTTAGACACACTTGCTATTCAAGAAGCCGTCAACGCGGCAGCCAAAGTCGGCGGAACGGTACTTCTTCAAAACGGCACTTTTTTGACCGGTGAAATCGCTCTGCAATCCAATATTACGTTCTGGATCGACCGCACCGCTGTTCTGTTTGGCAGTCAAGATCATGCGCTCTATCCGCTGCACACTCCAGGGATAAGTCTGTGCGCCTGCCGGCAACTCGGCCGCGGTCTGCTCTATGGTGAAAACATCCATAACGTTCGCGTTACCGGCGGCGGCCTGCTTGACGGTAACGGTCTTTACCGCTTCAAACAAAACGATCCCGTGCGTGATCGTCCCGCGCTCAGTCGTCCCTGTATCATTTACATCACCTATTCTTCCGATATTACCGTTGAAAGCGTTCACATGTGCCGCAGTTGTTATTGGACACTCGTTCCGCTTTCCTGCCGAAATGTTCTTCTTCGGCACTTGGATCTTGATTGCATGTATACGCCTAATCGTGACGGCATCGATCCTGTTGACGTGTGCGATGCCACAATCTACGATTGCGCCGTCATGGCTGGTGATGATGGTTTGTGCTTCAAGAGCTCGGATTTGTTCGGCTGCGAACGCATTGACGTTCATGACATGCTGCTCCAAAGTCTGGCCTCCGGCATTAAATTTGGCACGGATACCTATTACAGCCTAAAAGACGCCGTCTTCCGTGATTGTACAATTAAAAACGTCAATCGATGCGGCATTTCTCTGGAATCCGTGGACGGCGCTCAGATTTCGAATGTTCTTTTTGAGCGAATCAATATGGTTGACGTCGGCGCACCCGTTTATATCGTCACAGGTTGTCGTGGACGGAAACCGCAGGGGAACTCCATTCAGCGCACATCGCACATCGATGGTGTCATTTTCCGCAAATTGCGCTTTGAAAAAGCGTATCCCTTCAGCTTCAGCCGTTGGATTCACGAAATTATGGTCATCGGACAAAGCGACGTTCAAACGATCGATCATGTATCTTTCGAGCATTGTTTCTTCTCTTTGCCGGGCGGCTGCAATGAAAAACCAGGCTGTCCATCTGTAATCAATCAGCATTATCCCGAATACGATCAACATGGTATGAGTGCCGGAAGCGTATTGACAACACGTTTCGTCCGTCACTTCAAAGTCACTGACCTATCGGTTTCTTTTGATCAAACAGACCTGCGCGATCCAATCGTTCACTTTGATGCATTAGATACATCTGAGTCTGATATTTCAATCAACGCCTAAATCCACCAAGAAGGCGGAAAGCACATGTTCATGCTTTCCGCCTTCTTGGTTTTCTGTTTTTAAAGCACGCCGAATTTTGCAAACGCCTCGGTTACCATCATTCCGTCCTCAATCGCTTTTCTCATCGTTTTTTCTGTACTGGCCTTAATCAACGCTTTTTCAATCACTTCCGGCGCAATTTCCTTCGGAATAATCAGCACACCGTCTATATCGCCAAAGACAATGTCTCCATTATGAATCGTTACCTGCCCAATCTCAATCGGGCATCTCCATTTGAATACATACGTGCGCACAGAAGAATCCTGCGCCCATGTGCCCGTACAAAACACCGGGAAATTCTGTTCGATCACTTTCGGCGTATCGCGGGTATATCCATTCAGCACCGCGCCAACTGCACCGCGTGCTTTCGCGCACGCCGTCAGCAGTTCTCCCCAAAGCGCGCTGTTGTGCGCTCCGGTTGCAACATATACTTCATTGGGTTTGAGATCATCCAAGGCTTCAGTCATATACCCGAACGGCTTTTCTTCCGGGTATTCAAATACATCGTTTTCCAGCACGGTACAGGCATATCCAGCCACTTTCAAGCGGTTATCCTGCCGCTCTCCCCGCAGTTTGTACGGTTCGGTCGGAACCTGTGCTGCCAGCGGGCGCACAGGCGCAGGCAGGAACTGATGTTTATATCCCATTTGATCCAAAATATCGCCGACGACAGGCGTATAGAGCTTCTCTTTCATCAGTTCAAACATTTCATTTTCGTTGTTCCATGCAGCCATCTTCTTGTTCCTCCATGTATATTAACAGATTCAGGCAAGCCTCTCCATCCAGTTCAGGCAAAGCCTGAACCAGTCCGCAACATGCGCATCCGCGAAGCGTCCCTTTTCACATTCTTCCACTTCTTTTGTGGCGAGCGACAAACCATGTTTGCCGTTCGGATACAAATGCAATTCCACCGGCACACGCTTCTCTGCCAGACTTTCCGTGAAAAGAATCGAGTTCTGCATGGGAACGGTCTCATCCGTCACCGTATGCCAGATAAACGTGGGTGGGGTATCCTGCGTCACGTGCTTTTCAAGCGACCAGTAGCCCATATCGCTGTCACCTGTCAGATGGCGAATCGAATCGGTGTGCGCATACTTTCCCGCCGTGATAACCGGATAACACAGAATCAGCCCATCCGGTCTAGGCAGCCCTTCCTCTTTCCAATGAACGCCCAGTGCCGCCGCCAGATGGCCGCCCGCCGAAAAGCCGCAGACCAACGCCGGCATATCTGCAAAACGCTGACGCAGTACGTGCATCGCCTCGCCCGCCTGTTTCAGCGGAAGTTTGCCCAACGTTTTTCCCTGATAACAAGCATACTCCAGCACAGCCGCCGCCCAGCCGCCTGCGTTGAACGCACGGGCAACAGGTTCGCCCTCACGCGGCGCAACCCACTGGTAGCCACCGCCCGGACAAATGAGCACCACGCCCCGAACCGCTTTAGGCGGGACATACAGCGACAAAACGCCGCCCGATTCAAGCCGCAAAACCTCATTGGCCTGCATGTTCTTCGCCCCGTTTCTCAAAGTCCGAAATAGGTTCTGGCATTTTCAAAGCAAACGCCACAAACCATTTTTTCCAGCATCGCTTCATCCTCCGGATATTCCCCATTTTCGACAAGTTCACCCAAGAAATTACAGAAGATCCGGCGGAAATATTCGTGCCGCGTATACGACAAAAAGCTCCGGCTGTCTGTCAGCATGCCGATGAAGCGCCCCAGCAGGCCGTGGTCGGCCAGCGTATGCAGCTGTTTTTCCATTCCGTCTTTGTGGTCTTGGAACCACCATGCCGTGCCGAATTGCATTTTGCCCGGCACGCCCGCCTCGTGGAATGTGCCCGTCAGCGCGGAAAGCACGGTATTATCCTGCTCATTCAGGTTAAACAAAATCGTCTTGGGCAGCTCTCCGCGCTCCTCCAGCGCATTGAGAAAATGCGAAAGCGGCAACGCAGTCGGCGCATCGCCGACGGTATCATACCCCTTGGCCTCTCCGACTGTCTTCACGCCATGCTGATTGGCGTCGCGCAGCGCGCCGACATGCAGTTCCATCGCCCAGCCCCGTCGATGATACTGCGCCGCCAGCCAAAGCATCAGCTCCGTTTTATACCCGTCGCGCTCACGTGGAGAAAGCGTCTCTCCGCGCAAGGCCTTGGCAAACACGGCATTCAGCTCGCCGTCATCCAATCGAACATCGGGCATATACTCAAAGCCGTGGTCGCTGGCCACGCATCCGCATGCGTCAAACGCATCCATCCGGATCAGAAGCGCCTGCTTGAGCGTCTCCATCGAATGGATTGAAACCCCGGCGCACTCGCCCAGCCGTGCCAGATACGCGCGCCATCCGGCCTTTTCAATCGCCAGCGCCGCGTCCGGTCTCATGGCTGGCAGAACTTTCGTCTTGAAACCTGCCCATTTCGCCAGCTTTTCGTGGTATTCCAGCGTATCCGCCGGGTCCTCCGTCGTACAGAGCGCGTACACATTGGATTGTTCGATGAACGTCTGCGGCGTATGCTTTCCGTCAGACAGAGCGCGCAGGGTTTCCGCCCAAATCGCTTCGGCGTTTGCCTCGTTCAGCGTCTCTCGGATTCCAAAATAGCGTTGAAGCTCCAAATGCGTCCAATGGAAAACCGGGTTTCCCGCCGCATAGGGCAGCGTTCGGGCAAATGCCATAAAGCGCTCTTTATCGCCGCCCTGGCCGGAAACAAACGCTTCCGGTTCGCCGTTTTGCCGCATCAGCCGCCACTTGTAATGGTCGTCGCCCAGCCAAATCTGGGTGATATTCTCCGCGGGGCGGTTCTCCCAAATATCTTTGGCGCTCAGGTGACAATGATAATCGATAATCGGCATATGCTCTGCGTACTGATGATACAGCCGCTTGGCCGTCTCATTTTTCAGCAGGAAGTGTTCATCCATAAATGCTTTCATCTTTTTTTCCCTCACCGCAATTCACGTTGAATCCATGCAGCAACCGCTTCCGCCAGCGCCCGGTGTCCATCTTCCTCCATATGCAGTTGATCTTTTGCGCTTGGCCCGGCAATCTTCGCCGCATCCAGAAACAGACAGCCATGCGCCTGCGCCTGCTTCTCAAACCACGGCGCAAGCTGCTTGGAAACAGCATGGGCTTCATGCGAAAAACCTGTGCATGGGCTGTCTTCAATATGTTCTCCCAGCCAAATCGGGGAAATCAGCAGCACCTTCGGAATCGGATAAGCATCGCCATAGGGATAACGCTGTACAAGCTGAACCAGTTCCCCCGCACCGCGCGCCACATCGCACGGAAGCGCCGCAAATCGGTGTTTCATGTCGTTTGTGCCAAGCATGATGATCACCAAATCCAACGGCTTATGCGTGGCCAATGCGACGGGTAAAGCCCGCCGGCCGTTTTTATCCAGTTCGAGTGTGTCATCAAATGAGGTCGTCCGTCCGCCGCAGCCTTCTTCAATCACGTAATAATCTTCGCCAAGGAGCTGTTGCAGCCTGCCCGGCCAGCGCTTCGTTCTATCCCAGCGTCCGCCAGATGGATTGCTTCCAAACGTATTGGAATCACCGAAACACAAAATATTTTTACAATTATCTCGAATCACACATCAAGCCTCCCTCTTTTTCATGTCTTCAAGCATTTCCCGCGCTTCGCGAATATCCTGCGTATTCGCCTTCAATGCGGCAATATCCTCCAATTCTCCTCGTGCCGCATCCCCAAAACCGCGCTGCACATAGATTTTGGCAAGCAGCAAGCGCATGGAAACGCGATAACTGCGTTTGTTGGAAGCCTTGGCCGCCGTTTGAACCTCCAGCTGCATGTGTTCATCCGCACGGCCCGATGCCACCGCCCTGCGAATTTCTGCCATTCTAAGAGACTGCTCGCTTCGGCGTTTTCGAGCAGGCTTAACCTGCTGCATGCAGCGTTTCCACGTCTCTAACGCCTCCGGCAGTTCTTTCGCGTCCATCCGCTGCAAGCAGGCCGCCCGATTTTCCGCCATCAGCAGCTTCACATCCGGCTGATCGCACGCCGCCGTGAACCACTCAAGCGCTTCGGCGTATTCGCCCATCATCATATAGGCATTGCCGATATGCGCGCGCATGGCCGCCTCGAAAGCGCTGCCCGGCTTCGCTTTTTCCAGTTTTGTCCGGTAAAGCTGGATAAAGCGCGGCGCGTCCATCTCCTGATAAAGCACATCCAGCATGGCCTGATGTTCGCGCATGGCCTTATAAAGCGACGCAAGCCAGGTGATCCACAGCCCTAAAATGACGATAAAAATCGAAAACGCCGCCTCACCCATGGCGATGAACAGCACCGTCATCGCGGCCGTAACGCACAGCCCCAGCGCCGCCGTCTTTCGATACGCTGTGAAAACCTTCAGCATAGCATCTTCCTCCAAATCAAGCGCTCAGTTTAAAAACAAAAGCGAAAGGACGCACGCCTTCCGCCTTTGTCGTTTATCCATAAATCAGGTTGGGCAGGAACAGCACGACATCCGGGAAGAATACCAGCACGATCATTTCCAGCATAACCGCAAGGAAGAAGGGAAGCGCCTCCTTGGTATATTCCTCAACCGGGCATTCCAGAATGCCGCAGACCGTATACAAGGCCGAACCGACAGGCGGAGTCATGACGCCCATGGTAACAATCGTCGCCATCAGCACGCCAAAATGCACCGGGTCCACGCCCACCTTCTTCATCATCGGCAGGAAAATCGGGGTCAGCAGCAGGAAGTTCACGTTGCTGTCCAGGAACAGACCCATGATAAACAGGAACACCAGAATGATGATGAACAGCAGCTGCGGCTGGGTGGTAATGCCGAAGATAAAGGACGCGAGCGACTGCGGCAGATTGACATACGTAACCGCATAGCTGAACGGGCCGGACATGGCGACCAGCATCATGACCGCCGCGTTATCCATCATGGACATGAGCAGCGCATCGCAGAAAGACTTGAACGTCATCTCGCGATAGACAAACACGCCGATCAGGATCGCGTAAACCACCGCGAACGCGCCCGCCTCAGACGGCGTACACACGCCGAAGCGAATACCGACAATCAGGATGACCGGGAAAATCAGCGCCCAGACGGATTCCTTGAGACCTGTCAGCAGTTCCTTGCCGGTCAGCTTGGGCGTATCCGGATTCGGCGCGTCGTATTTCTTACGCCGTGCGGTCAGGTTGACCGTGAGCATCAGCGTGAACATCATCAAAATGCCCGGAATGATGCCCGCCGCAAACAGACGACCAATGGAAACCTCGCCGACAAATCCATAAATAATCAGGCCCAGAGAGGGCGGAATGGTGGCCGTGATGAGGCCAGTCAGACAGTTGACCGCCGTGATATAGCCCTTGCTGTATCCCCTTTCGAGCATCGAAGGGCCAAGCATGCGCGTTTCCATCGCCGCATCCGCTGTGGCGGAACCGGAAATGCCACCCATCATGGTGCTCATCACAACGGAAACCTGAGCCAGACCGCCATACATCCGTCGGGTCAGCATGGAGGCAAAATCCAGAATCCGCTTGGTGATGCCGGATTCATTCATCAGGTTGCCCGCAAAAATGAAAAACGGAACAGCCAGAAACGTATATGACTGAGTCTGCGCCACAATGCGCTGCACGGCGATTGAAAACGGAATTTCCGGCGCGCTGGCGAAAAAAGCAACGCCTGCCAAGCCGATGACAAACGCCACCGGCATGCCGATCACCAGCAGAACGACAAACGTAATCAGCAATACGACCATGTCTTCTCTTCCTCCCCTCTTATGCCTTGCCCTTTTCCATGGCAAGCGCGACGTTCTTCTTGAAATTCTTCACCTTGTCGATGATTTTCAGAATATTGGTCAGCGTCATCAGCGCAGACATGACGGGCAACGCGATGGTAATAAACGAATAGCTGATCGGAAGCGTCTGGAACGAGCGCTTCCAGCTCTTGATGGAAAGCATCACGCCGTAATAGATGAAAATGCAAAATGCCACCTGCATCAGCACAAGCACGACGATCTCCAGCACCTTCTGCACCTTCACCGGCATTTTTCTGGTAAACAGATCCAAACCGATGAATTTATCGTGGCGGAACGCAACGTCCGCGCCGACAAGGCTCGTCCAACACAGCAGCAGCTGCGCCACATCCAGGCTCCAGGCCAGCGGCTTGCCGATTCCACGGGCAATCGCCGAGCTGAACACGAGCGCCACCATCACCGCAAAAAGGAAGGAAAACAGGAACTCCTCCGCTTTGCAGTATGCGTTGTATACTTTTTTCACGCCGATATTCCTCCTCAACAAAGAGAGGGCCGCCTCTCAGCGAAAACGGCCCTCTTTGTCTTATTCGTTGGGTTTACAGGCCCATTTCCGCATAAACCTGTGCGCGGATATCCGCATAGCCCAGTTCATCATAAACCGGCGCGGTCGCGGCCTTGAAAGCGTCCACATCCACATCTTCGTTGATGGTCAGGCCATGCTGCGCAACCATTTCTTCCTCATACTGCTTGCTCAGCTCGGCGCACTTGCTCTGGTATTCGCTGCCAACCGCATAGAAGGTATCGGCGAAGAGCTTCTGATAATCGTCAGAGAGAGAATCGCGGAAGGTCGTGCCGGAAACAACGGAGCCGATCAGATAGAAATGCTCGGTCTTGTTGATCACCTTGGTCACTTCCCACAGGCGGGTCGCGTAGAAGGAAGGCGTCTGCACTTCGGCGCCGTCCAGCGCTTTCTGCTGAATGGAGGTGTAGACCTCGGACCAGCTCATCGGCGTGGCGACAGCGCCCATCGCGTTGACCGACTTGGTGCAGATGTCGTTGCCCATCGTGCGGATGCGCAGGCCGTTCAGATCGGCCGGCTCCTTGACCACTTTGTCGCAGGTGAAGTTGCGCACGCCGGAGAACCAGTTGGAGGTCACCAGCCAGATGCCCTGGTCCGCAAACTCCTGCGCCCACTTGGCGTAGGTATCCGTCGCCATGATGGTGTCCAGTCCCTCATAGCTGTCAAACATGTACGGCATGCCCAGAATGCCGTAATCCTTCACGAAGGATTGCAGACGGCTGGGGTCGGAAACGGTCACGATCGGCGCGCCCTGCATGGCCTGCTCGGTCAAATCATCCGTATCGCCCAAAGACGAGCTGAGGTACACCTGCGCATCAAAGTTGCCATCCGTCGCCTCGGCCAGACGGCCCGCAACGTCGCGCAGGGAGATGGACTGAATGTCATCCTCGCCGGCCGTATTGCCAAAGCGAACGGTGACCTTTTCTGCGGCCAGCGCGGAAGCGCCGGTCAGGCTCATGGCGAGCGCAAGAACGAGAGCAAAAGACTTTTTCATGTGTTTGTTCCTCCTTTTTTATCCTTGTAAACCGGATTCATCCTCCCGGTTTCCAAACTGCTTAAAAACCGATGCAGCAGCCGCCGTCCACCGGCAGACACACGCCCGTCACGAACCGGGCCGCCGGAGAAGTCAGATACACCGCTGCCCAGCCGATGTCCATCGGATCGCCGTAGCAGCCCATCGGCGTATGGCCGATGATCTTCTGCTGGCGCGGAATATCCGATTCAACCGCCTTGCGGAACATCGGCGTATCGATGAAGCCCGGCGCAATCGCATTGACACGGATACCCTTGTCAGCCAGCTCGCCGGATAGCGTCTTCACCAGGCCCAGCACGGCAGATTTGGCCGCCGAATATGCCGTTACCTGCGTCATGCCCAGATAAGCGGACATCGATGAGATGAAAAGGATATTGCCTTTCTTCTGCTCCAGCATGCCCGGCACAACCGCTTTCGTCAATGCAAAAGAACCCATCAAATGCACATCCAGCACGTTCTGCAAATCTTCCTGCGTCACATCCAAAACAGGTTTTTTGCAGTGTCGCCCCGCATTGTTGACCAGAATGGATACCGGGCCAACCTCCCGGTTCAGCGTCTGCACGAAAGAAGCCGCGTGTTCCGTATCCGTCACATCAAATACGCGATAGTCAGCTTTGGAGCCGAGCTGCTTCACGGCTTCTTCGAGCACATCCTCGCGTCTGCCGGTAATTATCACCTCGGCGCCCGCCTGCACAAAGCACTTCGCCATCGCGAACCCAAGGCCCGTTCCGCCGCCCGTAATCAGCGCGCGTTCGCCTTCCAGGCCAAAAGCCCGCTTCAATTCATCCGCCATTGCCCTTCCCTCCTGTCAGTCGATGCCAAGCGCTTGAAACGCCGCGCGCATATAGCCCAGCGCAAAGGCCATACCCGTTTCCCACGGCGCTTTACCGTCAATCAGCGGCGTATGATCCGGAATCAGCACGCCGTCAAATTCAAGCCGCTGAAGCTGGCGCAGCGCGCCCAGCATATCAATATCGCCCTCGTCCAGAAACACTTCGTCATAGCACGGGATCTTGCCCCGCACGTTGCGGAAATGAATGTAGCTAATGCGTTTCTGACTGCCGTACTGCTCGATAGCCTCTGTCAGGCTGCCCTCGGTCATCTCCTGAATGCTGCCCATGCAGAATTCCAGCTTGTTCGCCGGGCTGGGGTTCAGGTCGATCACCTTTTGATAGAGCGATGGCTGGTATACCAGCCTCGGCTGACCGCGCAGATTCTTCATCGGCGGATCGTCGGGATGCAGCGCCAGCTCAACGCCCGCCGCTTCAGCCGCAGGCAGCACATCATCCAGAAAACGCTTCAACCGATCCCACAGCTGTTCATTCGTCACCGGCGGCAGGAACGAACCGTCCCCCTCAAAGCATTCCATATTCCAAACCAGACCATTGGGAATCGGGCTGTATACGTCAATCAGTTTGGAATCAAAGCAGGTGCTGATCGCGCCGCCCCTTGCGGCCCGCCTTTTCTGATGGCCCCAGACTCCGGCAAGGCTGAAATTATAGCCCATCGCCTTGATGCCTGCTCGGCCAACATTGCCGATAATTGACCTTACAATGTCAATTTGCTCGTCCCGTTTCGGCCCATCCAGCAGGATATCATACCAGTCGATCGGATTGAAATTCTCCACGCCGTATATTTCAATGCCTTCGCTTCTGGCCAGTGCCTGCAAATCACGTATGCCCTCGGCCGTCCAAATCGGATCGTCTCTGCTGGGCACACCGTAGTTATGATTTGCGTCCGTTGCTGTGACAATATTACGATCTGACCCCGTATAATAATTAACAAGATGCACAATCGCATGGGTGCATCCGCACTGACGCGCAAATCTGAAATGCTCTCGATCAAGCATGTCCCGATACAGTCCCATGCCCAATTTCATTTTTTCCGCCGTGGTGATCGACTCCCTTCTCGTCAAAAAGGATGTACGTTTTGTTTCTGTCTGCATTATATTCATTTCGCACTGAAGTGTCTTCTTGATTTTTGTCATTTTTTGCTGTATACTGACCTTATCGTTTTTTTGAAGGAGAAAAATCATGCTGCACACTTTCAACGCCCGCGAACTGATCAACCTTCAATCTGAAACAAACTACGCCTTTCACACCTCCGTAGCCGAGGATGAGTTTCCTCAGGTGCACGATTTCTACGAGCTTTCTCTGATTACCGCCGGGAAAATGCAGCTGATCGTCAATCAGGAGGTTTTTCTGGCCGAACCCGGTTTTCTGGTGCTCATTCAGCCGGGCTTTGTGCACACCAAGCGCGACATGGGCGGCTGTCACTATATGAATATCGCTTTTCCCGTGCGCACCATGGAAGAAGTGCTTCTCTTTCTGGGCTTGGGCGAGGAATGCCGGGAGCAGCTCTTCAATCGCAAAAACACGCTCTTCGTGCAGATCAGTCAATCGGATTCCTGTTCACTGCAAACACAGCTGCAGCGCCTTTCCACCTTGCCGGAAAGCGAAATCCTTCGTGTCCGCGCAGGCATCCGCTTTCTCGCGCTCACCTGTCTGTGGCGCTGGTTCATCCCCGCTTCGACAGGCTCGCTGGCCTTCTCCGGCCCCGTCTGGCTGCAAAAGCTTCTTTTGGAGTTGGAAAACAAAGAAAATCTGGCAGCCGGTCTGCCTTTCATGCTGGAATACTCCGGCAAGTCTCAGGAATACCTCTGCCGCTCCTTCCAGAAATATCTTTCCGAGAGTCCCGCCGGTTACCTGACCCGCAAGCGGTTGGATTTTGCCGCCAATCTGCTGATCCACTCGGACATGAGCCTTTTAGATATCGCCTTTGAAACCGGTTATCAGAACAGCAGCACATTTTACCATAACTTCACCAAGCGCTTCGGGCTCTCCCCCGGAAAATACAGAGCGCTGTATAAAGAAAAGAAAAAAGAAGCGTCCGCCAAGGAGAAAGCGTATGATTGAAGCCGTCCATCTCTGCAAGCGTTACGGCGCGCAAACCGCCGTCGAAGATATTCACTTCAGCGTCTCGCCCGGTGAAATCGTCGGCCTGATCGGGCACAACGGTTCCGGCAAGACGACGACCATGCGCATGCTCACCGGCTGTCTGGAGCCCACATCCGGCGACGTTTTGATCGATGGGCAATCCCTGCTTCGCCACGCCGAGCTGAAAAAACAAATCGGCTATCTGCCCGAAATTCCGCCGCTCTATCCGGAAATGACTGTGAACGAGCAGATGTGCTTTGCCGCCGGTCTGCGCGGCCTGACAGGAAAAGCGGCGAAGGACGCGATCACCACGGCGCTGCGTCAGCTCCACGTCGAGGAAGTACGGGGACGGTTGATTCGCAACCTGTCCAAAGGCTACCGCCAGCGCGTCGGCTTTGCGCAGGCAATCATCGGCGCGCCGATGCTGCTCGTGCTGGATGAGCCGACCGTCGGCCTCGACCCCAGCCAAATCATCGAAGTTCGTCAGATTATATCGGAGCTATCCTCGACGCACACCATTCTGCTCAGTTCGCATATCCTCACGGAAATCGCCGCCTGCTGCACCCGTCTGGTCGTTTTAAGCAGCGGCCATCTCGTCGCGAATGATACGCCTGACGGGCTGATTCGACGCGTCTTTCCCTGCGAGCAATGGCTGCTGGAAGCCGATGCTTCCGCCGAAGCGCTGGAAACGCTGCTCAGCGCGCTGCCCAGTTTGACGCGCATTGTGCCGCATGAAAACGGCGTGCTGCTGAACGTGCCGCGCGGGCAGGATCTTCATGTTCCGCTCTTTGAAACCCTGTCCAAAGCCAACTGTCCCATCCGGCGGCTGGAACGCCTCAATCCCAATCTGGAAGACATTTTCCTTTCCCTCACGCACGATGACCGATACAAGGAGCACTTATGAGCGCCGTCTTCAAAAAAGAGTTTTCCCAACTGTTCCATTCGATGATCGGCTATGTCTGTCTGGCCGTATTTGCCGCCATCACCGGCTATTATTTTTTCACGCTGAATCTGCTTGCCGCATCCGGCGATGTGCGCGGATATTTTTCTTCCGTCGCTAACGTCATCATGCTGATTCTGCCGATGCTGACCATGCGCAGTTTTTCAGAGGAAAAGAAAATGCGCACCGATCAGCTGCTCATTGCTTCCCCCGTTTCTTCCTTCGCCATCGTCATGGGGAAAGCGCTGGCCACGGCCTGCTTTTTCATCGTCTGCCTGTTGCCCTGCGCAGCGCACATGCTCTGGTTGTTTCGCTTCTGCAACGCGGATTTGCGTTTGATCGTCTGCTGCGCCATCGGCCTGCTGCTGACGGCTTCCGCTTTTCTTTCCATCGGTTTGTATCTGAGCGCCGTCACAGAAAACCAGGTGATCGCCTGTGTTGTCACTTATGGCGTTCTGCTGGCTTTCTGGCTCGTCGGCTATGCCAGCACCTATGTTTCCATCGATTGGCTTCGGCAGTTTCTGTATGCCGCTTCGCTGCTCAACCGATACAGCCGCTTCGCCATGGGCATTCTCACCTTTTCGGATGTGATTTACGCCCTGTCTCTTTGCTGTCTGTTCCTGTTTTTGTGTGTCAACGCCTTTGAAAAGCGCAGAAAGTCATGAGGGGTGCAGCCATGAAATCGAGAAAAAAACTTTCCGCGCCGCTTTCCGCTGCCATCGCGTTTCTGCTGTTTCTCAGCGTGATTTTCGCCGCCGAATCGCTCACTTCCGCGCTGACGCTTCGGCTGGATATGACGGAAGACGGCCTGTATACGCTTTCGGATACTACCGTAGACGTTCTATCCCATTTAAGCGCCCCGGTAACCGTCACCGTTTTCAGCAACGAAACGGATTTTGTTCCGCTGGTTCATGAAACACTTCTGCGCTATCAGGCTCTTTCGGATCAGATGGTTTCGATTCGCTACGTCGATCCCTACACCCATCCATCCGAAGTGAAGCGCTGGCAGAATCAGGGCTTTACCATCACGGAGGGCACGCTGGCCGTCGAAGGGCAATTCACCGCCGAGGTCATCCAGCTGGAAGACCTGTTCATCACGGATGGCGAAACCGTCACGGCGCTGCAAATTGAGCAGCCGTTGACCTCCGCCATCGCCCGCGGCGGCCGCAGCGAAACGCTCCGCGCGCAGTTCATCGAGGGGCACGATGAATCTTACAGCGAGGGCTTTCAAACGTCGCTGCGGCAAAATGGCTTTTCCGTCGGTCGGACAACGCTCTCCGTCAGCGATCCGGCCTGCGACCTGATGATTCTCGCCGCACCCAAAACAGATTATCTGCCGGATGAAATTGCCAAGATTCAGGCGTTTATGAATGACGGCGGGCGGCTGATGGTCTTTTTATCCAGCGAAGCGCAGGCCATGCCTCGCCTTGCCGCCTTTCTGGCGGAATGGGGCGTCGGCATGACGGATATCGTTGTGGGCGATCGCTTGCAGTATGTGGACGCGAACCCGTTGAGCATCGTTCCCGTCTATGCCGCGCACGACATCAACGCCCGCTTTTCCGGTCTGCGCATTTATCCCGTGCTGACGAGTACGCTTGCCCTGCGTTCGCTCTACACGCAAAACGGAACGACGTCCACCGCCAAAGTGCTTTATTCCACCGATAAGGCCTACGCCGCCGACGGTTCGGATACGCTGGCTGCTCCCTTTGTGCTCGCCATGACGGCAGAACGGAAGAATATCGGCGAATCTTCGCGCCTCTTTGTCTGCGGCAGCAGCGGCCTGTACGCTGATAATCTGCTTGACAACGCCGCCTTTGCCAATTCCATGCTGCTCGCACAGGCCATCGGCTGGAGCACCGAGCGAAACGATACGCTGGGCATTCCTGCGCGCAGTCTGAGCAGCACGCCCATCGCCATAACTGCCGGTCAGCTCTATCTCTTTGCCGGGTTGTTTATCGTCGGTCTCCCCGTTGTCTATCTGCTCGTCGGCCTGACCGTCTATCTGAGGAGGCGCCATCTGTGAAAGCACGATCCGCATGGTTTTGTCTGGCAGCTGCTTTTGCGTTGATCGCCGTCGGTCTGTTTGCTGCTGTCCGTATCCCGCGTCAAGCAGCAAACGCAGCCGATGTACCCGAAGAAGCGCCGGTCATAACCAATCTGCCCGTTTCACAAATCAGCGGTGTAACGCTCCGCATGGGCGAAGATGCAGTGGGGCTGATTCCTTCCGGCACTTCCTTTGAAGTCATCGGGCGCGAAGATATTGTTTTCGATTCTTCCAAACTCGCCGCGCTGGTTTATACCGCCTGCCACCTTCGCGCCGACCGCCGTTTAAGTGACCCTGAACCTCTCTCCGCCTACGGTCTGGATGCGCCGCGCGCAAAAATCACGCTGCTTTTGCCGGAGGGCGATCCTATTCGCCTGTTCTTCGGCGATACCTGCTCCGTTTCCGAGCAGGTCTATATGCGCAAAGAAAATGAGGACGCAGTATATCTGATCTCCGCAGAAAACGCCGAGCTTCTGCTGCAATCTCCCGAAGATCTGCGTCAAATGGAGCTGTTTCCGCCGGATCTGGATTTGTCACAACTGACGCTGACCAATGCGTCCGGTTCGTTCACCCTCGTTCAAAACCAGAATTCTGCAAGCGGTCTGTTTGAAATGATCTCCCCTGTATCCTGCACGCCGGATTGGGCCGCCGTCAACGAGAAAGTGCTTCTTCCGCTGAAAGAGCTGGTACCCGATCACTTTATCGCCGCCGACGCTTCCCTTTCCGATTATGCCGACGAGCCGCTCTACACGCTTTCGCTCTCCGATGGCAGCCAAACATGGGTCTGCCGCTTCGCACAGGGCCATGACGACGTCATCTATTGCGCGACTGACGAAAGTGGCAATATATACAGCATCGATTCGGAAAAAACGGCCTTTCTGGATGTCGCTTACAACGATCTGCTGGGCAGCAGCCTTTATCGCCGAAGTGTTTCTCAGGTTTCCCGCGTCACATTGACCGTGGAAAACCAGACGTATTCCATCGATTTTTCCGGTTCTGCCGATACGCTGTCTTCCGTCTTTTACGGACACTCGTTTGGCGCGACGGATACGCAGCATTTTTATAATCTGCTGACCGCCATTCCTATCGCCGGTGAATTGACCGACGATGCTTCGCCGCAGGCTCAACCGATGATCACATTGACGTTTAACTTGCGCGACGGTGAAACGGATATTCTGGAATTTTTACCGATAAACACTTCATATTGCGCCGTGTCGGTCAACGGTAAGGCACAGTTTGCAACCTATGCCAATGTCCCGGCGTTGATTGTTCAGGTCTTTTTGAAACTCGCGGAGATTTCATAATTTTTAAGCATGGCCTTTCTGCCCTTGACTTCAACGATCCTTTATCCAAAAGAAAAGAGCCATTTCAGATTGCTGCATCTCTGCATGACACCTGAAATGGCTCTATAATCACTGTGCTATATACAAATCTTTCAGTTCGTCCAAAACCCAATCCTTCGTTCTCCCTATCAGCCCCAACTGCTTCATCTCAACGCTTTCGTTTTGCATCCGCTGCACAAACTCTTGAACATCTGTATAAACTCCTTGGGGAGCCGTAATCTTGACCGTAGGATCAATCAATTCCGTCAGACGAAAAACATCATTCTTGTGTTTCTTGATGTTTTTGCTGTCAACATGTTTACCTGCAGCCTTGCGATTTGTCAAATCCATCCACGCTTTTGCCTTAAATGGAATCAAATATGCCGCATCCAAGACAGTCACTCCATCAACAGTGACTTTCCCCTGTTTCAAAAAATCGTAGTAATCATCGTCCAAAAGAATAGCAGACAGACTTGAAATATCTTCGTCCATCGGTAACGGTGTTTACTCTCCTTTTTGAATGGCGTGTAGCAGCTTTCATTCTACCAGAGTTTGTAAACTATGTCTCTTTCTTTTTGCGCAATTTATTGTACCTTATCCCATCACGGCGATGGTTGGCATTGTTTGACCTTCAAAATACTCTATAAAAGTAAAGAACAAAAAACTTTTGAGTAGAAAAGCATTCCTACTCAAAAATTTCTGCATGTATTATCCTACCAGAGGGACTTTCTGGGAATTTTGATCGCCCGTATCAGCGTTTTCAACGATCAAAAGCTGAGAACCTGCTTTCATCTGATGCGCATGCCACACACCTTTAGGAACATTATAAACGCCATTCAACTCCATTTTTACTTTTTTTATTGCTTTGGGCAACTTGTCTGTTCCGGCTTCCAGCAGGAATCCTTCTCCCTTCAGAAGGACAAAAACCTCGTCTGTTTTCAAGTGTTTTTCTAAACTTGGCGGTATTTCATCTTCAACAAGATTTGAAACCGCAACTCGCCAATTTTCATGGCTTAACAGCACATGAAAACCAGGTTCTTCGTTCTTCAGAGTCGTAATATCGCCAGACATCAGGGCTGCCTCCCGATATAAGCCAGAATGCCTCCGTCCACATAAAGAATGTGTCCATTTACAAAATTGCTTGCATCGCTGGCCAGAAATACAGCAGGTCCGACCAGATCATCCGTCGTTCCCCAACGGCCGGCAGGCGTGCGGGTACGAATAAATTTATCGAAAGGATGTCCTTCCACACGCAAGGGTGCCGTCGCATTCGTTTCGATATATCCGGGTCCAATGCCGTTGCATTGGATATTGTACATGCCATATTCCGAAGCAATATTCTTCGTCAGCATTTTCAGACCGCCCTTGGCAGAGGCATAGGCACTGACCGTTTCACGTCCCAGTTCACTCATCATGGAGCAGATGTTGATGATTTTGCCATGTCCTTTTTTCATCATGCCGGGAATAACCGCTTTGGAAACGATAAACGGAGCGTTCAGATCAACGTCAATGACGCGCCGAAACTCCGCTGCATCCATCTCATGCATGGGGACGCGGCGGATAATGCCGGCATTGTTGACAAGAATGTCTACAGTGCCAATTTGTTCAACCATTTTCTGAACCATTGCTTCATCGGTCACATCACAAACAAAACCTTCGGCCTTGATCCCCTGCTCGGCATAGTTTTGAATTCCGGCCTGAACGAATTCCTCGTTCATATTGTTGAATACGATCTTGGCTCCTGCTTTCGCCAAGCCAACGCCGATCGAAAAGCCGATTCCAGTAGAGCCGCCAGTGACCAGAGCTACTTTTCCCGTCAAATCAAAAAGATTATTCATGGTTCTCTTTCTCCTCTTTTCTTACAGAATCCCAAAAACCCGGAAAGCCTCGGTACTGCTCATTCCTTCTTCAATCGCGCGCCGTACCTTTTTTTCGCCCCGTGCCTTCTCAAGCGCTTTCTCGATCACTTCTTTTTCGACAGCCTTGGGAATGATCAGCACACCGTCCACATCGCCAAAGACAATATCGCCCGGATTTACGCTAACCTGTCCAACTTCGATGGGGCAGCGGTAATCGACGACCTGTGTGCGCACAGAGGAATCCTGAGCGTAACATCCGCGACTGAATACGGGGAAATTCTGGCTGAGCACCTGGGGAGTATCCCGATGATAACCATTCACGACTGCGCCCGCAGCCTTTCTGGTACGGATGGTAGCAGTCAGCAGTTCCCCCCAATAGGCGCAGCGCATTTCTCCGCCGCTGCAAAGATAAACTTCATCCTCCTGAATCTGATCAAGGGCCTCGGTAAGATAGCCGAAGGGCTTCTTTTGCACGCCATATACGTCGATCATCAAAACGGGCATAGCTCGTCCGGCTACGATCATTCCCTCCTTGATCGGGCCGATAGGCTGCGGCAGAAACTGATGCACATAACCCAGCGTATCCAGAATGTCACCCACGACTGGGGTATATAATTCCTTGCGCATGACCTCAAATAGCTGTTTATCTTCCATCGTCACCTTTTCTCCTCTCCTACGGTAAATTGATGGTGATGTTCATTGCCGTCCACTTTTAACCATACCTGTACGCTGCCGCCATTGGTTTCGAAGCGCACATCCTGAATATGGGAAATATCTTTCTGTGCCTCAAATACATTGACAAACAAAATGTCGTCCTGATCAGTGACACGATTGATAAAGTAGGTAAGCGTTTCGTTAGCAGGATTGTTAGGCCCGTCTGCATAAATCGAAGTGGAAGGATGATCGCAGTGAGAGTAGAGCGTAAAAAGGCTGTAAGGAGTACGCCACTGGGTATGACCGCATTCCGGGGATTCAAACGCTCTTACATCATGCATAAACTGAATTGGTGCGCCGTCGCCCAGGTTCAGCGTATGAT
>Ga0129315_1000345_pt1 | contig 43687 bp, 52 predicted proteins | sample Cm827metagenome_FD_94432 | JGI IMG/M metagenome (GOLD analysis project Ga0129315, IMG submission 94432) | Eastern black-and-white colobus group fecal microbial communities from Wisconsin, USA - Cm827 metagenome | ecosystem: Host-associated > Mammals > Digestive system > Large intestine > Fecal... | reverse complement strand
CCGCATATCGCTTTCCAGCCTGCGGATAGCGGCAGTTTCTGCTTCGTCTTCTTGGCGTCCCTCGATGACAAGCGGCTCATCTGTCTTGGCCGCCTCCAGTGCCTTGAGTGCCGTAACGTCGCCTTTCAGTTTCGCAATCTCACCCTTGGCACGTTTTGCTTCCGCCTCTTGTAACTCTTTTGAACGATAGAACACCTTTTGTGCGGCTTCCAGCTTCTTGACCTTTTTGTCCAGTCGATTTTGCTCCATGAGTCGGTTATCTTGCGCCGCTGCCGATAGCGTGAGATAGATATCACCCTCTGCTCCGCCGACGCTTGACCCCATGCTTTCGTCCATTTCCAGCGTTCGTTGCGTGCTGTTTTTGTCTGTAATTGCGTTGATAAAGCTTGACTTGATTGCAAGACGATTCCAGCGTACAACGTCCAAATCGGTAAGATACCGATATTCCGTAACAGTATTCCATTGGTTCTTTTGCCGTACGGCGCGCCCCTGTGATTGTGCGAGTTCGCCCGGCATCCACGGTGCATCAAGCTGATGAATTGCTTTCAAGTTGTGTTGCATGTTGATACCCGTACCCAGCATAGAGCGCGTACCGATAACAACCTTTACCTTGCACTCACTGACTTCTTCGGCAATCAGTTTTTTCAAATCGTCAGTAGTCGGCTGCTTGCTTAACTTGTATTTGCGCTTGTACTCTTTCTTGAGTTGTGCCAACGCACCCGCGTCGGACGATAAAACGACAATCTCATCTTCGGGAATGCCGCGGTTTACCAACTCGTCTTTTAACGCTTGTGCCACGTTCCACCCGGCAACTTTTACTTTTTGTACCTTGCCATTTTCGTCACGGACTGCAAACCCGTCACTGCCGCGTTCAACAACAGAACGTTCATCAGATACGCCCTCTTGCAAGAATACCGCCTGACTCACCTTGTCATGCAACTGATACTCTTGCAGAATGTTGTCCGCGCAATTTTGAATTTTAGAGCCTGCATAATCCGCCCCGCCAACCAGCCGCGGATCTAACCCCAGCTGACTAAGCTTGCGCATAGCGGTTAGCGGCTCACCCTCGTATCCCGATTGGCTAAGCTGTTTTTTCACTGCGCCGGAAGCCTCTGCATATCGCTTGGCCGCCTTTTCAATGCGCTTAGCATACGCATTCATCTCTTCTGTCATTTCCGACCGTACATTGACAATCCTATGGTACGGTACGTCGGTAGCATCTTCCGTTCGTCCGTTTTCCAGTTCGTCTTTTACATCATCGGGAATGTTCTCATCCGTGAGTGCATACCCTTTTACCTTGCGTGCAGTAAATTCCGGCATTTCGTTTGCTTTCACAAAGTCAAAGTACATGTCATACATGCGCTTGAGTTCGGGTAAGTTTTTGAAACCGATAAACCGTACTTCATCTTCATACTCACCCGTCGGCTTTTTGCTTAACGCGCTATCGGCCTGTGCATATGTTGCAAACCAGCTATCAAAGGACGCAATGCCCGCCGCTTCCATTTCGGGCTTCATTACATATCTCATCATCTGATAGAGTTCTGTCGCCGTATTGGTAATCGGCGTACCCGTAAAGAGATATACTCCGCGCCCAAATCGTTCTTGAACGTTGTCAACAAGCATTCGCAACTTGAGTGCCATATCCGACGCGCTGGTTTCAATCCCTTTTACGCTACTGCGCGTTATCAGCCCCGGTTTCTTAAACTCATGTGCCTCATCAACAAGCACTTGGTCAATTCCCAGCTCTTCAAAAGGAATGTGCTTTGCGACAGCTACACTTGCGCCGTACTTTTCAAGCAACGACAATTGCCGCGTCAATGACTGCACCAACTCTTTTACTTCAAGACTGTCACCCTTTAGCCTGCGGATTGCCGTTTTAACTTCTTTATCCGTCGACTCAAGTTTTCCGTCTACCAAATCCCAAATTGCCGGCGGAATGGTGACGTTGCTCGACGCCTGTTCCAATTGCTCGCGGATTTCTTGGCGGACGTTTTGTTCCGCCTTGGTGTACGCTTCATCAGAAAGCATGAACAGTCCCACTTGCGAGTGCGGCGCAACGATAATATCCCAGTCGCCGATCATCGCTTCCGCTAATTCACCGCCTGCCTTATCACCTTTTTCTCCAATTACAAGGATTTTTGCACCCGGATATTCCTTTTGAATATCTTCTGCAACGGCTTTGTAGTTGGCCGTCTTGGCCAGCAGTAATGTTTTCTTGGCAAGTCCCAAACGTTTTGACTCCATTGCCAGCGCGCCCATAACATAGGTTTTGCCCGTGCCGACTTCATGCGCAAAGAGTCCGCGCCCCTGCATCAGCCCTTTATAGACTGCGTTTCTCTGATGCTCACGCAAGCTGAATTCCTTTTTCTCGATTTCCGCACGCATGCCGGGGAACGTCATGTGACTACCGTCAAATTTAGGCGTATAGAAACTGTTGAAACGATAGTTGTAACTATCCGACAGATGCTCGCGGTGCGGCCCTGTGCGGATAAACTCCTGCCAGTCATCAAGCAATGTTTGCACCATGGAATTGGCAAGCCCCGTTGCTTCTTCGTTGAACGTAACAACAACTTGGCCGCCTTCTTTTGTCTTGTTATTGACGACAATTTCCTTGTTTCCTAGTGCTGCAGCCAATACTTTGTTGAACGTTATGTCTTGCGCGGCTGTTTCTCCTACAGAAATATGCCATTTCTTGCTGCGCGCATTGTGTCCTGCAGGTAACGCTTTAATGTCTACATGTACGGAACAGATGCCGCCCGCCATTGATACCTGTACTGCTTGCGACTCGGTAATTCTCCCCTTTAGCCACTCGTCTACGTCCTTACCGTACAACTCTTGAATGATAAAGTCGCGGTAAATATCGGTCTCAATCCACGACGCGCCAAATCCGATGGTCACTGCGTTCATCGGCACACGTTCGGGCAATACGGCATTCAACGCCTTGATGTTGCGCTGCATGTCTTTGTTGCCGTATTCCAACGCGTTTTGCGCTTCATCAAGTTTTTCGGCAATATTCCCGTTGATGTACTTTTCTTTTACTTGCCAGCTGCCATTAGGCGTTACATATCCTAGGTCTTGCTCAATCAACGCCTTTGTAACGTCCTGCTCGGATTGTTTCGTCAGTTTAGCAATAGCGGATACGTCAATATCCCCCGATGATGCGGTCATAATAACAGCTTCGGCAACTGTCGGATTTTTAATTACCGCTGTTTTTCTGACCGTCGGGCGTTCCATGATTTCGCTCGGATTACCGTCCGCGTCTTCCAGCGACGACAATATGGACACACTGCCGTCACCCGCTTTAATCAGTGCTTTATACGCCTTGGACGTGCGGATAGACTTGTTCCCCTTACGGGCAATTTCATAGCCTTTTTTCACCCGTTTACGCAATTCTGTTGCGTCTTTTCCTGCCGTATCCGCCGCCAACAATGCGCGGTAGTCTTGTGCTAATCGCAACAATCCCGCTACCTTGTTAAAGTCTGCGTCTGTTGTAATCCCCAGTTCTTCCCGTTTGATTTCAACGGCCGCGCCATCAACGTTACGATATAAGCGTTTGTCTTTAACCGTAATCGTGCCGATTTTAGCGTTTGTCGTCGCTTCAATGACTTCTTGCTCTTGGATTGACTGTGTGCGCGACGTAATAATGTTCTGCGGAATCCCCTGCAAGGCTTTTTCAAGTATCGGCGCAATCTCGCCGTTTTCCTGAACGGTGAAACGATATTTACCTGACCGCCAATTCTTACTCGCGGATACATTACCTAAAATGTTCTCGGGGTGTGCAATGAAATACTCGTTCATCATTGCACCGTCATTAACGGCTTCTTGCGCCCGATGACGGTTTCCCCCAAACTTCTCGTTGTCAAGAATATTAGGCACTTCTGCACGCAACCACTTTTCGCCGCTTACATCGTCAATTCGATGTTCACGCTTTTGCAAGAAGATTACATCCGCAACAACGTCTGTTCCCGCAAACGTCCCCGCAGGCAATCGGTACGCGGCAATCAGTTTTGCATCTGCGGCCAATTGGCGACGGATAGTACTGTCCGCTTTGTCCAACGTCCCCGCCGTCGTGATAAAGGCGACAATCCCGCCAGGACGCGCCTGTTTGACTGCTTTTAAGAAGAAAAAGTCATGCAATAACGGTCTGAATCTGTCGAATCGCCGCTCGCCTGTCTTAAAGCGTGTAGAAGAAAAAGGAACGTTACCGATGACTAAATCAAAGGAGTTGTCCCCGCTTCGGTTCTGTTCGTATCCTTGCACGCGGATATTCGTTTTCCCGTCTGCGCCGTACAAGAGTTGCGCCATGCGTCCCGTGATTGTATCAAGTTCAATCCCCGTGATATGCGCGCCGTCTTTGTACATGTCGGGCAACTGCATGATAAAGTTGCCGACGCCCATGGACGGCTCAAGAATACGCGCGTTCTGTTGCAATCCCATTTGAGAAATAGCTTGCCACATGAAATTAACCACCTCAGGCGGTGTAAAGTACGCCGTATCCGTACTGTTTTTCATCGCGGTGATTTCTTCATCCGTGAAATGCTCTTTCATCCACTCTTGCGCGTCAATATCAAGTCGATACAGTCGGTCTGCCATTCCGCCCCACCCGCTGAATTTAGACAGTGCTTCTAAATCTTCGGGCTTGACAGTAATGCTGTCCATATCCGTGATACGACCGTTATCGGTTAAGCGCAAATAAGTATCCATCGCCTCGCGGTTATATTCAAAGCGCGTGCCGATGTTTTGCACTTCTTCATTGAACGCAACACGGTCTTCCATCGGGGCATAAAAACGCCCACGACGTATTGTCGCGGGCTTGGGTCTTTTGTTTTCTACTCTTTGAGTCTGTTCATCAGACTGTTCGCTTCCACCTCGTTCATTATCTGCGTCAGTCCGTTCCACGCTTCCTCTGCTTCCGTCATCGTGTTCGGTATCTCGACCGGTAGCGTCATCTCGTCCTCCGACGGTGTCGCGTGAAGCATCCATTCCGTCTCCTCGCGGATTATCTCCCCGATTGCTGTCGGATGTACGTGTTCGTACTCCTTCTCCAGTTTCGCGCACTCCGCCTTGTACAGTGTCTGTATTGCTATCGCGTACCTGTCCGTCATCTTGATTTTCTCCAGCGCGTAATACAGAGGTTCGTTCCCCAGATACCAAATGTTCTTGACTCGTTCCCCGTTTTGTTTCGGTACTTCCTTGGCGACTTTCTCCGCCGCTTCTTCCGCTGCCAGTACCTGCTCCTTCAGTTCCGCTAGCGTCATTTTCTGCCTCCTTGACTTGATACGCGTCGCTAAGATAGTCTTGTCCCTCGACAAGTTTCGGCGACTCTCCAAATGCTACATCATTATTATACAATGCATAATCCGTGATGTCGCTATGGTTCTTAAACTCATGAAAATTATCCAGCGGACGGTTTCCTACCGACTGAATGTACTCAAGATTGACAAGTCGTCCCTCCAGTATGTAGCGGTTCGTTGCACGCAACAGTGCTTCATCCATCGGCAAGTCTACATAACCTAAATGAACGTCATATCCTTTTTGTTTCAACAAGTCAATCTTTGCTTGCAATGAATCTGCCGTTTTACCGACAATCGGGAACACAAGATTATCCCCGTTGTCTATTACTTTCTCAAGGAGTGCGTCTGCCATATCGGACGACTCTTCGTGCAAGTAGTTCGCTCCTGCACCGTTCGCAAATTCGGGCAAGCGTTTTTTGAATTCATCGCTATCAACGATAATCGCCTGCATATTTTTCGCCAACGGATCCGCAAGGCTTGATTTACCCGCCGCGGGCAATCCCAAAATTAAAAAGGCCTGTTTGCCTTTCGCATACACGCCTTGATTGTAATAGTCGTTGACAACCTTTTCGTCAAACGCTGCCCTTTCGGGAGTTATGTGTTCTGTTGATATTCCGTTCTGTTTTGCCCATTCCACTAACAATACGCCGTGTTCGTTCATTTGATTTTGCGCGGCGATACGTTCATCGGCGGCAATCCCGTTAAGTCCCGTGTCTTTGCCCGCCGCTTCCAGTTTAACGCGACGCGGTTCGCCCACTTCCACGGTATATGTCAAGCTGTTGATATAGGCAATATGTTCTTGTCCTTTTACTGTGGCGGCTTTTTCCCCAGCAGACGTGCTACTCTCGCCCGCGCTTCGGGCGTTTCCGCGTACGCTCCCGACTCGATTACTTCCAGCCGTTCGATTTCCCACTTCACCGCGTCGGGCATTGGTCGGCTGTTCAGTTTCTTCATGAATGCTCTCGTCTGTTCCAGCATTTCCTCGTGTGTCATTCCTGCCATTCGTTTCACCTCCTGATTGCTTGCTATCTCTACTATCATTATCTACTGTTTCTTGCGTTTTGGCAATAGGCGTATCACTTTCTTTTGCTTTTTCTTGCTCCCGCTCTTGGTCGATAAACCGTTTGTCGCTCGCTCCAATAATGCCAGATTCTACATCATACCCGTTTCGATAATATTCCCAAAGGGCGTTGCGCAAGCCTCTTTTCATGCGGGTTTTGTAGATTTCCTTTTGCCCGTCTGTTAATGATTGCCCGCCGACAAAATCGCTGTTATCAAAGATACTGTCCACATATGCGTCGATTGCTTCAAGATTCTTTTCTTTAAGAACAAGTCCTTTTTCGGCTGTGTACCCGCCCTTTGCAATTAACTCTTCCGCGCGAATGATTTCGTCAACATCGCCAATCTTGGCGTTGTTCATGTGTTCGATAAAGTCGCTCATCGGGACAATGGTATCCCCCAGCTTTCGCCCACGAGTGCCTGTAAACATGAATTTAATTTTGTCGCCTTTTTCGGGCGGATATAAAACAACGGTTACCGTTCGCTTTCTTTCCGTATCTTGTTTGAAATAGTCGGATGGAATGTTGAGTGTCCACGAATGCGTTTTCGTTTTCGGGTTACGATTGCCAGCCCTAAGTTCATACGCCACCGAGTCAATCCAACGAATAAGTTTTTTCCACTGATTGCTTGTCTTGCTGTCAACGCCCGGTTCATTGGTAGCTGCAGACTCACTATCTCCTGTTTTCTGCTCTTGCGTTGTTGTCTTTGTCGCTTCTTGCGCCGGTTCCTGCGTATCTTCCTGTGTTGCATGCTGCGTTTGTTCTTCTGTTTCGTTCGGTGCAATCTTGGACAGTTCTTCGTTGTACTTGGCAATAACAGCCTGTGCCCCGTCTGCCATTGCGACCGTGGAATAAAATGCGCTGATAGAGTCGTCGCCGTAACGAATGTACCGCCCGCGTCGCCCTTTACCGTCAAAATGTTCGGAGAAAAACAGCGAGTTATACAACAACGACTCACACACTGACCTAATCCTGCCCCACCACGTCCCTGTCCAGCCTTCCGCGTTGCTGATTAAGTCTTCAAGCGCAATTTCCAGTTTACCGACGTTGGCGTTTTTGTCTTTGAATTGGAATGTAATCAAGCTGCCTTTTTCAGGCGACGGGATTTTCACCAATACTTTGAGTCTGCCCTCTTTTCTGTCGATAGCTTTCACGATAGAAATCGTGCCGTCGGGCGCAACCTTTACCCCGTCGGTGTTTGCTCCGCGTGTGTACTGCTCAATCAATCGGCGGTCTTGCTCATTGATTTTTGTGCCGACCGTGTTCAACGGCTTACCCTTTCTTTTGTCGGGTTTCATTTTGTTAATGATTTTACCCGCGGGACTTTCGTCGCCTTGCTTGGCAAATTCTTCTACCGCCTCATCGTTAATAACACTGTCGCCAAACAAATCTTTTTTACCGTCAACAACCGTCGTTTGTCTGAGTTTCGGTACGCGTTCGGCATCTTCTTTGTCTGCAAGTTCTCGCAGTTTAGCCTGTGCGTGTTTCGGGAACATGCTGAAATCACGGCGTACAATTCCCTCCATGTTTCGCCGTATGTTGCGCGTGTCCTTGTTGTCGGGCATGTGGTCAAGGTCTGCCAGTATCGCTTGCGTTTCTTCAATTGTCGGTAGTTCTTCGTTGGCTAACTTGTCCCGCATACGCAACATGTGTTCTTGTGCGTCGGGGCGGATTGCCTTTGTAGGCGTATACAACGGTTCTTCTTGCGCTTGTGCTTGTTGTTGTGCCTGTTCTTGTGTTTGCGCCTGTTTTTGCCCGTTTTCTTGCTGTTGCGTCTGCTGTGCATTCACGCCCTGTTGCTCCGTTTGTGCATTCGGTGCTTGTTCTTGCGCTGCTTCTTCAACGGGCTGTGTTTCTTTCTGCGGCTGTTCTTCTTTCGTCTGTTTCTGCGGCTCGTTTTGTAGTTTTTGAAACTCTTGTTCCGCCGCGTCAACTTCTTTTTGTACCGCCACGGGATACTTGATGTTCATTCCAATCGCTAACATCGCGCGGTCTGCCGCGTCAACTTTCATATCACTCAAGTTGTTTTGCGGTACAACCATTGGCAAGTTTTGTTTCGCATTCGCTGCCATTGACGTAAACGGCGACATCATTCCAAACGGCGACATCATTCCGACAAGAGGGAATGACGGCATGTTGTTTTGTACCATTGGCAAGTTGCTTTGCTGCTTTTGTTGTTCCGTCGGCGCGCCTACCAATGTATTCGCAACTTCATTAATAACGTTGCCGACACGCTGACTATTTGTCATCGTCGTGTTGTTGGCGTTGCTCTTTTTGTCCGTCGCGCCTGTTGTGTCTGCCGTGTTTGTATGAATGTTTGCGTTCGCGGCAGGCGCAGGGGAATTGTCGAACGAAACAGTCTCATCTTCCGCGATCGCTTCGGTGAAATCTTGGTCTTGATACCCGTTTGCCCGTGCAATTGCTTCCAGCTTATCGTTGTCGCCGACTCTTACCGCATCTTGTATTTCGTTGATAAGTGCGGGATTGGTAGTTGTCCGTGCAAGTTCAAGCGCATAGTCGCGCGCCATTTCACTATTGGCCGCACGATTGTATTCGTCTTTTTTCGCTTCTTCCTGCGCTTTCTGTCCGCTAATTATCGCCGCTTGTTCATTGTTGCTGAATCCGATATTCGATTGTTTCGGATTAAACGCCGCACCGGCTTTCGTCGCCTGTTGTACCTTGTTAACAATAGACGTCACATAGTTGCGCGTTTCTTCCAGCGGAATTTGGTCAATATTCTCAAACGTGCCGTCCCATGTTCCGTTAGCCAGCCATTCCTGAACGTTCCCGATACCACCGTTATACGCCGCCAACGCTTGCACGTCATTACCGTTAAACTGGTCTTTTAGCAACGAATAATACTTTACGCCGCCACGGACATTATCATCAATATCAAACGGGTCGGTAACGCCCATTTCTTTCGCCGTTTCGGGCATTAACTGCATTAACCCTTGCGCGTTTGCACCCGATACCGCCTGCGGATTGCCGCCGCTTTCTTGGTGAATAATCGCCGCAAGAAGAATCGGCGAAACGTTACCCGTTGCGTATTTTTGAATTGCTCCCTGCACTTCGGGTGCAAAATCCTGATAATACGACGGCATCGCGTTTTGTGACGCGTCATATTGGACGATACTTTTGTTTTCTTGCGGCTGTTGTACGCTAGGCATTTCTCCCTGCGCCGACGTTTCGTAATGCTTGCGCATTTTATCTTGCCACTCTTTATAAGCTTTTGCCTGTCGATTGTGGATAGGTACAGATACTGCACCGCCTGCACCGCCTAAAATACCGCCAATCATCGCGGAATAGCCTGCGTTTTTCCACGTTTCGGGATTAACCGTCGCGTTATACGCCACATCTCCCCACGACACGTTCGGGTCTACCGCGTCCAGTGAGAATTGTTCGGCGAATTCCTGCATTCCCTCTGTCGGTGCTTCGCTCAATGCGCCGTGTGCAATCGCCTTGCCCCACGTCCGCTTTTCATTCAAGTTGTCCGCCGGCTGTAACCAACCGCCAACCTTGCCAAACGTTCCCGCGAGTTTATCAATCCGCTGTCCCGCTTTTGCGCCGCGGAAGATTGCTTTTGCGCCTTTTGCCGCAAGGTTTACCGCTTTACCGCCAGGGCCAAACATACCGATATATTCAAGCGGTGCCTGCGTGCCTGTGTTCAATGCACCAGCGGCCGACGCGCGGTCAAGTGTCATGCCGCGTTGCAACGCTTCGTCAACGCCCGCCCCGTAAAGCTGACTCAACATAAAGCCTGTGCCCAATACAGGACCGCCCATTGCCGTTAAAAGCATTTGCGGCGCATTCTCTACAACGTCGCCCCAAATCTGTCTTGCTGTAGAGTCGCCGTCGTTGACGTGAACGTTCGCCAAATAATCGTTGTTTCGGATTGATTGGATAGCCTGCGGGATAGTTTCTTTTGCCGCGGCAATCCCCGGCTGCATGTATTCTTCTGCACCTGCAAAATCGGGGTCGCCGTACTGCTGCATGTTCTTCAGTCGCTCGTTGGCCATTGCCGCAATCGCATATCCTACGTTACGCGCCATTGTCTTAAACCCGTTACCTGCATGGGCGACCGTTGAGTATCCTAACGAATCGACTTCTTCTTGCGGATTTTGCGCCTGTTGTTCCTTTTCCACAAAGAAACGCGGTGTTGTGTCAAATCCGTAACGGTCAACCCGCGTCTTTCCCTGTTTCGGCAATTTCCCAAATTGTTGCTCGAATTCGTTCATTCGTCTCTCCTTTTAATTATTAGCTAAAAAGTTACCGACGGCGGCAATAATCGACGGCTGTGTCTCTCCCCATTCGGATACTTGTCGTAAAATTTCTTCATCGCTAACCCCGCGCTCTCTCATTTTACGCGCAAATTCAACTACAGAATTCGCGTCGGGGCTATTGCCTGTATTGTCATCACCTACCGCAAGAGAATTGTTCCACATATAGTTGGCGGCTTTATATTGCGCCGCTTCTTCCGGTGTTAATTTGCCCTCGTTTGCTTTACCTCTCAACTCACTAATCACATCGCCCGCCACGCCGTAATCCAGTTTCATACGCCCATCACGCGACGCCAATTGCGCTCGGTTATTCGCTCCTGCTTGCTGTACATCAACGTTGCGCATCTGCGTCTGATTGTTCTTGTCGGTAATTGCAAGTCGCGTTCGATTGTCTAATTGCGCCTTTTCAAGTCCGATTAATTCGCCAGGGCTTGCGCCTTTACCGTAATACTCTTGCGGTCGTACTCCGCCATAGGTCACAACATTCATATTGCCGTTGTCGATAACCTGCCCTTTCGGCTGATATTTCAACAAGTCAAGAATGTCGCCGCGGTCTACTAGTCCGTTCATGAGTGCTACGGCTGCCGCTTCGTTTCTCGGACTCATTGCGCCTGCCAATTGTTGCGTCGCTCGTTGGTATTTATATTCCTTGGCACGTGCCGCAATTGATTCCGCTTCTTCTTTCTTTTTCGCTAAAAACTCATCGCGCGCATACGGCGTCAGTATCTTCTGCGACGCCTTGTCTGCTTTCGCTAAATAGGCGTCTTTATCAAAGTTTAGAAGGAATTGTTCTTCCCGCTCGTTTTCAAGTGTTTTACGCGCGTTATCCCGCAATTCCTTTTCGTTCAGCCCCATGTCGGCATAGGTGAGTTTATAATCCTGTTGCTGTTGCGTGTTCGCTTGGTACGGATCGTTTGCACCGTATCCCGCTAAGTTCCACCCGCGTTGTTCGCCCAGCTTGCGAATCTGTTCCGCTTGGTCGTGATATCTGCCCTGCAACGCCTGTTGATTGGCAATATGCGCGCCCAGCTGTTCCGCAAGTTGTTTCGCCTGCGGTGTTTGCTGCCCGTTGAGACTTGCCAACATTTCCTGATTCTTCATAATATCGGCGTTGATTTCATCCCATTTTTTCTTACGGCTTGCCAGCGCGTCGCGTGCATCCATTCCGATATAATCCATACCGTTATTAGCAAGGTCTTGCGCTATACGCCCGCTAACATCTTCATCAGTCGGCGCGGCCGCACTTGCGGTGTATCCTGCTTTTTCCATTTCTTTTTGCGCCCGATTGGTCTGAATGGTATTCAGTCTGTGCCCTAAGTACGCGCCTAACGCCTGCCCAAAGAACGACTGCCAATCATCACCGCCGCCTAAGTTGTGTACAGTTATTGCCATTCATCCTCACCCGCTTTCACGATAAACCCGCCTGCAATATAGCTCGGTTCGCCGCCCAATACTTTCAAGTCGTATACTTGCGCGCGCCCGTCTGCGTGAATTGTATTGATTGTTTCTTCGCCGTCTGTTGTTACGACGGTATCGCCTTTTGACAAGTCGCCGACAAGCACCCACCCGCTCGGAGTTTGCATCGGCTGTGTTGCCGTTACATAAAGCTCTTTATCTCCTGTCGTGATACGGAATACTTCTTCTGTTTTCGGTGAGAGTGTTTGCGTAACCACTACCTCATCACCCTCGCCGTTGATGATATAGTCACCCGGAACAACATCTTGTATCGGCATTTCCCCGTACGGCGTTAGTACTTTTGTGTCTTTTGCTACACAATACGCGCCGATAAGTGCCGACCCCAATCCTTGAAAGAAACCGCCGCCCTGCCCCTGCATGACATGCATGTTTTCGGGGTTCGCCATTCGGTAGCGGTTATTAATCATCGTCTGCCACGCGTCATTATTCGGTGCCGCTTGCCCTGTCGCCAGCGCGAATATCTTGCTCGGAATGTCAATCGAATTATTCTGCGCCGCATTGAGTACCTGCATAGGTGCAAGATTGAGTCCGTTCGCTTGGTCAATCATGTTCGCCTGATTGGCGACGTTCTGCTGGAACATATTCGCCGCCTGCGTCATTGCCTGATTATTGTTTGCGCCCATTTGTCCAACCAATCCCGATTGTGTCGCCACGTTGTGGTTCATCTGATTACCCAACATATTCAGATAATTACCCTGATTGGCAATATTCTGCCCGTACAGATTTTGCTGTTGTCCCAACGTGTTCATGACGTTTTGGTTCATCTGTTGCGTGAGATTTGCCCCCTGCCCCAGTCCTTGGTTCAGTATTTGATACCGTTGCAAGGCGTTCTGTGTCCTCTGTCCGTAATCGTTATTGCCCATTTGATACGCGCGCTGTACATAGTTGTCCACGTTACCCAACGCCCGCGCCGTCGTTTGGTCTTGCAACTGTTGCCCTTGTTGTCGTGTCTGATTGGCACGGCTCGCTAAATCCGCCTGCAAGCCCAAATCCTGATTGTAGCTTCGGTTCATGCTGTCGGCGACGTTATCGGCGACGTTTTCAAATACACGATTAGCAACAGACGAATTAATCACGCCGCGTTTCGCTAAGTCGTTAATCGTTCCGCCCAACGTCGTTTTGAGTTGGTCGTTAATCACGTTTGTTTTGTTGTTCACAAATGCATTGTTTTGTTGCCCTTGTTCATACCCTGACAATCGGTTGGCGGTACTTGTCGCGTTATTGCCATAGTTTTGATACGCCTGTCCCAACATCTGATTAGCACCGCCCGTTGCACCTTGCAACTGCCGTACCAATTCAGAGTTGTCGCGACTGTTTTGCCGTGATACGTCGCCCAACTCCCGCGCCGCTTCTCCCGCAACCCCCATTGTCGCCGCTAAGTTTTTACGCAACGCGTTATTCGTCTCATTTGCCGCGTCGCCGTATGCACCGGCAAGGCGCATTGCATTCTCCGCCGATCCCTGCGACAATCCGTGTAACCCCTGTTGCATGGTCTGTGTCGCTTGATTGCTCATGTTGGCAACTGCTCCCAACGCTTTATTATTCGCGTTTGCTTGGTTCATAAAACCTTGCTGAAACGCCTGTGATGTTTCATTTGCGCCGTTGCGCAAGTTCTGCAACTCACCTTGCAAGCGCGTCGCATTGTTTGCCGCTTCCGCGCCCAACTTGGAATAATCTACGGGAACAACACCGGGATTTTCTAGAATCATGTGTGCGCCTTTGTTCTGCAACGCCATTGCCGTCGGCATTGTTGCCCGTAAATATTCGTTCATCATCCCGTAACGTTCTTTTTCTTCGGGCGTTGCTTCGGGTACGCTTGCCTGTTGCGTGATAACCTTTGCCCCTTTCTTGAACAGTTGTAAATCCATGCTTTCCTCCTTTGAAAGATAAACGTTTTTTTCGTTTATCTCTACTGTCGCCAATTCGCGCTTTTTTTCAGATTTTCTCGCGTTCCCCTTAGAACGTGATAGGTAATTCCCGTATCCGATACAAAGTCTTTGTCGGGTAATCGCTCCATTTTCCACTTGCGCACGTGTGCCCTGCCGTCACGCGGTGTTGCCGTGATGATTGTGTCTAAGTCGTTCATCTCCATAACTTTGTCCAGATACTCCCAAAATTCACTCATCTTGCCGTAACACTCGCCCAGCCACAGAAACCGCTCGCCGTCTTCTTCCATAATTGCCCAAAAGATAAAGTGATAATTCGGTAATACGTGTACGTAAAAACGGTCCTCCGCGTCATAACGGAGAATATCTCCCGTGATTGACTCATAATCGGCGACCGCCTCGGCTATGCTATGTACTTCTTTTTTCATGTTATCCACCCGCTAATAAGTGAATAAAGATACTACCGTCTCCAGCGGGCGTTTCGATAAATCTAGGCTGATGCTTATATCCATATTCTGGATTAGCCTTCTTCGTTCCACCTCTGCCGCCGTGCTCATTTCTGCCATATGACACGTCACCGCCGCCCGCGCCGCCGTCGGCTCGCACTCCGTCAAATTCGCTCCAGCTTCCGCGCCCACCACTGTTTTGGCTATAGTTTTTAGAGTATCGCTTGTGCCCTTCTGTTATTCTTCCCGTCCATCCGCCTTTCCCCACAACCGTCGAGATGCGCTGATTTGCTCTGTATTCTCGTCGAATCGTTATCTGCTCGCCGCCGTGACCGTCATAACCGCTAACATAGTAATAATTTGTTACACCAGCGTCATTATGACCTTCGGTATATTCTTCTGCACCGCCGCTTGCTCCGCCACCTGCGCCATTGATAATGATTTCATAAATACCGTCATACGGCGCAACCCATTCCGTCGTACCCGTGGTTAGCTCGCTTGAGTAGCTTCTCGTGCGAACGGCTACTTTACATAACCGCGTACCGTCAACACGAATCCTTCCTCCTTTTGCGCTCCCGCGCGCATAATACCCGGGGTAAATCGGAACGTACACAATACGATCACCCTCAAGCAATACAATCTCGTTTCTGTTCGTTGTAATCCTTGCTCGTTCCGTTGCACCGTATCCACGCTGCATACATAACCATTTCTGCATTATTCAAGCCACATCCTTGTCCCGTCGGGGAAGCATAATTTATTGCCGCTCCAAAGTTCAGAACGCCGCACATACGCCGATAAGTCTGACCTGTACGCATACGATGACAAGTCAAGAAACCGCTCGGGGATTTTGTTATATGTGCTAAGCAGCGCAATGTCGCCCTCTTGATTGCCAGGCTTTGCATTGCGCACCGTGTCTGCATTACCGCCGCTTGCTATCATCTCCGTCGGCAAGTCCTTTTTGAGTGCAAACTCGTCTGGTCTATGTCCGCCCAGTCTTGCCGCGTCAATTGGATTAAGCAGTTCGTTGTCTACCTTGCCCGTTCCGCTCAACACAAGCAAATTCCCCGCTTTATTATTCGGTGCTTTCCCGCCGACAGTATCCGCATTGCCACCGTCTGCGGGTAGTTTTTTCGGAATATCCGCACGAATTGCCCGCTCTTTTTCGTCGCTTTCCGCCTTGGTATACGTATTCGCCCGTACTTCATTTAGCTTTACCGTGATATTATTCGTAACGTCATTTGCAACAGTATCAACGTCCTTGCGTAACGCCGTGAGTTTAGCGTTTGTGATTTCGTTCATTGCGCCTAGTTTATCGTCAATAACACTCTTATCGTATACAGTAAGTGTTTTCCCGATTACGTTAATATCATTAGCCTGCCGTACATGCGCGTATGCTTCGTACGCTTTTTCCGTTAAGTAATGGCGAATAGTAATTTTGTTAGTTGGTATAAATTTCTCCATATGTCACCCTTGTTGAAAAAGTTTTTGAAATTCATTTATAGAAAATTTTATATTTCTTTTTCAAAATCGATGCCAGGATGTTCAACGGGAGGGTCACCCGACTGCACCTCGTCGCAATCAATAACCTGTCCGGGCGTAGGCTTGTAATTGTTAATTTCTGTTGACCACGACACGGTGTCAAAAATTCGTGGAAGAGCCCAATCGCGCGGTGCTTCACCTGGACCCATCACTCTATTAATAAGCGTTTCCCTTGGGAATCCGTGTGGACTAAACTCAAGGCGCATGCTCGAATTCACCTTGAGATAAAATTTTTCTTGCCCTGCATCTTGTGAGTTGGATAACTCCAGCATAAATACACCATCGGGCACATCCACGGTACCCATTTCATTCACAGGAATTGATAAACTCCCGCTCTCGGCCTGCGCTGACGGCGTGCAGCTCACCCACGACATCGTACTCCAGTCCACTTTTTTCGTTTTGTCGGGGTTGTATACGGTCGCGGTGTCAGGGATTCCCGCGTCTTCTGTCGGTACCCACTGCTCGGATAGGATGACTTCTTTAAGGTTAGCGGATCCGAGGAATGCGAAATCCTCTATTGTCGCACACAGGGGCATTTTCACAATTTCAAGCGACTTGCAACTACCGAACGCCGACATCTCCACGCACTTGCATATTGGAAGTTCTACAATTTTTAGCTTTTCACGAAGTGTAAACAGGGCGGGTGACGCCACCGAGAGACCTAAAAAAACCAGATGCGTGGCATTTCCCTTATTCGGAAAAGCGTCCGACTCTACACTGCTCACACTTTCAGGAAAGACCAGTTTCCCCGCGCGGTTAAGGTTATATTTCTCAACCACATTTACGTCAATAATTGTCACCGTATCCGGCACTGCGTACTCAATTTCTCCGACGGTAACGGTGCCTATCTGCGCGCGCCCTGCGTAGTCGTACCATGTCAGCTCAACAATGCTACCGTCTTCAAGCGGAGGAACACCGACAAGCGAAAAACTCCCTTGTGCGTCCGCCGTCGTTTTCACTCCGCCATACTCAACGACAACATTCGGCGCGCAAGTGCCAGCTATCGTAGTGTCGCCGCCCGCAAGATTTTTCGCTTCAAGCGGCGGCAACGTTTTCTCGGGGAACACATCCGCCAACCCTGCAAAATTATGGTCGACGTCGTAGTTGCGCTCTTTTAGCCATTGCGCGAATCTGCTGTACCCTCTGTCCACGCTCCCGCCACCTTCACCTTTCAGCGCAAACCGCGCGTCGGCTTCTGTCTTGCTATAAACGCTTGTTTTATCCGTTTTATCCTTAATCATTTCCTGTACATCGTCCCCTGTCGGAACGAGTTTCCCGTTGATAAGAATGCTACGATTAAAATCAACTTCTGTAAAATTTGTTTCTATCGTTGCGCGCGGACGGCCGCCGTACTGCTTCATACCAAAATTCAATGAATGGATTTTCTCTTGATACCTCTTGTCGCTCTCGCTCTTGCTGTATACCTCCCGTGCAATCTTCCCCAACAGTTCATCTAAAAACGTTTTCAATCCGTCAAGCGTGATAACTTTCATATTATCCCTCCTACTAAAAAAAGCACTTCGACAAGTGCTGTTATACAAACAAGCCTGTTATTTCTGCTTTCGTTGCCGCTTGCAATTCCGCCTTGAGTGCATACTCGCCTTTAGGCTGAAACAAATCGTTGCTTTCCGTCTTGGTATACACATCTGTTTTGTTTGCCTTTTGTGCAAGCAGCTGTTCCGTACTATCTTTAGGCGCGTATCCCGCCCTTGCTTGCTCTGCGGTTACATAAGCGGATAAATCGCGCTTGAGTGCATACTCGCCTTTTGGCTGATACTTGGCGTCGCTCTGCGTTTTCTTGTACACATCATCAACATTAGCCTTTTTGAGTAACTGTATTCTATCCGCTTTACCTGACAAGTCATCCTTTGTCGCATAATTACCCTTAAGCTGATACTTGCCGTCCGCTTGCTCCTTAGTGCAATACGCCGATAAATCAACACTTTCTCCTTTAAGCTGAAATTTCGCGTCGGCTTCGCTCTTGGTATACCCTGCTGTTTTGCCTGCAAATTTCGCGTCGGCTTCATCCTTGCTGTATACAGACGCTTTATCGGCTTTACTCGATAGCTCTGCAGACGTTGCAAAATCACCCTTACCCTTAAACTTCGCGTCGGCTTGTTCCTTGGTATATACGCTATCTTTGTCTGCTTTGCCTAACAATGCATTTTCCGTTGTCGCTTTATCCGCTTTGAGTGCCAACTGTTTTGTTATCGTTCCCGCAAAATCCTTGTCATTATTGAGTGACCGTCCGATTTCTTCCAGCGTATCCAGTGCCGCCGTTGCATTGCCGACGATATGAGTAAATCGTCCGTCAACGTATTCTGTTGTAGCAAGTCCCGTTAGCGACTCCTTTTGCGCAAAACGTCCGTCCGCTTGTCCCTTGGTATAGGCACTATTAATCGGCATTTTCGTATCGGTAGCGGCTTTCAGGTCGCCCTTTGTTACATACTCGGATAAATCCCTTGTGCCGTATTCTTTCGCGGACTCTGCATATTCTTGCGCTTTATTTTCGCTTAGTTTCGCCGCTTGCGCCGATGTATCTGCCGCGTCTGCCGCTTTCTTTATTCCGGCATGCAACGCATTTACACTGTCGCGCGCCTTTACAACTTCCGCCTGCGCCACTCGCACGCTGTTCGCATTCTCCTGCGCTGTTTGTGCCGCACTTTCTGCTTTTGCACTTTGCGTCCGCGCCGTTCCCGATGCGCTCTCTGCTCTACTCGCCGCCGCCGTTGCGGCCTCTTTTGCTTCTACTGTATCTGTTTTTAGTTGCCTGATTTCATCGCGGATACCGTCCGCCTCGGTTACGATCCCCTTCGCCTGCAAGTTGATTCCGCTTGCCGCCTGCAATTGCGTATTGATTTCATCACGTGTCTGTCCGACACTGGTTAAAATCTGCTCGGCGGTGCTGCGTGAACTTGCCGACTTCATTTCATTCTCGGCTGCTTCTTTCTGGCTTTCCGCCGCAAGTTCCGCCGCCCTTTGCGCGCTTTTCTCCGCGGCTTTCGCTTCCTGTGCATTGCGCACCGTATCCGCTTGCGCTTGTTGTACCTGTTCCAGCAGATTACTCGCTCGTTTTTGCTCCGCGGCAATCTCATCTTGCCTTGCGTCCAGTTTCTTTTGATTGTTGAGTACTTTTTCTTGCGCCGCGCCGACATCCTTCTGTTGCCTGTCTACCTGCGCGCTCAACTGTGATACAAGCTTTGCCTTTCCCTCTACATCAGATTGCAAGGCAACCACATCTGCCCTTATATTCTCCGCACGCTGAATATTTGACGTCACCCTATTCGCTATTGCCTGCGCCTGCAATTGCGCGTTCTTTGCGCCTTGCTTGCTCTCCGTCGCTTCGCTCGCCGCCGATTGTGCTTCTAAACGTGCGTTTTCTGCCTTTTTTTGCGCCTCAAGCACTTCTTGCGCAACCTTGTCACCCTGAATAATATCGCGGAATAATAACGGCTTTTTATCGATTTCTACGTCACCGTATTGTGTAAAGAGTTGCCCCGCATATTTCCCTTGTACAACTCCGATAAAAAATCCCGCCGCAAAATCCGCGTCATCGTCGGCATCTTCTGCACGCTTCCACGCGCCGGTCTGAACGGTATACACGCCGTTTTGTGTTCCGTCCGTCTGCTTCCATACCAGCACGCGGTCACCTGCGCTTACCTGTACGCCGTCAATTTCTTGTTCCCCTGACAGTGTAATATTGTCGTTTGTTGCGACCAGCGCGCCGACTTTCACAAATGCGGTATTACCCGCCACAATATTATTGAGGACTTGGTACATGTAATTGCGCTCTTGGATTAGCTGTTTGACGGCAAACGCTGTTGTATCGCCCGCCTGATTAGGTAGGTAATTGATTGGATATTTGTAATGGTACATTATTCGTATCTCCATAACTCAAATAAACGCGGCGCGTCGTCTGACTTGCCGCTGTGCGTGTGCCCCTCGATACCGTGCATTAGCTGACTGATTGTCTGATAGATACGGTCAACTTCGTCGTCCAGTTTTTTAACGGCAATATTCGTTGTATCGCCCGTTCTGTCGGCTGTCCAGTTAATGTGATAAAACCGTTTGAACATTATCCTACCCCCGCTATCAGCAAATTCACCTTACGGATTGACAGTGCCCCGCGGTTAATCGTAATCACGGGCGCAATCCGCTCTAATTTATAGTTACACCGCTTATTCAGTGTGACGTACTCACTACCCGCAATTTCGTCCGTATCCAACGCCACAATATCATCATCAAGCGCAATAATATCTTCCGACGCATCTTTGAAAAGCGGCATGGATAATTTGCCAATCGTAAGCGTTGCGTCGCCCGCTTCGCGCGAATACAAGTCAATCATGACGCGCTTAAGTACCATTCTGTCCATCGTCCGCATCTCTTTTAGCTTGATAATGCTTTTTACATCTTCGCCGTCATCGGTGCTGATATCGTCGCGCACCTCGTATATTTTATTACCGCGACTCACATATACCGTACCGTCATGCTCTGTTGCGTGCGTGATATATCCTTTCATTCGGCGAGTAGTAAACGCGCCGTTTTGCGTGTGAAATATATAAATCAATCCGCTTTCCTGCGGCTGTATCCATATCTGCCACTTCGTCGGTAAACTCCACACACTGCACGTTTCCGCCTGAATGTTCATCGTTAAAAAGTTATTGATGTTATGTCCGACGTTGACCGTTTCCATGTCGCCGTACATTTGTGTCGATTGGATTGCTTGAAACCCCATTGCCCCTAAGAAAAACAGGCTATTTCTCGCGCTGACAATACTGTTAAAGTTCGTTGCATACGCGTCTTTAGCAAGCGGCAATTGTGCCCAATTCGGATAACTTCCCGTCAACCGGAACGCCTTGTTGGTAGACGTAAAGATAATCAAGTCTTGGAACAGTCGCCCGACGGCGCGAATTGTACCCGCGTCGTTATCGCCGATATCAATCCACTTTGCACTGCTGTCGTTTTCCGTATCGTCTTTCCAATTGGACGCATCCAATACGCCGCTGAAATGCATCCGTCGACTATCTGAATGTACCGCCGCAAGTCTATTCTCCTGCGCAAAGATATATTCGGCTCTCGGTGATCCGTCCACCGTACTTAATACGCCGTCTTTGTACTTTTGAATTGTTTCGCCGCTTGCAATATATATCGCATCACCAAACGCTACAATGACAGGTTTTGCCTTACCCGTGCATTCGCCCAACACCGTATGTGTGTGATAGTCGCTACGGTAAATCGTGCGGTCACTCACAAACAGTACATCTCTAAATCCAATCGGCATAAACGCATGAATAGGCGCGTCGGCAACAAGCAACGGTACGAATCCCGCCACCTTACTCAAACTGCCGTCTAATGCGCCGTATTCGACGTTTTCCGCAACAGAAAACTGATTATCCGCAATCGCGTCCGCGCCGACAGTGAAATTCAGTCCGCCGCTGAAATCGTTATACGCCGCTACGCTTTGCTCATGTTTCGCCGATATTCTCATTTCCAGTAACCCTCTGTAATCATCTCTTTATTGTCCATACCGACAAGCAAGGTAATCAGTTGTTGCGTAAGCGTATTAAGCAGCTGTTCTTCTTGATTCATCATAAACTCGTTCCGATACTGTGCTCGAATCGTCGCAAATTCCACCATTATCGGCGCAAAATCGGTCTCCCAGTCAATTACCCCGTCCAGCGTGTACGTCGGCTGTGGCGGTACGTAAATCATCATCCACTCGTCATTATCCGTCGGTGTCGGATACAACCGCACTTCACTGCCGATGCGGTAGTATTCGTACGGCGCGCCGATATGCGCATCCGTCGGTAATGTCGCCCGATACTTCACCGCATACCCGTTGACGTGCACGCTGTGTATTTTCATCGGCATTTGTGACGGTGTTAACTCTCCCGTCCCCGTTTCCCTGACGTACAGTAGGTTAGGTTTGTACTGTAATACGATTTTGCGGATATAGCTATTTGCTTCATTTATCCACTGCAACAATTCTTCATCGTCATATCCTACCTTGTCCGTATCGGATATGTTCCGCCTGATACGTCGTATCATCTCCGCAACCGTTGTCATGTGTCACTCCTTGATATAAAAAAAGAGGGTAGCCATCGGGCTACCCTGTGTTACATCAGTCCGGTTTGCACGCCGTCATGATTTGAATCGTGCTGAAATCTTCGTCATTGAATTTTGCTTTTGCAACCCCAAAGATAGTGGCAATAGAAACGCCGTATTTACGTCCGTAGTCGAACGCCTTTTCGTTCCACTGCGCTTCTTGTGCAATCGCAAATGCACCCGCCTGCGCACCCAGCAAGAGCGCATGCCCGACTTCCGCCGACGACGCGCCCGTTTTCGTGACCTTGATGTTTTCATGCTCATGAATAATGACGTTATCGTACATACCCAACGCACCTGTGAAAATCGGATTTTCACGCCCGCGGACGTTGGCGTACTTCTGCGCGTCAATCCATTTTGCGTCGTTCTTCAAGTCACGCGCTTGGTACGGATTGATAACGAGCACATAGTGTTTCGTACCGTCTACCATAACGGGGCGAATGTGATTAAGCTGTGCTTTACGTTTCGCAACGCCAATCAAGTCGGCGGTAAACGTATCTCCTGCACTGATCGCGCTTTCCGCGCTTGCCGTACCCGCAAACACCTTGCGGCCATTCGTCGGATTGGCGGTCAATGCGTCAAACGTCATCTGGTCAATGGTATCGGTAAGCCACGTCGATAATCCCTGTTTGGCATGCTTACGCAAGTCAATCGACGTTTTCTGCTCTTCCAATTTCCCCTTCAACTTAACGGCATGTGCCTTTTCATGTACCTGTACTGCAAAATTGTAGAATTGCAGTGCTTCTTCTTGCCCTTCCAGCTGTGCGTCATCTTCAACGCCGCGTCCTGCAAGCGGCATCATAAGCGGAATAACGATTGTATCGCCCGCCTCTTTCTTGAGGTTCGTCATCTTATCGATGATAAACCCGTTCCCTACCCCCGTAAATTTAGAGAAATAGGTATCTTTCAGTGCCTGCGCCCATACTTCTTTGCCCCAGGCTTTCTCTACCAATTCCGTCGGAATGGTCGTTTCTGCAAACAGTTGCAGATTCATTTTGTGTTCCACTTTCTTCACTCCTGTCGTTTGTCATCGCAAACGGCCGCTTAGGAGTTGGTGCTGAATTTCTTTCGGAATATCATCCCACGGTGTGTCATTGAGCATACGCTCCATTTCCGCCATGGTCATACCGCCCGTTGACGGTACTCCCCGCACCTTGTCCACCCGCGGCGCGTTCGCCATTTGTTTCGCCTTTTGCTCCGGCGCGGACTTGTCTTGTGACAAGTACGACGCCTTTGCGGTTCTATAGTAGTCTTGTACCAGTTGGACTTGTTCCAACGTACCTTGTCCTGCATTCACCGCCGTAAAGGCGTTTTGAATGACGGCTTGCTGATACGTCGGCAACTGTGCCCAGTGCGTCGTCGTCGCATAATTCCAAATGTCGTTGAAATCGTCGCGCTGTTGTTCTTTCTCCGCCGTCGTGTAGTAGTCCTGATAGGCTTGCCCTAACGCGGCTTGTTTCATCTGCGCTTCTTGCGCGAGTTGTGCGGCACGTTCGCGTGCCTGCTGGCAGATACTGTCATATTGGAATTTAATTGCGCGGTCAATCTCCGCACGGCTGTCTTCGTCCTGATACTCCAAATCGTCGTACTCTTCTGCCGTCATGTTCAATGATTCGATCACTTGACTCTTGGCAATGTCGTACGCCTGTTGCAACAAATCCATCGGGACAATCGGCTGCTGTTTCGGCTGCGCCTTTGCCTGCTCGGCTTGTTGCGGCTGTTGCGTCGTCGGTGCTTGCTTGAGTTCTTCGACTTGTCGGCGCAATTCTGCAAGCTGTTGCTCGGATTGGCGGTACTTGTCGTTGACTTCCTTGAAACGCTCATACGGAATCTTGCCTTTGTTCTCGCCGTCGGCTTCGGCGGGCGCGCTTTCTTCTTCTTGCACCTTTTCTTCCGTCTGCGTTTCTTCTTCCGCTTCTTCTTCCTGCGGGAGTTCTTTCATAATCTCCCGCGCGGTTTCTTCCGATACGCCTTCAAGTTCTGCGGGAATTTCCACCGCTTCATCTTCTTCTGCAAACATCTGTAAATTCATACGCAACTCTTCCATGTCTTTGTCCTCCTTTTACGCCGTAAAGACTGTCGGCGAATTATAATCAGTGTTTTACGCCCCCGCGGGCGAGAATATATATATCAAGGGGGTGTACCCCTTAATACCCGGGTGGTGTATTGCCTGTCATCACCGCTTGCGCCGCCGCCTGTGTCATCGTTTCGGGCTGCGGTGCTTGCTGTTGCGGTACTTGCTGTTGCGGTGCCGCAATTCCTAACTGCTCGGCATACTTCATCAAGATACCTTGCGCAATCTCGGGCGGTACAATACCCTGCGCCGCCGCTTGCTGTAGCTTAATCACATCGTCCAAATTGACGCTGATTGTTTTTCTGACGTTGCTTTCTTTCGGCGCGCTCGCCTGCTCTTGATACGCCTGCAAGCGTTGGATAATTTCCTGCTTATCAGGAATATCCGACAACTCAATCAACTTGTCAAAGATGATATTGGCGGGCAAGCCCAGCTTGCTCACCGCATCGGTGAGTGCCCAAAATTGCCCCTGTCGTTGACTCACGCTATACGGTGTATCTGAGATGATGACATCGTAATTGCCCTGTGACAAGTCATTGAGTACCATGGTGATGACTTGCCCCGTCTGCGGGTCAATCGTCTGTACGGGCTGATTGACGGTAACAAATTCTTCCTTGCCGTACTTGCCGACAATACGGAATACCTTTTGCTCGGTGTAGTACTGCGGGATAAGTCCTTTGTGTCCTTTGTACCCCCACAACTGCTGTACAATCGCCCGCTTGGATTTACGCAAGTTATCAAAGAACGGTGCAATATTCGTCACCGCTTGTCGCTGATTAAGCTCAATCGCCCGCCCCGATTGTTGCGGTGATGAGATACCCAGCATCGACTCATTAATACCCGTAATCCGCGGAATATCCGCTTCACTTTCCTGCGCCGACTGAATCAATCCAATCGGCGGGGCTGACGGCTGTATCTCACGAATTCGTCCGCCTGTAAGTGTGCCGTCGCTGACTTCAATAATCGCGCCGGGCTTACTCCCAAATCGGCGGTATCGTTCCTGTTGGTCTTCCGTCATCGCCGATTCCTCGGTGAATAATCCGCTGTTTCCTTGTGTGTTGAGGATATGCAGTATCTGCGACCGCTTCTTGTTGATTTCCCGCTGTGGGTCTTTGACGTCACGCACGACGCCGCAAGGGATATCGCCCTCGCCATAGTGGTAGAGCGTGAAAGGTACGAACGGGAATTCCCGATGCTGATACGGGCTGTCCATTTCTTCCAGCTTGAGGTCACCCATGATAACCGCCATGCGTACTTTTTCAATCGGTACTTGAAACGGCGTGCACGGCGTCATCGGCGGCATTTCATCGGTCACGCTACCGTCAGGCAGCATAAACCGCGTTTGTGTCACGCGCTCTTTATACCAGCACTCCACCAACCGTACCTTTTTAATGTCGCGGTTGTACCATAGCGGCTCTGTCCCTACCATATCCGCGTCTTTCTCGTCGACATCATACCGCCTAAACTCGCCGCGTATCTCGTCGGCGGCCTCAGGGTAGATGTCGCATAATTCTTCCTTGTCGACCCACTTCGCACGGAACATATATTTACCGTCACTATAATCGGGCTTTCTTGCCTCGGGATCGGTGTAAATATCGAACGGGCTTACCCGCGCAATATTAATCTCACCGTCCATTGCTGTGTAGTCCCAATCATAAAAGACGTGAAACCAGCCAATACCGCCGATAACACCATCCATGAATACTGCGCTTTCCACATCGTTGTAGTCGCAATTATCCATAATGTACTTAGTAACGCCCTTGCGTATCTCGCAACTCTCAAAGTCATCACTTGTCCGCGGCTCAAACGCCACTTCATACCGATTTACCCGCTGATAACCTGACAAAATATTTAAGTGGGGGCGGATTTTGTTAATGGTCAGTGCGGGTCTGCCTTTCTCCGTAAGTGCCGCCTTGTCGTCGTCTGTCCACTGCTTGCCGCGTACAAAGTCGTACTCCTCACGTGCCAGCTTGCGCCACTCGCTGCCATGGTCGACGGCTTGCTTAAACCATGACCTAATCCGACTAATCTCCAAACTCGTCCACCTCTTTCACCTTAATCGTGCCGGGATAACTGCTGCCAATCGACTTGCACGCGCCGACCAGCATTCGCACCATATGCAGTGCAACATTCGTCCGCACCAACGTCATGACAAGCAGTCCGTCCTTGACTTCGTGATGACTCACATATCGCAAGTCCTGCAAGTACTCCAGTACTCCCTGTGCCAGTGCCGACACGCCTGCACATACAACGTCTTTGCCGTCAAGTTCATATCCCGCGTGTCCTTTCACGGACACCTTAATGCGCTCACTACTGTGTATCACCGAAATCGTAATCATATCGCCCACACGCTCTCTTTCCTGTCCTTTTTATACGTATCGCGCCACGTGCTCTTTTTAGGTCTCGTCGGCGCATACGGTCTGCCTAAACACAAATACCCCAGCGCATCATATGCGTGGTCTTCCTCGTTGGTGTCCACATCCTCGGGACGCGTCTTTGAGTGCGTGAGTATCGGTATCGTCCGTATCGCATGAAAGCATGTATCAAAAAACCGTAGCGCGGGGATTTGTTTTCCCTCGCTGTTGGTATGTCCGATAAGCCTTAACTTCACCTGCTCGGCGGCCTGCACTCGTCCCTTAGTGGACGGGATGAAAACACGTCGTCTCCGCTCCTGCAATACCTTGTTGATTTCTTCCGCTATGCTCGGCGTACCGGGATTGGTCACAATCCAGCACGCGCTATCTAAGTACGCAACGTTGATTTCTTCCGTGCCCTCAAGCAGTGCTATCTTCTCGGCGACCTGCGCCGCGGACTCTTTTGTGCCGACATTCGGCTTGCCGCCGTATCCGTACAGCTCTCTGTATATCCATAAATTGCCGTCATAATCGACTGCGCCCCATAGTACGGCATATGGTCTTGCGCTTCCCCAGTCCATCGTCCTGAACCGCGTCCAGCCTGCGGGAATCTCAAAAGGCTTGACGACATGCAAGTCTTTTTTCCACTGACTGAAAAACTGCCCGCCGACTAGTCCCCACTCGCCCAGCCCGTACACACGATATCCGTTCGGGTCTTGCTCCTTGCGCAGCTCCATGCGTCGATAGTACGCCTCATCGATAAAGCGGTTGTCCTTGTAGGTGCTGTGGTGGGTGAAAATATCATCCGACTGTATATCAAAATACTTTGCCTTTATCCAGTGCGACGCGTAAATGGGATTGAATGAAAATGTAATCTGATAAAAAAGATGAGGATTTTCCAGCCTGCCCCTGAGACGGTCGTCCAGTATGTCCACATCTTCCTCGTCCAACTCCGTCGCTTCTTCAATCCACACCCACGTAAGCGCGCCTTTAGGGAAGGTTATCGACTTGATTTTTTCCCTTTGCGCGTCGTCTTTCATACCGCGGAAGATAATCCGCGCGCCTGTCAGCACACACTCCAATTCGATCGGATTGCGCCTGATAATCCATATCCTTTGGCTTGCGCCAAAAATCCGATATATCGCCGCGACCAGCTCCGCAAAAGTTGAGTCGCGGTTACTTTCTTCAATCTTCCGCACGACCAGCAGGTTCGCGCCAACATACTCGGCGGACGACAATTTTAAGATGAAATCCTGCGCAATATTGACACTTTTTCCGCTCCCCGCGCTTCCTTTTGCCAGCCTGTATCTCTTCCTGCACGCGTTAAAATCCTTGAAAACGGCATTGAATTGCACCCTCGTTACCGTCTCGATTGTCAACTCAACCCCTTTCTATCCCGCCCGTGGACGACCCCCATTTAAGCCTTTACCTATAGGCTTTATAATTGTCAACCATTTTGCAATCTCTTTGATTTTGCACTGTGTTTTTTCAAAAGCGCATGCAAATGCAATGCAAATGCAAAGCATTTGCTTACTTGTCATCGCCGTACTCGATGACAATCTTGCTGACCAGCGGCTCGCCGCCGGCACCCGTAATCTCGCGCTCGGACCTGTCTCGCCATCCAAAGTTGTTGATGAGATTGAACTGCACTCCGCTTCCTTTAGCGTCCGCAAGGCGTTCTTCCCATGCTTGCTCGACCATATCTTTCGCGCGCGCAATAACCGAGCCGAACAATAAGTCTTTCCCGTAGTTTCTGACGGTTTCTTTGTCCACGTCAAGCGCGACGGCAATGCCCGACATCGTGGGCAATGTCTTCCTTTTTTCGCACTTCTCAAAGTACTCACCAATCGTCTTTTCAAGTGCCTTTGCGTCGCTATATCGCCAAGGTCTGCCTTGATATCCTGTCGGCTTTCTCTTTTCTTCAGTCACTTTCTTTCACTGCTTTCTTTCTTGTCACTCTCTTAGTGGGAGTCTTTTCCGCAGACTCCGCCTCTTTTTCTTCCTTTTTTTCTTTTGGCGCTTCTTTTTCCCTCACCTCGTCATATGCGCTCGGTGAAAACCCGCGGAATTTTTCGCCATACAACACAAGCACACTTCCATCCGCCTCAATGCGGATGACGTCATACCAATCCGCGCCAACTCTGACCTCATACATCGCCAATCTCTCCTTTCTGCAAACAAAAAACGCCCGCAAACTCGCGGACGCTCTCTCTTTCTCATGCATGCTTTTCTATACTATCAGTATATCACATCCAGAGCGGACATTTCGTGCAAATCAGTGCAAATGTGTTTTACTCGCGGACTCTTTTTATATTTAACGCTTAAATTATCACAATCAACTATAAATTATTTCTTGAAATTCTTCATTTCCCTCTTGACTACACCATGGTATCATGGTATCATATAATCAGAAGGAGGGAAGAAGATGGAGAAGCAAGCGTTCACGGTGCGAGTCTCAAAGGACTTGTACCAAAAAGCACGACAAGCGGCATTTGACCGACACACCTCACTGGCCAAGCTGGTCACGGAAGCACTGGAGTCTCACTTAAAGGAGGAAGAAAAAATGACATCACTCACTATCAAAGACATCGAAAAGGCTATGCGCGACATGGTAGAAGAAGCACTCACATGCAGCATGCAGGAAGGGACACGGCTTTGGCTGGTATATGACCCTGAAAAAGACGACATCGACTATACGACAGAGCACTATGTGTCACGAAGCCTGCCGGCACTCTCTTTTGAGATGACAAGCTACACGCCAGACTTTGAAGAAAGCGCATGCGACACCATCGAGGAAGCTGTCGAGATGCAGCTTGAAGAGATGACCAAAGAGTGCAACGCCGACGACCTCATGAAAGAAATCGAAGAAATCGCGGCGAAATAAAAAATCGCCCGCGAGGGAAGCGCGGACGACACGACGGAGAAAAATCAAAACCCGTCCTCCATATGATAGGACAGGCGGACGGAATTGTCAAATCAAAGGAGAAAAATCATGAGACAAATCAAATTTCAAGCAATCAATGATTGGACACTTGTTGAGACGGAACAGCGTGCGGGACTGGGCAACTGGGACTCGCTCGGCAATCCCTACTACATCTTAGACGGTATCGTCTTACTCATCGACGCGCCAGCGGACGGCGACATCGAGAAAGCAATCCGCGACGAGTTGATTGGCATGTACGGCGCGCCTGAAGACGAAGACGAACGCGAAGACTTTGAAAAAGAAATCGCTCACTACGTCATGCACGCTCAACTCCGCGGCGGACTGCTCGCTATCGCCGACCCGGACGCATATGACACCGCGTATGAGCGCGACACGCTCCGCGGATGGATTGAAAGAGGCATCACGATTGACCGTGACAACGTCATCCTGACCGTCGAACCGGGCGAATCCGCAGACGGGACGCGCGTCGGACACGACAACTACGGGCACGAATACAAACTGGCAAAACTGGACTCGGACGAGTGGGAAGAACTCAATTTTGACGTTGAACAGGTGCACTGTGACTACTGGGACATGCGCGACTTCAGTCGCGGAGACGACTTCAAAAAGGTCATCTTCAAATAACAATCCGTATCGGGCAAGGTGTCGCGCGTGTCGCGACATCCGCCCCACTGTTGATATCTGAAAGGAGAAAGCAAAATGGCAAAAATCACAAGCGTCACAGTAGAAGACATCAAAAAGTCCATGAGAAAAATGGTAGAAGAGGCGTTTTGTCAAGAAAAAAGCACCTTCTTTTGGCTAGTATACGACCCGGAAAGAGACATCGTTGACGAGGCATGCTCACATTATGTGTGGCGTCGGCTGCCTGCACTGTCCGCCAGCTTCGTCGGTTGCAGATACTCTATCGGCGACGACTTCAGCGAAAAAGACCCGAGCATTTGGTATGAGAAACACATAAAAAATGTTGAAAAATGCGCAAAAATGATAGAAAAAGAGTCCAGCCCGACCGATATTCTTCGAGAAGTTGAGAGCATCGCCAGGGAATACAAAGAAAAAGGCGCGGACTTTCAGCCACGCATTATTATCGCGGGCTAGTCGTTAACAATCCACCCTAAAAACATCTAAAAACAAAGGCGACCTCACCATGAGGCCGCTTTTTTGTTACTCAATTTTAGCCAGTATCATCACTGATACGACAGGCTCGACGCTTTCGACTTGGACGAGAAACCCGTGCTCACCCTCTGGCGGAGAGAAAAGACCGCACACATCGAACTTCGAAAAGTTCAGCACACCGCTCGCGACAGCATCATCAAGGAGACCGTCTTTGACTTCATCGCCTAAAAGCTCAAAGCGCGCTTCGCTACTGTTTTTTTCGTTGACATACATCAGCATCCAATCGCCGACCTCAAGCTTTTCGTTTGGCGCACCGGAAAAATAAATCTTCTGTCCGACTTCCATGACATCACGCTCCTTTTTAGGTGATTATATCATGAAAATATTCTTTCTCATACGCCGCGACGGCGGGACGATAATTGTGCTTGACCTTTGACTCACTGCAGTCAATCTGTCCCGCCTTTTCCTCGTGACTCATGCCGGCCGCAAAATGCCAGTACAGGATTGCCGCATAAAGCGGATTTTCCATGTTCAAAATTTTCGTCACGATTTCCTGTCTCTCTTGCATATCAAGGACGATTTTGCGGCGGATTTCGTGCGTCTGGTCAAGAAAGACGGCGACGACATCGCTCAAGTCATGACACTTGCTCCCGCTCACCTTTTCAGACAGTGAGGACGCCTGTATGGACGTGACTTGTTCGCGCATTTGTGCCATTTCCTTTATCCGCGCCTTGATGCGCGCGTCAAGACCGCGAATACGACGCAATTCTTCTTCGCCTCGCGTCATTTGTAGGTGCTCCCTGACTTCAGTGACCGCAAAATGATTCTCCCTATGACTTCAAAACCGCCGATTTTCGCGACTTCTTTCATCACGCGACATATCCAACCTACCGCGCGCTCTTCTTTTGAAATGTTTTCCAATGCCTCTGTTGGCGTCGGGTCATTGTAGTGTTCCGCATTCTTCATGCTTTTCTCCTCGGATTTCGCGAATGGAGATTGTCCGTGTCAAAGCTTGATGCGCTCTCTCCAGCATCTTGACCGTTTGATTTCCTTTCGCTCCTGCGACGCATCGCAAGGCTTCCGCGACGTCGTTTTGCAGCCCCTTGTCCTCGACATAGGCATCTACGTCAATTTTCCGCGCCTGCAGGGCGTGCTTTTTGTTTTTCAGTTCTCTCTCGACATACCAACGCGCCTTTTTTAAGTCGTCCAGCGCGCTGTCTTTCTTGCCTGCGCGGCTTAAATATTTAACCGCGTTTCCTAGATGATAGTCCATCTTCCAACTTTCGATCGCGTCGATGGTTTCATACTGTCCGTCTGTGTACCATGACGGATGATTGATTTTTTCATCCATATATGCCGCCTCCGATTATCATATCTCGTCCCCATTTCTCTTTTTTTCCGTCATAAATCGACATCCTGACGATTTCTCCGCGTGCGTCGGTGACTTGTCGCGTCACCGTGTAAGTGTCCGACAATTTCGGCCGCTTGCGTTGCCCTTTCCGTCTCGATTCGTACATCGACAGTGCAAGATTTTCTTCTTCTCCGTCAAAAAAGTGAGTCGGTTTTCCGCCTTTGCGGACTGTAAAAAAGGTCACATCCAAAACCCCCTTGCCGCCGCGTCAACAAATGTGTGCGTTCTTTTCAGCTTTCCCAGTTCGTCCACCTGCCGCCGTTGCAGTTTTGCCGTCCGGCACTGCGTTTTGACCGCCCTGAAAACGTCTTTTGCCAATTCCGCCTGTTCTCCTGAAAAAAAGTGTGTCGCGTGCCCTTCTTGTCTGATTTCAAAAAACTTTTTCATGTCTCTTGCACCTCGCCGCTCTCTTTGCTCACCTCGTACGACTCCAGCCAGTGATTGCGCTCATCATCGCCGAGAATTTCCGCCTCTGCCTTCAGCTCTTTGAGTGCTTCCTCTGCTTTTTCCGCGTTGTCGATGAATATTTTTTTCGATGAACTCCGCGCCGTACTCATCAAATGATACGTATTTTTTCACAATTTCCTGCGCCACCCTCACGCCGTCTTTTGAGATGACGACCGTCACGGTTTTCGTGTCTTCATCGACGTCATACCCTTTGATGAGTCTTTTCTCTTTTTCGCCGCGTTTCGCGCACAAGTGACTGATTCCCTCCAGCACCGCCTGCAGAAAATCCGTCACACGGTCATCGCCACCCGCTTCTTTCAGCGTCGTTGTCACGGTGAGTTTCTCCGCCTTAGCATTAAAAATGTTTTTCGCCGCATTTTTAATGTTTTCTTTCGCCCACAATATGTATAGGTAAACAAGAAACTGCAAGCCTAATTTTGTTGCGTATGCGGGCGCGCACGACCGTCCGCAATACATCACCATGTGGTCATTCATCAATTTACTTTTGCTCATTTTCCCGCACCTCGCTGTTCAGCAACTCGCTCTCCCGATACAATGCAAACCAGTCCGCCGCGTCCATGGTGATTTTCCATTTTTCCCCGTTGCGCCGATGCGCGACAATCGGCACGCGTCCGCTTTTTCCCGCATCGCGCCGCGCCTGCTGCATCGCTTTCTCTACGTTCAGCGTCTCCACCCGCTTGACCTCGACGTGAATACCGGGGAGACCGACGACATCGGCCGCCTCCCCGCTGTTTCCGCAATACTGCGCCGTTCGCCGCGCATCGAATCCCTCATCGCGACACAAACGCACGAACTCAAGTTCGCCGCGCTTGCCCTTGCTCCGTGAGTTAGTCATCAAGGCGTCCCCAAAATTGTTGCTTGAATTCATCTTTTGCCACCTCCGACAACGGCGCAACATGCTGCAATGCCAGCATCAACCCGTTAATCATTTTGGCGGTGTCTTTTTTCTCCTGTTTCGGTGCAATTTTTGCCCACCATACCGCCGTTTGGATTAATTCTTCAATCTCCAGCATCGCGTCATATACTCCTCTGTCGTACATTGTCCATTTTTCGCCGCTTGTGTTTTCTTTAGTCACTTCTCGTCACCGTCTTCTTCTATCGGTATTCCCAACTCGCGCGCCGCCGCCCACTCCGCCATACATCCGCGCGACTCTTGCCAGCCTCTCATCAAAAGCAGTCTGTCGCACTTTCGCAAGAGATTCAAGCAAAGCACCATGCCGTCGATATAATCCACGACTTCATACAGGTGTCCATATTGCAGCACAGGTGAGACAAAGACGCAGTCCTTATATCGCTTGATGAAACTTGCGACCGTTCTTTTCGCCTTTTCGTATCGTTGCGGATCTCCGCCGTACGGCTGCGCCACATACACAAGCGTGCCCGCCCGATACATATCGGGCGTGACTTCTTCTAGTTTTTTCATCATGCATACCCTGCCATTTGTCCAATCATAAGGATTTTGCTCGGATTGCACCCGTTTCCGTCATATCGGTACACCTCGCCGCAAAGCGGATGCTCAACAATGATTGTTATCATTCCCATGCCGCGCGGCAACATTTGAATGACGTCAGCCAGGCTGTATATCTCTTCTTCTCCGCCTGCCAATAATCGATGCATATCAAACGCCGCAAACTTCCCGCCGATTTCTCCATATACAACGCAACTGTCTTGACCGGCGCATATGAAAGTGTCTCGCGTGTCCACCATTTCCATTAATCCGCCTTTACCGCAAGCAATCATGCACATCTCCGTCATCTCCTTTTCCCCGCAATCCAAACATTTCATCACAAGACTTATACATTCATCACGCGACAATTCGGTACGCATTTTCTTATACTTCTTTATCGCCTTTTGTTTGTCCGCAAACACATACCGCGGCAACCACTGTCCTAATCTGTCCGCCGTTTGAATCTGATACATAAAATCAAGTTTCATCGCTTGACCTCAACTCGTTGCCCCGCAATCCAAACATTTCATCAAATCGTATCGGACAAACATCATCGTCAAAATCCATGATGTAATCATCCCAATACTGCGCGCCTTCTACGTTTCCGTCGCTTAGCAAAAAACGCACAAGACCAATTTCCGCGGATGATGAGTACATCGACCGCAAGCGCAAAAACTCAAGTATTGCCGTCTTTTCATCCGTTGTGATATACATCGGCCACAGTTGACCGATGCCGTCTGCCGTTTCGACAACGTATACGCAACTTTTCATCATTGCTCCCTAAAACGGTATTTCTTCGCCAAATTGGCTAAAATCCGCCTTTGCTTCGTCCCGATTGGTATTTGTGCCGACAACTTCTTTGTACGCGCCATATGCCGTGATTTCCGTGATATACGCGTCCGTTCCGTCTTGCTTCTGATACTTGCGTGTGCCGATACGCCCGCGCACCATGATTACATCACCGGTCATCAGCAAATCCGCGGCCGCTTCCGCCTTGTCGCCCCACAAGACAATGTTGTGATAGTCCTTGAATTCGTTCCCGTTAAACGCCCGCGCCGTCACCAGTCTGAACGACGTTTTCGTCGATTTGCTTCCCGCAAATTTCTTGATTTCGCCGTCAATTTTCCCAATCAGTAGTACCTCGTTCATTTTGCACTCTCCTGTCTTTTCGCTGCTTTCATCCGCTCAATCAGTGCCGTGAAAAACTCCGGCACGTCGTCTTCACTGCGCCTGTCATACTCCGCCAGCAGCATTTGCGTGTGATTGATGCGCGCTTTTGCCCTGGCATTTTCGCACCATTTGTCCGCTTCTCGGCGAATATCGGCAATCGACGGCATCGATGATTTCGTCGCACAAAGGCGTTTCACTGCCGCCTGTACAATGAGTTCTTCGCCGTTTGCGAATGCTTGCGCAAGCATGACCATGAACCCCGCGCCGACAGTCCGCACCTTGCCGTTTGCGTCTGTCATGCCTGCTTGGTCAAACTTATACGCTTCTGCCGGATAGGCGCATTTGAGCATGTCGATGATTTTGTTCGCCGCTCTCATGTCCATTTTCAGACTCCTCCAATTCCGCAATCAATGCCGCACGTTCCGCCAGTGCCGCCTCCGCTTTTGTCTGTGGTTTCCCCGCGGCCTGCGGTTCGGCGAGATACTCCGCCATCTTGCTGCCAAATAGTGTACTTGGCCGCAAATAGGCGCACATCTTCGCATCTCCTGACCATTGCGCTACTTTTCTGTCCACAACCGCCTGAAAATCCGACAAGGTGAAGCCTTCGCGAACTCTTGCGCAGATGAAACGCATTGCTCCCTTGGCGTTTGCGTTGTATCTGCTGCCTGCCTTGGCGTTCAGATAGTCGATGATTTCGCTTGCAAGTTGTGAATGGTTTTCTCTCTTGCTCTTTTCTGTTTGGTTTGTTTTGGTTTGGTTTTGTTTTGTTTTGTTTTGTTTAGCATCGTTTTGCATTTTTTTTGCATGCATTTGCATTGCATTTGCATTTTCGGTGCTTTCTTCGGATGCCTGCCGAGCCTTGCGCCATCGGGCAGAAGCAGCTTTCTTCCGAGCCGATGAAACTTGCTCTTTTTTTTCGTCCACCAGTCCCATACGCCGAGAAAAACTCGAGGAGTGGAAGCGGTCGCCGACGATTTCGAACAGGCCAAACTCTTCAACGACAGACCGTACAAGACCAGCCGAGCAGCGGAAGTCAAATCCGATCGAATTGTAATCGGTCGTCTCCCAGTAATCGGGCGTCTCACGCAATCGTTCTAAGAGCATAAAATAAACCGCATAACCTTCCAAACCGTACTTCATTCGCAAAGCGAGAACCTTGGTATCGTTTCTTGCGTTACTGTCGTGACTGAAATATTTTGCTACATTTTTACGCTCACTCACTTTCATCAATCCTTTCAAGGTACGCCAGCAGTTCGTTTCTGATTTCCTTTTGTCCGTGTGCCGGATTTCCTACTCCGTGCGCCGCTTGGTGACAGTGCCGACACAACGTGACGAGATTGTCCGCCGTGTCTTTACCGCCTTGTGACCTGAAAATCACATGATGCGCATCCGTTCCTATCCTTGCACACAGGACGCACAATCCGTCGTCCCTTGCGTGTATTTGCCGCTTTAGCTTTGCATATTCCCCCTTTGACAGTCGGTTATGGTTCATACCTGGCGTTCCCCCATTCCCGATTTATCTGCTCTGAAATAATCGTTATTTCGCGTTTTACCGCGTTTATTCTCTCTTGCGTTGTCTTATACCTGACATCCGCCACATCTCGGTTAAAACGGTGTTCTGCGACTCTTTCATCGCCTTTTACCAGTTCCATGATGAGTGTGACCGGCACGCCGTCTTGTTTGAGTAGTAGCATCGCCTTGGCCGCATTGATTCGGTATGTGCGTTCCGCTTGCGCCGCTTTGACTCCTGCCGACTCAAGTTCCGTGACGAGCTGGCGCAATTCTTGCCTTAGTTTCGCCAGCGTGATTGTCGGATTATCCATTGACCATACCTGCGTACTTGTCGATATTGGCAAGCAAGTCTTGCGCTTGTTCTTCCGTCATTTCCGTTGATCGTTGCACATGAAATACACGCGACACGATACTGCTGATATGTTCCGTCGATACGCCCAGTTCACCTGCACGCGCGACTACCTTTTTCAGTGTTTCCTTGTTTGCCTGTTGCAGCCCTGTACGATTATCCCGATTGTCGGGGTCATCTTCGCTGTCGTCGATAGCAAAGAGTCCGCACAACGCGTATTTTCTTGCGTATGACGTACTGCTGCCCGTTACCTGCGCCGCGTCCATGCCTTTACGTTCGATAGGCTCTCTTGCGGATGCTGTTGCCTTGATTTCACCGTCCGTTTCTGTATCAATCAAGCGCGCCGTTGCTTGCACATAGTAGCGCGTTTCATTCGTTCCTGCGACGGCTTTCATATCGTCCGACAGTATGACGATTAACCCATACTCAAAGAGTAGCGGTTTAACCGCCCGCAAGATATCTTCCGCGTTACGGTATGAAAAACCGCCAAACTTATTGTCCCTGTCTTTCGGTACATACAGTTTCGCCTGCACTTGCGCCAGCTTCTTCGCCACTTCGCTCATTTTCTCGCCCCATTTCCATGACCATATCGGTTAATACCTTAATCGCCCGCTCCAATCCTTGCCGTTCTTCGCGCGGTTTCTGTGGAATCGCGGCGACCAGTCGTTCGTGGATTTCCGCCGCAAAGGTCAGCCTTACCTTGATATCTCGCGCCGTCATCTGCTCGCTCCTTTTTTCAATGCATCCGTGTACCTGTCGCCAAACCGCACGTCGCGCCCGCCGCGGAATTGGTGGCGCGGACGTTCTTGCGGCTGTGTTACCGCTAACCACTCCGCCCGCCGACGTTTGTATTTGTCGGCGAATTCTTCCAGTGTCATGACAATACCGCCCGTTCACTCTGCACCAGTTCCGCGCCCGCAACTGTTTCGCCCGATTTAAGCGCGTTTTTGATTGCCGTCTTGTCGATACTCGTCGTTACCTTTTCGCGGATATATTCTTGCGGGATTGCCGACTCGTCCGTGATATTGACCGACGGCGGATTCTTTCGCAACGATACGGAGAATTTCTCGCCGTTTTCCCGCCGTTTCCCCGTAATGGTGAGATAGGTATATACCAATCCCTCCAGTCGTTCCGCAGCCTTCATTTGCCGCGTTTTGAGTTCTCTTAACCGCTTGATTTCCGCGTCTATCATTTCACTCGCGCCGATTTTGTTTCGGTAGATTTCGCAAATCGCGTCAATCTTCACGCCCGCCGCGTCAACAATCGCTTCAAACGTGTCAACGACTTCTTCCGCCGTCACTTCTTCACGGTCTACCAGTTCCGATAATTCCTGATACTGTACTGCTATTTCATATAACGTCGTGCCGTTCATATTGTGCCTCGCTTTCTTCATCCTGCTTAAAATCTCTTGCCAATTCATCGACTATGAACAAAAGTCCTTCTATATATCCTTGCCAATACATCTTTTGTTTTTTCGACATCTCATCGTTTTTAACCGCATTGTTTTTTAGAGCGTTCGCCAGTCGCCTAAACGCCGATTCTTTTATCTCCCATATCTCTTTTGCCCAAACTGTGTTATACTCTATTTGTACGATTTCCTTTGCGTCCGTTCCCGCGGACGCTTTTTCCATGTTTACCATCCGTAATCACACTCCGTTTCTTCCACACTCACAATCTCCCAGTCGTCAATCTCGCATCCGTCCGCCTCCGCCATGACACTGTCCGCGTACCCGTCAATCACGCACGCCACATCATCATCACACGACGCGGGAATCTCGATTTCCGCCGTGATCGTCGCCGTAACCCGCACCTTGCACACCTGCGACCGCGGCAAGGTAAAACGCTCCATTACCATCGGATTCTCAAGTTCCATATCTCTCACTCTCCCAGTTCTCGCTCAATCCACGGACTGGCAATCAATCCGCCGCTAATCACCAGTAACCAGCAAATCGCCATGTGCCTAAGTGCTACCGCATAATCGATATACAACTCGACGTCCGCCGTGACCAGCCCCCACATGCCGGTGAACGCCATCGCTCCGCCGATAATTGCCAGCCACCCGCGCCAGTTGTCGGACAGGTGAATGATTGCAATCAGTACGGGACGGAGTACATACCATTCAAATACTCGTCTTACCGTCATACCGCTCACTCCTTTCATGCTCTCACCTGCATATATGCCGCAAACAACTCGGGATTAAACTGCAACCCGCGACCACGACCGCGCACGCCCTTTGCATACTTAGGTATCGCCAGCATTTCATGCTTAATCCGCCATAATGTCGCTTGCGACATGCCGCCGTTGAGTTCTCTGATTTTCTTTGCGTACATCCATTCCATGCTCTCACCGCCTTTACTCTTTTAATCGCCTTGTCGCGCGCTTGTGCCTGTCAATCAAGGCTTGGCACGCTTCAATAATTACCGCGGTTTTGCTCATGCGCCGACCTTCGGCAATCTTCTTTACTTGCGCGTCCATTTGCGGCGCAATTCTCAGTGTAAATCTCACTTCTTGCTTTTCCATTCTGTCACCCCCTAGGTGTCATAGTTATTATACAGTATCACCTTTCAGGTGTCAATACTTTTTTTCTGTTTTCTGATATACTGCATTCAGGAGGTGTCAATTGTGGCAATAATGACCGTTCGCTTACTACCTGCAATCAACGAACATTTAGAACGTTTAGCGGAAGATACCGGCATTCCCAAAGCATCACTCATATTGTTTGCAATTCATCACATTTGTTTGCACAACATGCCTGTTGCTCTTCCCGATAACGTCTCTGCACCGTCCGTCCGTTTCTCCTTGCGGATGCCGGACCATGTGAAGAAAAACGTTGTCGAACATGCAAAGGCTCGTGAGATGTCAACAAACACATTCATCAATGCCGCTATATTCCATGTTTCTACGGTATGGTGGAACAAGTGACCTGCTGATAAATTGCAATATTGATTAGGTGTGCAATCGGTATTCCCGTTTCTTCGCTCATCTCTCTTAACGCTTCGTATACCTCTTTCGGTACGCGGAGCGTTATTTGTTTACGCATCCCCTCACCGCCTTTTATTTCGTTATGAAATTAATTCGGGCAAAAAATATCCTCGACCCGACAATCAACGGCCGCCGCAATACGACAAGCAATTCCCGCGTTAGGCGTTCTTGTGCCAGTTTCGTAAAGCGACAACATAGATTGCGTGATTTTAGCCTTTTTAGCCATTTCTCGCTGTGTCATTTTTTTCGCTAACCGTTTCTCTCTGATTCTGTTTTCCATATCTTCACCGCCTTTCAATTTCATCTCGCAATATTATTGTATTGCATTTCGCAATCAATGTCAAGGGGTTTTTCAACTTTTTATTTCAAAAAGAAATTTGCGCTATATTTCGTTATGGAATATACTGTAATTGCAAAAAGAAATACATAGTTGCTAACACAGTGAGAAATGCAGTACTAAAACGGAGGCCTCCAAAATGACGACATTAGGAGCAAGAATAAAGGCGGTGCGTGAAAATCTAAAACTCAATCAAGTAGAATTTTCTCGGCGACTGAACATTGACCAAAGCACTCTCGCCAACTATGAAATGGATAGACGTTCACCTAAAGCGGATATGTTAGTTGCAATTGCCGACATTGGCGGTGTAACGGTGGACTACCTGCTCGGCCGCAAAAAAAGCGCAAAAAAAGAGTTGCCCGACCTCACGCCTAAAGACGAACGTGAGATTGCAAAGCAACTTGAAAACATGATGAATAACCTAGACGATAAGACAGGTTTTGCCGCTGTCGGCGGTACGGTAGAAGATGAAAACGACCGCGAATTATTGCGCGCTTCTCTTGAAATGGCATTGCGTTTGTCAAAGCAGATAGCAAAGAAGAAATACACGCCTAAAAAATATAGAAAAGAATAATCAGAAGGAGACACCAAATGCCGGATTACAAAAGTCCAGAAAACATAAACGCTCTTAGGGGTGCTATTAACAATTTATGCGAAGAGTACCGCGAGATGCTTCTTAGCCTAGCTGAGTCTCCTCAAACACAAAAACGTTCTGCGCTTATTTATTATTGGTTGCGTGATTATAAGAATTATCTCAAGAACGAGGCCTCCTTCAAGTGTAATTATTTGCCAGCCTATCAGAGGGGTAACATCGTCAACATAAATTTCGGATTTAACGTCGGTAGCGAATTAGGCGGTCTGCATTACGCAGTTGTATTAACCAATAGCGGGCGTAATAATCCTAATTTGATAGTTGCCCCCATGACATCCGCAAAGAATCGTTCCACCAATAAGTATGAGATAGAAATCGGCGACGCTTTATATCAGCGTGTATACGGTAAGCACTTAGGTCTCCGTGACAGCCTGAAAGATCGCCTTTCGCATATGGAAAATAACGGCATTGAAAACGATGATACAATACAACAGATTCTTTCCAGACTCGACCAACTTCAAAAAATAGGTCGAAAATTGCAGGTCCTCAAACATGGAAGCATAATCAACATAAGTCAGGTGCGCGTAGTCAATAAAATGCGCGTTACCGACCCGCAACACAGACTGGACGTTTTGTACGGAATCACTCTATCGGATAAAGAACTTGATTTAATTGACGAAAAACTGATCACACACATGACTAAACCCAAAAAGACTTGACTATCACCCGCCTCTCTGCTATCATAGTTACACAACTTGGCGGTTACCCGCCACCTAAATTTTGATTTTGCGGCTAGCCCGCACAAAAGCAGAGAAGCCTTGTATCCTCGGATGCAAGGCTTTTCATGTACAACCATGGAGTTGACCGCAAGTGACCATCAAACAACTCGCACAACATCTCATTGACACACACGGCACATCTGACCCGTTCCGCCTTGCCGATGCGCTCGGCATCAATGTGTTGTACTGCCCGCTTGGCATGACGCTCGGATATTACATGCACGACCGGCGCAACAAGATTATCGTCATTAACGACCAAACGGACGATGAAATACGCCCGTATATCTGCGCGCACGAATTGGGGCACTCACTGCTGCACAACGTGTCAAATCTCCCCTTTTTAAGTCGTCACACGCTCTTTTCAATAGATAAGATAGAACGACAAGCGGATACATTCGCCGCGGAATTGCTGCTGCCCGATACGCTCTGCCGTGAACACGCCGACATGACCATTGAAAAAATCGGACAAATGCACGGCGTGCCGCTACCGATTATAAAGTTGAAGGCTTTACCGTAATTAAGTATATAAAAGAGAAAGGAGTCGGTATTATGTGGATAGAAGAACGCACACAAAAAGACGGCACTATTGTATACGCATACTATGAAAGATATACCGATCCGCGCACGGGCAAGACTAAAAAAGTGTCTGTCACGCTACCGACAAACACCCGCGCGGCAATCAAGCAAGCGACAATGATTTTATCTCAAAAAATTGAAGATAAAATCAACAGGACAGAAACAACAAACACCCCGCTAAGAACTGTATTCAAAGAGTTTTTAGATTGGCACGCCTTGTCCGACAAGCCTGCAACACTCTATAACAGAAAACAAATATTAAATAGTTTAGTAAAAGAATTGCCCGCCAATATCACCGTCAACAAGATAGGAATAAATCACCTGCAACAGCTTATCATTGCTTGGACAAAAAAGGGCATATCACGCGGCTACATCTCTAAAAAGATACAAGTTCTCAAGCAAGCAATTCGCTACGCTAAACGCTACGGATACGTTGACGATATTTCTTATCTTGAACAAGTAGAAATTCCAAAGATAAAAAAGACCCCTGAACAAATACAACGTCACCGCCACAAATACATGGAACCGGACGAATTGAAACACGTGCTAAAACTTATCCGCGAACGGCATCAGCGCATAGGACTTGCGCTAGAATTCCAATCGCTAACAGGTCTACGCTTTGGCGAGTTATCGGCACTAAGAGAACAAGACTACGACGGGGAGAAAATCAACGTAAACGGTACAATCACCAATTACGCTACCTCACCCGACGGTAAACACCTGCCGGAACGCGTAGCACCTAAAACGGCAGGCTCTTACCGTGACGTACTTCTAAGCGAACGCGCTAAAGAAATTATCAACCACTTTATCGCTGAAAACTATCGTTTCAAACATTGGTATCGCGGCTACGAGGACAAAGGCTATATATTCACAACGAATACGGGCAATCCGATTCGACTGCGGGAGGTCAACCGACTGTTAAAGGGGCTGAACCTCGACAAGCCCGTTACAACGCATATGTTCCGACACACTCACATATCCACCCTGCTCGCGCAAGGAGTACCAATCAATGTAGTAATGGAACGAGTCGGTCACACATCATCTAAAATCACGCTGGAGATTTACACGCACGTCATGAAATCTCAACAAGAACAAGTAAAAAGCGTATTGGACAAGCTTTATTCATAAAGGGGCAACAGGCGTTGCCCTTTTTTATTGCCCAAAAAACGCTATAGGTAAAGCGTTTTCTAGCATTCGTTGTGTGAAAAAGGATGTGAAAAACACCCCAAAACCAAAAAAGGGCAGAAAAAGGGCACGCGCTTGAAAACATAAGAACATAAAAGAAAATAAAAAAATCACCGCAGGTGCTGTACCCACGGTGATTGTTACGGTTTTGAATGTCTATGAAAACATTTGAAAACTTGTCAAAAAGGATTGGTGCGAGAAAAGGGGCACCATCCCCCGTGCTATCCGCACAGGCCCGTACGCCGACGCATCAGCGCATGCCCGGCACGATGACATCGGCGTACGTTCACCGGCATACCGCCTCCGTCGTAGT
>Ga0129315_1000343_pt1 | contig 43975 bp, 44 predicted proteins | sample Cm827metagenome_FD_94432 | JGI IMG/M metagenome (GOLD analysis project Ga0129315, IMG submission 94432) | Eastern black-and-white colobus group fecal microbial communities from Wisconsin, USA - Cm827 metagenome | ecosystem: Host-associated > Mammals > Digestive system > Large intestine > Fecal... | reverse complement strand
TATATTTTCTGGACATAACAAAACCTCCTCGTGTAGTTCTATTATCCTACACGGGGAGGTCTTTTGTCTATTGTCTACTTTTTACGGACCGGTTCACGTTTTCAAAGAATGAGCCAAGGCTCTATGTAAATCAGTCAAGTATGTGTTCGTCCGTCGATGGCAAAATTGGACTTCATTTGCTCCTATTGTCCACCAGTAATTTAACCCATAAGTAGTCAAAATGGGCTTGTCCACCAGTAATTTGACCACTATAAACCCATAAATTTCCGTTCAAATTTCATCAAAACCGAACAGTCCAGAGACAGAATTTTGGGTATAGAAAAAGCCCGGAAAATGGCGTATTTCCGGGCTTTTTTAGCATTTTTAAGCTGTAGATTAGCGCTTGCTGAACTGAGGTGCGCGACGAGCGGCTTTGAGACCGTATTTCTTACGTTCCTTCATACGAGGATCGCGAGTCAGGAAGCCAGCCTTCTTCAGGGCAGGACGCAGGTTCTCATCGTACTGCAGCAGAGCGCGGGACAGGCCGTGACGAATAGCGCCAGCCTGGCCGGAAATGCCGCCGCCGACAACGCGAACCACGATGTCGAACTTATCCTCAACGCCGGCCACAGCCAGGGGGCTGCGGACGATCAGTTTCAGGGTCTCCAGACCAAAGTACTCGTCAATGTCACGATCGTTGATGGTGATCTTGCCGGTGCCGTTGTAAACGCGAACGCGGGCAACGGAGCTCTTACGACGACCGGTGCCGTAGAAATAAGGTTTAGTCTCGTACATTTCTCATTGCCTCCCTATCAAAACTCAACCGTCTCGGGCTTCTGGGCAGCATTCTTGTGCTCCGCGCCCTTGTAGCAATGCAGGCGGGTCATGGCCTTGGTGCCGATGGTGTTGGCGGGCACCATGCCCTTCACAGCCACATACATGGCCTTGTCGCTGTTCTCAGCCATCAGGGTCTTGTACTGGATCTCCTTCAGGCCGCCAATCCAGCCGGAATGAGTGCGATAATACTTCTTCTCCAGCTTCTTGCCGGTCAGAACAGCCTTATCGGTGTTGATGATGATCACATGGTCGCCGCAATCCACATTGGGGGTGAAGGTAACCTTGTTCTTACCGCGCAGCAGCACGGCAGCCTCAGCGGCCACACGGCCCAGGGGCTTGCCGGCAGCGTCGATCAGAAACCACTTGCGCTCGACTTCAGCGGGCTTCATGAGAGTAGTGCTCATAATCTATTTCCTCCTAAAAAGAATCGGGTCATAGAGAATTTCGCGTCACTTTCGTGGCGCAAGTAGGATTATACCGCATTCGCTTCGCCGCGTCAAGAACTTTTTTCAATTATTTTGCGTGGTGCTCTTCATGCTCTTGATTTCTTCGATTTACTCTTGTTTTCTCCCGATTGCTTGCATCCTATTTTTACTTTTTGTTCTTTTGCCTCGGCACAAAAAGGTGGAGTGCCCCCTTTTCCTGCATTTTTTCCTGTGATATAATAAGGTTGTTCTACGGCTTACCGCATTGCGGTCGGCCCTTGCCTGCCGTTCTCATGGTCAGGCGTATTCTATTGTGGTTATCATCTACATTATAAATAGGTGCCCCTTTCCCGGGGCGCTTCAGGCAAAGCCAAAATCGAAGGGAGCGTCGGCTACACCCATGCAGCGGCTTGAAGGTTTAATGCGAAAGGCCATTCAGGACTACGAAATGATCGCCCCGGGCGACAAGATCTGCGTAGGCGTTTCCGGCGGAAAAGACAGTGTGGCGCTGACCATCGGACTGGCACATCTGCGCCGGTATCTGGGCATTTCCTTTGAGGTTTACGCCGTCACTCTGGACCCTCAATTCGGCGGCGAGCCGGTGGACTACTCCCCTCTTGAGGAGCTGTTCCGGCAGCACGAAGTCCCCTATCACGTCCATCGCACGGACATTGGCCGCATCGTGTTTGATTTGCGCAAAGAGCCTCGCCCCTGTTCCCTCTGCGCCAAGCTTCGCCGCGGGATGCTTCACTCTGCAGCGCTGGAACTTGGCTGCAACAAGGTTGCCCTGGGGCACCATTTGGACGATGCCATTGAGACCTTCTACATGAACCTCTGGCAAGAGGGCCGCATTGGCTGTTTCTCCCCGGTTACCACTCTGTCTCGCCGGGAACTGACACTGATTCGCCCCATGCTTCTGGCCGCAGAAAATGATGTGGTTCACGCCGTCCGCAATGCCGGGCTGCCCATCGTCAAAAGCCGCTGCCCGGCCGATGGTGCCACGCTGCGCCAGAGCACCAAAGATTTTGTGCACACGATGATGCACAAGGACCCGGCCTTTCGTCAAAAAATGTTGGGAGCCATGCAGGATTCCGGAATCGATGGCTGGGCTCCCCTCCATACCGGGCGGCAGCGGCAAACCGGCATTCCCACGCATTCCAAAGGAGAACTCTTATGACCGACTTTTCATTTGAACCCCATTGCTGGGTCGAAGTGGATCTGGACGCGCTGCGTCGTAATTTCCGCACCATTCGTTCACAGTTGGGCGGCACACCCATCTGCGCCGTCATCAAGGCCGACGCCTATGGCCACGGTGACCGAGTCATTGCCCGCACGCTGGCCGAGGAGAGTGTAAAATGGTTCGCGGTCTCCTGCCTGGCTGAGGCCCTTCACCTGCGCCGGGGCGGGGTGCAGCAGCCCATCCTGGTGCTTGGCATGACTCAGCCCAACCAGGCCGCCATTCTGGCGCACGAAAAGGTTACCCAGGCGGTATTCAGTCTGGAATACGCCCAGGCGCTGGCCGCAGCAGCCCGTCGGGCCGGTGTGACCGTGGAAGGGCACCTGAAGGCCGATACCGGCATGGGCCGCATCGGATTTGATCTGCGTGCTGACTTTGAGGGCGGCGTGCACGGCCTGTGCGCCTGCTGCAACCTGCCCGGGCTGGAGATTACCGGAATGTTCCAGCATTTCGCCGCCGCGGATTCTCGCGAAGCGGACGACATTGCCTTTACAAAACACCAGCACGATCTGTTCTGCCGTGCCGTGGAGCAGGTCCGGCAGGTTCACCCGCTTACCACGGTTCATTGCTGCAACTCCGCCGGGCTGATGCTTCATCCGGATTGGGGCATGGATCTGGTACGGGCTGGCATCATCCTGTATGGGGAAGATCCCAGCGGAGAGGTTCGATTCCCGGAACTGACACCGATTATGCAGCTGAAAACCGTGGTCAGCCACGTAAAGGAACTGCTGCCCGGTGAGTCGGTCAGCTACGGCCGTACCTTCACGGCCAAAAGCCCCATGCGGGTGGCAACCCTCTGCTGCGGTTACGCCGACGGATATCCCCGGCTGCTTTCAGGCAAGGGCATGGTCTCCATCCATGGGCAGAGCGCGCCGGTTCTCGGGCGAGTCTGCATGGACCAGATGATGGTGGATGTAAGCAACATCCCGGATGTACACATCGGCGATGAAGTCATCGTTTTGGGTCAGGGCGGGGCCGACACCATGTTTACCGCCGCCGAAAAGATTGGCACCATCTCTTACGAACTGATGTGCGGCATCTCGCGCCGGGTCCCCCGCATTTATCTGGAGCAGGGTGAGCCTGCCGGGCTGTGCGATTATCTGGTCACCACCTGAAGCGACTTATGAATAGACTGCCTCGGCGGGCAAAAAAGCCCCGGGCGACAGGAGGAAATAGCACTTGGCACGCGACAACATCCGAAATTTCTGCATTATTGCGCACATTGACCACGGCAAGTCCACCCTGGCCGATCGTATCCTTGAGAAAACGCACTCCGTGGACGAGCGCCTGATGGAAGATCAGCTGCTGGACAACATGGATTTGGAACGGGAGCGCGGCATTACCATTAAGGCTCGTGCCGTTACCCTGAATTACGATGCAAAAGACGGCAAAACCTATGAACTGAATCTGATCGACACCCCGGGCCACGTGGACTTTGGCTATGAAGTCAGCCGCAGCCTGGCCGCCTGCGAGGGTGCTGTGCTGGTGGTGGACGCCAGCCAGGGCGTGGAAGCCCAGACGTTGGCCAACGCCTATCTGGCCGTGGAGCACAACCTGGAAATCGTTCCCATCCTGAACAAAATCGACCTTCCCAGTGCAGAACCGGATCGGGTCGCACAGGAAGTGGAGGACGTAATCGGTCTGCCTTGTCTCGATGCCCCGCGCGTCTCCGCAAAAATGGGCATTGGTATCGAAGATGTGCTGGAGCGGGTGGTTCAGGATATTCCGGCCCCGGTGGGCGATGAGAACGCCCCCCTCAAGGCGTTGATTTTTGACAGCGTGTATGACAGCTACAAGGGTGTCATCGTGTACATCCGCGTATTCGAAGGCACCGTCAAGCCCGGCGACACCGTGCGCATGATGGCTACCGGCGCCGAATTCACGCTGGTGGAAGTGGGGCATATGGGCGCAACAGCCCTCACCCCCTGCCCCCAGTTAAGCGCCGGCGAGGTAGGCTATCTCACGGCCAGCATCAAAAATGTACAGGAAACCCGCGTGGGCGACACCGTCACGCTGGCAGCCAACCCCACCGCTGAGCCTATGCCCGGCTACCGCAAAGCAACGCCCATGGTGTTCTGTGGCATTTATACCGTAGACGGTGCCAAATACCCCGATTTGAAGGACGCCCTGGAGAAGTTGCAGCTGAATGACGCCTCCCTGAGCTTCGAGCCGGAAACTAGCGTGGCTCTTGGCTTTGGCTTCCGCTGCGGCTTTTTGGGCCTGCTGCATCTGGAAATCATCACCGAGCGCCTGGAACGCGAGTTTGACCTGGATCTGATCACCACGGCCCCCAGTGTGGAATATCGCATCACGCTGACCGACGGCACGGTGGAAACCATCGAAAATCCCACCAATTACCCCGATCCCGGCAGCATTGTCAAGCAGGAAGAACCTTTTGTGGACGCGCACTTGTACACCCCCTCGGAGTATGTGGGCGCTCTGATGGATCTCTGCCAGAGCCGCCGCGGCGTCATGATCAACATGAATTATCTGGATGACACTCGGGTGGACCTGCATTACGAACTGCCGCTGGGCGAAATCGTGTACGATTTCTTCGATGCCATCAAGAGCCGCAGCCGCGGCTATGCCAGCTACGATTACGAAATGAAGGGCTTCAAGGAGTCCAAGCTGGTCAAACTGGACATCCTGTTGAACGGCGAAATGGTGGATGCGCTGTCCATGATCGTTCATGCCGATATGGCCTATGCCAAGGGCCGCCGCCTGGCGGAACGCCTGAAGGAGAACATCCCCCGCCAGATGTTCGAGATCCCCATTCAGGCGGCCATCGGCGGCAAGGTGATTGCCCGCGAAACGGTCAAAGCCATGCGCAAGGATGTGCTGGCCAAGTGCTATGGCGGTGACATCAGCCGTAAAAAGAAGCTGCTTGAAAAGCAGAAGGAAGGCAAAAAGAAGATGCGCCAGTTGGGCAGTGTGCAGCTTCCCAGTGAGGCTTTCACCGCTGTGCTCAAGTTGGGCGACGACGACTGATTGGTTTCCTTCTCTTTTATCAGATTTTTGTACACTCAAAGCATCCCAGCAAATGCAGCGCGTTTTGCTGGGATGCTTTTTATCTGCTGTATTCTGAAGATGATTTGTTTGCTCGGTTTTTATCGTTTTTTCGTTGCTTTTCGTTCGCCTTTTTGGTATACTAATTTCGGGCAGATGCAAAAAGTCTTCACACTAAGCACTCAGAATCAGGAGAACGGCCATGGTTTTTTCCATTGGCATTATATCGGCAAAGTCGTCTCTTTCCCACATTCAGTCGTCCCTCCGGGAGCTGGGCGGCGGCATGATTCTGCGCAATTATGCCAATTCCACCGAGATTCTCACCTCCAACTCCACCCTGCGCCGCTTGACCCGGAACGGCAGCCGCTCTCAGCTGACGGATTACCTGCGGCAAAACTGTGCCACTGCTTTCAGCCTTGGGTGGGGTGTTGGTCTGAATGTTCTACAGGCTCAGCAAAACGCCAACCGCGCCATCAATGAATCGCTGCGCGACCCCAGCCATGGCACCTACCTGATTGATGAAAACGACCGGCTTACCGGCCCGTTGGGGGCTGAAGGCTGCCGCACCTTCTCCACACAGTCCAGCCAGGAAGCCCAGCTGTTGGCCCAGCGGGTCGGGCTATCCCTCACCAACGCCGAGCGTCTGCTGGAGGTCCGCCGCAATCAGCTGAACATGCGCGTCACCCGGAACGATCTTTCGCTCTACCTGAACACCACGCCCCGCACGGCCAACCGCATTCTCAACCGGTTAACCGAGCTGGGGGCCGCTGTGGCTGTGGGCACAGAACAGAGCAATTCGGCCGGCCCATCAGCACCTATCGGCTGGAGCTGCAAAAGCTGCTCGCCCCGGAAACCTGAATTTCATCCGATGCTTTGTCTTTTTTATCGCTCTTAGCGGGACGTTCCATTCATATTTGTAATGGAACGTTCCGTTTTTTCTGCATTCGGATTTATAGCCTGCCAATTCAGCGGCCCGGCCTTTTCCCATTCTCCATTCACGCGGGGATACGCATAACCGCCGCCTGGAAGTTCCGTTTGTCCGTTCTGGTTCCAATAACAGTATCTTTTCCGTGCCGGGTTCTGTTTCTCCAGTGCCACCCGGCGTTCCTCCTCCACACGTTTTTTCTGATTCATCTTTGCATTCCTCCTGTTGTGGGCTTCTGCTTTTTTACGCAAAAAAACAGGGAGACAAGCACTTGCCTGTCTCCCTGCCTAGAATGCCCACAAACGGACAAATTATGCTGCTTCCCGACTGCTTTTTCAGTGAATGAATGCGTCGTGAATGGCCGCCACTGCGCGGTCAGCGTCCTTCTTTTCGATGATGACGCTGATCTTGATCTCGCTGGTGGAGATCATGTGGATGTTGATGTTGCTCTCGTACAGAGCTTCGAACATACGGGACGCCACACCGGAATGGCTCTGCATACCGGCGCCCACAATGGACACCTTTGCAAAATCGGTGCGCAGCTTCACATTGCCGCCGCCATAGCGGGCCTTGTTCTCTTCCAGAACAGAAATGGCCGTTTCGGCGTCGCCCAGAGGCACCGTAAAGGTCAGATCCTTGGTGTTGTCGCGGCCGCCGGCCTGCAGAATAATGTCAACATTGATCTTCTTCTGGGCCAGAATTCCGAACACCTTGAACGACATACCCGGTACATCGGGCACATCCATGATAGTAATCACGGCCACGTCGGTATCCTTGGCCACACCCTTGATCAGCATTCCTTCCATATCCTTTGCAACCTCCTTCACAACGGTACCCGGCACGGGGTTCAGCGAGGAGAGCACTTCCAGCTCAACCCCGTACTTCTTGGCAAGCTCCACACTGCGGTTGTTCAGCACCTGAGCACCCAGGCTGGCCAGCTCCAGCATTTCGTCAAAGCTGATCTCTTCCAGCTTTTTCGCGTTGCGCACCTTACGGGGATCGGCGGTATACACGCCCTCCACATCGGTGAAAATCTGGCAACGATCGGCATGCAGCGCGGCAGCAATGGCCACAGCGCTGGTATCCGAGCCGCCGCGGCCCAGGGTCGTGATGTCGTCCATCTTGTTCAGGCCCTGAAAGCCAGCCACCACCACCACACGGTTGCGGTTCAGCTCGTTTTCAATGCGCTCGGTGTCCAGGCGCTGAATGCGGGCCTTGGTGTAGGACTGGTCCGTGCGGAAGCCCGCCTGCCAGCCCGTCAGGCTGATGGCCGAAGTGCCCATGCTCTGCAGTGCCATCGTCAGCAGCGCAATGCTGATCTCCTCACCGGCGGCCAGCAGCATATCCATCTCGCGGCCCGAAGGGTCGTGGGTGATCTCTGCCGCTTTGGCCAGCAGGTCATCGGTGGTATCGCCCTGGGCAGACACCACCACCACCACATCGTTGCCCGCATTGTGGGTGTTGCTTACAATGCGCGCCACGTTGAAAATACGGTCACGGTCGGCAACCGATGAGCCGCCGAACTTTTGTACGATCAACGCCATATTCTTCTCCTCCTCTGTCATGCAGCCGCCGTTTCGGCACTGCCTTTATTCCACCACTGCGCCGGTGTTGTCTGCCAGCAGACGGCGCAGAGAAAAAGCGATCATTTTGTCATCCTGGGTCATGGCTTCCTCTGCCTGTGCAAAGAAATCCTCATTGTCCCGATGAACCACGGCCATAATGGTGGGGCCTGCGCCGGAAATATACACGGCATAGGCGCCCAACTCGTGGGCCAGCTCAAAAATCTCCTCGCCGCCCGGAATCAGCGGCAGGCGGTACTGCTGATGCAGTTTGTCTTTGGTGGCCACCCGCAGCAGCTCGTACTCACCGTCACAGAATGCCGCCGTGGCCAGTGCCGCGCGGGACAGGTTGTACACCGCGTCCTTGTGGCTCACCTGGGCAGGCAACGCAGCGCGCGCCTTCTCCGTCAGCAGCTTGAAATTGGGAATGAACGCCGCAAAAGCCAGATCGTCGCTGATGTTCTTTTTAACGCTGTACACCTGGCCTTCGTCGTAGGCGCTGGTCACAAAGCCGCCCAGCATGGCAGGTGCCACATTATCAGGGTGCCCCTCAATGGCGGTGGCCATGGTGAGCATCTGGCGATGGGTCAGCCGGTTTCCCAACATGGCATTGGCACCCAGAATGCCTGCCACAATGCAGGCGGAACTGGAACCCAGGCCCCGCGCCATGGGAATGGCGTTGGTCTGGGTGATCTTCAGCCCGGGCAGCTTTTCATCCAGCTGGTCAAATACTGCCTTCACCGAACGGTACACCAGGTTGGATTGGCCCGTGGGTACGATCGTGCCGTCGCAGCTGGAAATCTCCAGCCGGTCACTCTCTTCAAAGGTAACGGTGTTGTACATGGACACCGCCAAGCCCAGCGAATCAAAGCCTGCGCCCACATTGGCGCTTGTGGCCGGCACTTTTACAAAAATTTTCATGAGGTCATCCCTCCAGGCGGCGCAGAACCAGTTCCAGATGGCCGCCAAGCGCTTCCAGCTTCCGGCCAATGCCCTCTACGGCTGCATCGCAGGTGTCATCGGCCAGATAAGCCACCATATCGTCCTGCTCAAACACAACTTTGCCTTCGCCGCACAGCGCCGCCAGAACGGGAGCCGCAACGCCCTTGCTGCGCACATAATATGCGGCATGGCTATTGTCGGTGAACAAACCGTCCTCCGGAGCAGCAGCCCGCCAGAACAGGCTGTCGTGAATCTTCGCGCCATTCTTCAGGGCATCGATCACATCGGCCACCACGGCGCTGGCGGTGGGCAGCTTGCCCGCGCCTTTGCCGTAGAACACCACATCGCCCAGCATATCGCCCTTTACCAGAACGGCGTTGAACACATCGTCCACGCCGGCCAGCTGGTTGGACATGGGCACCAGCATGGGTGCCACGCTGGCCGAAATGGTACCGTCCTCAGCCCGGTGCGAACGAGCAATCAGCTTAATGGCGCAATCCAGCTGCGCCGCCGCCTTCACGTCCTCCGCCAGAATGTCCCGGATGCCGTGCGTCGGCACGTTCTGGGGATAGATGTGGTGGCCGTAGGCCAGGCTGGACAGGATGCAGATCTTGCGGCAGGCGTCCCGCCCGTCCACATCATCCGAGGGGTCCTTGGTCTCGGCATAGCCCAGCTGCTGGGCGATTTTCAGCGCCTCTGCAAAGCCCATGTTCTCGCGCGCCATCTTGGTGAGCATAAAATTGGTGGTGCCGTTCACAATGCCCTCGATCTCGCTGATCACGTTGGCGGCCAGGCATTGGTGCATGGGCGTAATGATGGGGGTGCCGCCGCCCACGCTGGCCTCAAACAGGAAAGCCGCGCCGTGCTCTTTGGCCAGTGCCAACAGCTCAGCTCCATAGGTAGCCACCATTTCCTTGTTACTGGTCGCCACGCTGCGACCGCTTTCCAGACAGGCCTTCACATAGGGATAGGCAAAGCGGGTGCCGCCGATGGTCTCCACCACCACTTTGATCTCCGGGTCGTTCAGAATCACGTCAATGTTGTTCACGAACAGATCCGCATCCGGCATGCCGGAAAAGTCCCGCACGTCCAGAATATATTTCACCTCCACCGGCTCACCGGCACGGCGGCTGATGGCGGCGGCATTCCGCCGAATGACCTCCAGCACACCGCTGCCGACGGTGCCAAAGCCCATGATTGCAATCTTAGCCATTTCGCTCTCTCCTTACGCCTTGATATTCTGCCCGCTCACAATCCGCGGTGCACTTCCACCACCGTGCGCTGACGCACCAGGCGGCTCATCATTTCTTCCACACTCATCTGCATGGTGCCGGTACGAACCGAAACGGCCACTTGAGCTGCCCCGTTTTCGGGGGTGGCCTGGTTGATGGTCACAATGCTGGCCCCTGCCGCGGAAATTCCCGCCAAAAGCGCCTGCAGCGCACCGGTCTCATCCAGTAAGGTGGCCATTACGGTGATGACCTCCCGGCTGTTTTCCGAATCGAAAATACAGTCTTTATACTTATAGAATGCACTGCGGGAAATTCCGGCCTGGCGGGTTGCCGCAGAGATATTCCGCGCCGCGCCGTTGGCCAGCAATTCTTTTGCTTTCAGCACTTTCAGGAACACTTCCGGCAATACCGCCGCATCCACCATAAGAAAACGCCGCTCCATGACCTTGTTCACCTCCTGAACACAAATGTACTCTTTTCACGCAACAAGGTTACTATACCACTTTGCCACAAAAGAGTACAGCCTTTGCCCGTAATCTTTTTCATTTTTGGAATTCTGAACATTTTCGCGCAGGCAATCGGGCAAACTCGTCGCCGAAATGCACAAAGGCCCTGTGCGCCGTTCAGAGACGCACAGGGCCTTTTTTTAGGTTTTGTTTTTGTCCAAGGCACATTTCTGTAGTTTGTGTGCTTGTACCGGGTTCACCCTTTGGTTTTTGTCAGCCGTGGGCAGTACACTGCGCCGGCATATTGTCCTGCGTGTAGTAGCCGGTGGCCGAGGGGCAGGCCGGGCCGGCCAGATCGCCGGTCACAGTGCAGTAAGCCGCCCGCACCACATTTTCGCTGTAAGGGAAGCTCTTCGGTTCCAGGTCGCCCTGCACCATCTCCATGTAGCTCTTCCACGCCTTTTTCAGAATGGTGGATGCGCTGCTGCTCACCTTGGTCATATCATACGGCGTATCGTAACCGCACCACAGGCTGGTGACGTAATAGGGGGTCAGGCCCACGAAGGTATAATCCTTGTTGTCGGTGGTGGTGCCGGTTTTGCCAACCGCTTCCATGCCGCCGGCCGAGGGGGTCAGGCCGCTGGCCGTACCGCCCACAAACACGCCGCGCAGCAGACGGTTCATGATGGTGGCCGTCTCTTTGGTCAGGGCCTCGGTGGTGGTAATCTCACCGGTTTTGTCGATGTAGATCTCACCCACGTCGTTGGTCACTTCGCTGTACAGATACGGAGTGGTGTACTTGCCTTCATTGAAGATCTGGTACGCCGCGCACAGTTCCAGCGGCGTAACACCCACCGTCTGGCCGCCCAGCACAATGGGGCTGTAATCGGCATCGCTGGGTTGCAGACTGTCCACGTGCAGGGTATCATGCACAAAATTGTACATGTTGTCCGTGCCCACATAGCTGCCCACCCAGACGGCCGTGGTATTGTACGAATTTGCCAAGCCAGTCGCCACCGTTACCGAACTTGCATCAATGGTGCCGTACCGGGCGCCGTGGTCATACTGGCGGTCAAAGTTGGCGGGCCAAGCACGCCATGCCTCGGCAATGCCATAGGCGGCGGCAGGCGGATTGTTCACATTCCAGCCCTGGCGGCGGAAGTAGGTCTCATTGGGGACCTTTTCGTCCTCGGCCGTGTAGAAGGGTGCATCGGGAATCAGGCTGGAGAAATTGATGGCCTGATTTTCCAAGGCCAGGCAATAGGCCGCAATGGGCTTTGCGCTGGAGCCCGTCTGACGGGGCGAATCAATGGCGCGGTCCAGAACCAGATCCGCCGTTTTTTCGCCAATGCCGCCGCCCACAGCCAGCACGCGGCCGCTGTAATCCATCGTGACTGCGGCTGCCTGAATGCGCACCCGCACCATGGGGGTGCCATTGGAGTCGGTTTTGCGGCTGCCGTCCTCATTGTAGAGCGGCTCGCCCTCGCCCGAGGCCACCTCGTTCTCCGCCACTTCCCGCCAGCAGGCCGGGAAATACTGATCGTCGGCATTCAGCATCATGGTCTCCATCTGGCTCTGCAGATAGGGGTCCACCGCGGCATAAATGCGCAGGCCGCCATTGTAAATGGTGTTCAGCGCCTGCTCTTCTCCGCAGTCTTCCTTGGCCATGATGTCCTTTTTCAGCTGGTTCAGAATGGCATCCGTGTAGTAAGAGTTTACGGAAGAAGTCTTTTTCTCGCTGTCGCCGGTAGAATCGGTCAGGGTCAGCGGGGTATCTACTGCCTCCTGGTATTCTTCCTGCGTGATCTTCCCCTGATCCAGCATCAGCTTCAGCACGTAGTTGCGGCGGGCCAGATGCTGCTCCGGGTTGGCAATGGGGCTGTAAGACTGGGGACTGCGGATGATGGCCGCAATAGAAGCACACTCCGGCAGGCTGAGTTCCTCCACCGGCTTGTCGAAATACTCATTTGCTCCTGCCTCAACACCGGCAATGGTGCCCGTCAGGCTGATGGTATTCAGATAGGCTTCCAGAATGGTGTCCTTCGAATAGCGATTGTCCACACCCAGCGCGCGAAAGATTTCCCGCAGCTTTCGGGTAATGCCATCGCTGCCGTCGGTTCCATTGTCGCCGGTAATGTTCTTGATCAGCTGCTGTTCCAGCGTGGAAGCACCCTGCAGCGAGCTGTACAGCGACAGTTTGCCGCCGGTCAGTTTGGTAAGCACCAGGTTCAGGGTTACGCTGGCCGTGCGCTTGAAGTTCACGCCAGGCTCCGTGTAAAAGTCCTTGTCCTCCAAGCAGATGACCGCCCACTTCATATCGTCGGGGATCTGATCCAGATTGACCCAGATGCGGTGGTTGGTGCGGCTCAGCTGGGCATATTCTTCCCACTCGCCGGTGTCGTGATTCTGCGCATAAATAATGCTGGTCTTGGCCAGTTCCAGGTTGTCCAGATTCAGCAGGTCACCGTCCGAAGCGGTAGCATCCACCACATACAGGCTGACGAGCACCGCGCCCACCGAACCGATCATGACCACCAGGCACAGGCATACCACACAAAAGCGCCAGAGCACCCCCCATGCGCTCCGTTTTTTCTTCTTTCGGCCCGGTGCCGCGCCCTCCTGAGGCTGGGTACGGCTGGGCTGCGGCTGCGCGCCGGGTTGGCGGCGGCCGGGTTCCCTCGTTGCGATGAGAATCGCCTCCTTATCAAGGTTTGTCAAACGGCCGGGCGGCCCTTTGGCAAAAAGCGTCATTTCTTCACACAGCGGCGCACCGGCAGAACCGGAAAAATTCCCGCCTGCATTGTGTCGCTTAGAAATATATTATATCACAGCTGCCGGTCAAAAGTACAGCACTGCTCTGTGAAAGTTGTATCGCCTTCAAAAATACGCCCATACTATAATAAAAATTGCCGGTCAGGAGGCGTATGTTATGAGCAGGCTCTGGTTTCGGGTCTTATGCGGATTGTGCGGGCTGGCGTTGGCCATCAGCCTTTTGTGGGTCTTTTCCGGCAATTCCGGAAAAGCCGCCCCTCCCCCCGCTTATACGCTGCGCGACGAAGGCGGGCGAGTCGCCGTTTACGCAGGCACCCAGGCCGCCCCCAGCGCGCCCCTCCGGATCTGTGACATCTACACCCGCCTTTTGCCCGAAAACGACCTGCTGCATTTGCAGGAAGGCATTCCGGTTTACAGCGACGCCCAGCTGGAGGCTCTTTTAGAGGATCTCGGCCTGTAATGCCGCTCTTTTTTCAGCGTACCGGCAGAATCTCGATCCAATACCCATCCGGGTCGTTGATGAAATACACGCCCATGCCCGGGTTTTCATAGCAGACGCAATTCATCGCCCGGTGCTTTTCCAAGGCCGCGTCAAAATCATCCACAACAAACGCCAGATGAATCTCATTGTCGCCCAGATTGTACGGGGTCGTGCGGTCCTTCAGCCAGGTCAATTCCAGCTTGTGCGGGGTCACTTCATCCCCCAAAAACACCAGGGTAAAGTCCGGCTTTTCCTTCCGGCGCACTTCCACAAGGCCAAGGGCTTCCTTATAAAAGGCCAGGCTCTTTTCCAGGTTCAATACGTTCAGATTGTTGTGGGCAAAGGTAAATTTCATCGTTTACTCTCCTCTCTGGACTGTATCGGTTTCAGCGGCCCGCTTTTTCAATGCATCCGGCCGCTTTGCCCGGTGCCGCCTCTGCACAGCATTGGGCAGCTGCTTTCACGCTTATTATACCCGTACTGCGGCAGCTGCGCAAGGTTTGTGCCGCCACACCGCTTTGGTTGCTTTTGGCGGGCAGATATGCTATAAATGAATAGGTTCTTATTGATTTGCGCGGTGCACTTCCTTTATTATAAAGGTAATATGCGCCCGTTTGCTTCAGCATTTTGAAACTTTATGGATAAAATTCATTGAAATCGGGAGGTTTCCCATGGATCTGTTCGCCTATCCCCTGGATACCGGAACCATTCTGCAGAAAAAGCGCAGCCTGAAGCGCCAACTGCTGCAAACGCCGGGCCTTGTACCCAAAAAGGTGGCGCTGCTCAGCGGCAGCACCATCGGTGAAGTAAAAAACATTCTGGAAATCTTTTTGCTTGCCAATGGCATTCAGCCCACCTTCTGGGAGGGCGGTTACGGCCTGTTCTACGAAAACCTGATGTTTGACGACGGCAGCCTGGCCGCATTTGCCCCGGATGTGATCTACATTCACACCAGCCAGCACAACATCAAAAACAGGCCCTGCCAGAGCGACAGCGACGCCGATGTGCAGGCCAAGTTGGATGCGGAATTTGCCCGCTTTGAATCGGCCGCCAAGGCCGGCCTGCGGTTTGGCTGCCCTGTGGTGCTGAACAACTTTGACCTTCCCGTTTACCGGGTAATGGGAAACCGGGAAGCCAGCGACCCCCGCGGCAAGATAAACTTTGTGCGCAGCCTGAATTGCCGGTTGGCCCAACTGGCCGCCGCCACCCCCAACCTGTACTTAAACGACCTGGCCTGGCTGCAGGCCTGCCATGGCATGGATGCATTCAGCGACCAGACCGCCTGGTACGCCTACAAATACTGCTGCTCCATCGACTGCATCCCCTACCTGGCCCAGAGCGTGGCCAACATTATCAAAAGCCTGTTCGGTCGCAACAAAAAAGCCCTTGCTCTGGATCTGGACAACACCCTGTGGGGCGGCATTATCGGCGATGACGGCCCCGAGGGCATCGTGATGGGCAGCGAAACCCCGGCCGGCATGGCGTACAGCGAATTCCAGCAGTACCTGAAAGAGCTGGGCCAATTGGGCATTCTGCTGAATGTGGACAGCAAAAACGAGATGGCCAACGCTGAAGCCGGATTTGCCCGGGCCGACAGCGTGCTGAAAAAAGAGGATTTTGTCTGCTTCAAAGCCAACTGGGAGCCGAAGCACCTGAACCTGGCTGCCATGGCCAAGGAGATCAACATCCTGCCGGAGAGCTTTGTGTTTGTGGACGACAATCCCGCCGAGCGGGAAATCATCCGGCGGGAGCTTCCCGGTGTGTCGGTACCGGAAATGACCGCCCCGGAAGAATATCTGACCACTCTGGACCGGGCTGGTTATTTCGAGGTGACCACCCTGTCGGAGGACGACAAGAAGCGGGCCGGTATGTACAAGCAGAATGCCCAGCGCGCCGCGTTGGAGCAGAGCTTCGGCAGCTACGAGGATTATCTGAAAAGTCTGGATATGGTGGGTGAATTCGGTGCATTTGACGCCCCGCACGCGGAGCGCATCACCCAGCTCATCAACAAAACCAATCAGTTCAATCTGACCACCCGCCGCTATTCCGCAGCCCAGGTGGAGAGTCTCTTGAATAACCCGAACTACATCACCCTGTATGGACGTCTGATCGACAAATTTGGCGACAACGGCCTGGTTACGGCCCTCATTGGCCAGGTGCAGGGCGACACGCTGGACATTGACCTGTGGATCATGAGCTGCCGCACCTTCAAGCGCCAGCTGGAGCAGGCCATGTTTGACCGCCTGGGCGAGGCCTGCGCCGCCCAGGGCATCCGCCGCATTGTTGGGCATTACTATCCCACAGCAAAGAACTTGCTTGTGCGTGATTTTTATGCTACAATCGGGTTTGAACTGGTATCGGAAGCCAAGGACGGCAGCCGTACCTTTGTTTACGAGAACGTCAGCGGTCATCAGCCCCTGTGCACCGTCATTGAGATCCGCCGGGTCTGACGCCGCTTCGCAGCTGCCCTTTCCCCCTCTGGCCGACATGGGCCGCTGCCTTTTGAAACGACAAGCAGAATAGGAGCAACACAATGGACAAGCAGAGTATTTTTGACGCCGTACAGCAGATCTTCCGCGACAACTTTGACGATGAAGAGCTGGTCATCACTCCGGAGACCTGTGCCGATGACATTGAGGATTGGGACAGCCTGGAGCAGATCAACCTGCTGACCGCCATGGAAAAGAAGTTCGGCCTGAAATTTAAGCTGGAAGATGTGCGCGGTCTGGAGAATGTGGGCGACCTGCTGGCCCTCATCGAACGGATGACCGCCTGAGCACTCACCCTGTACCTCTGGCATTTCGCCGCCGACCACCCGCCCGGAAGAACGGTCAACGGTCTCTTCCCTTCGGCGCGGCTCGGCGGCATTTCTTTTTATTTGCGGTCTTCAGCGTCTGTTTTTCACAGGCGCTCAAACGGGAAGGAGCTTTCCATGAACCATTATCGCCTGGCGGATCTGACCCCCGGTGTGACCGAATCGTTCACCGTTACCATCACCGAAGAAATGATGGCCCAGTTCTACGCAATCACTGGCGACAACAGCCCCATTCACATGGATGCAGACTATGCCGCCGGGCGCGGCTATCCGGGAAGAGTGGTGTACGGCATGCTGGGGGCCAGCTTCCTTTCCACCCTGGCCGGGGTTTATCTTCCCGGCGAACACTGCCTGCTGCACGGTGTGGATTTGAAATTTGCCAAACCCATCTTCATCGGCGATACCCTCACCGTCACTGGCGTGGTGGACGAGGTGAATGACACCTTCCGGGAGATTACCATCAAGGCTTCCATCGTCAATCAGGACGGCAAAAAGGTTACCCGTGCGGTGATCCGCGCCGGCGTAGCGCAGTAAGCAATTTGTGTGCAGCGGGAAGTCCCCCCGTGCTTGCTTGTTTGAAAGGAGTGACACCATGGCAAACGTTTATCTCATCACCGGCGCTTCCAGCGATGTGGGCACCGCCCTCATCCAGCGCATTCTGCAGGAGGGCGACACGGTCATCGCCCAGGGCTCCGGCGATCTGGCGCAGCTTGCGCCCCTGTGCAAGGCCCATCCCGGCCAGATTCATACCTACGACGTGGATCTGACGGACGGCCAGGCTCTGGATCTGTTTTTGAAGGACGTGCAGGCCAATTTCCCCACCCCCACCCATCTGGTTCACCTGCCGGCGCTTCGCATGATCAACACGAAGTTCAAGAAGTTTGACGAAGAACGGTTTGAACTGGACCTCTCGGTTCAGGTGCGCAGCGCCATCCGCATCTGCAAGACCTTCCTGCCCGCCATGGCCAAAGCCAAACGCGGCCGGGTCCTGTTCATGCTCACCAGCTATCAGATCGGTGTGCCGCCCAAGAATGCTACGGCTTACGTCATGGTAAAGAGTATGCTGGGCGGCTTTGCCCGCAGCCTTGCCATTGAGTACGCTCAGTACGGCATTACCGTGAACTGCGTGGCCCCCAGCATGATGGAGACCAAGTTCCTGGCCGACACCAGCGACCTGATCGTGCAGGCCGCGGCCGAGGCCAACCCCATGGGCCGCAATGCACAGGTAAGTGATGTGGTGCCCGCCATGGCCTTTTTGCTGAGCGACGAGGCCGGTTTCATCACCGGCGCCGTTCTGCCCATTACGGGAGGCAGCGTGATTCCATGAGCAAAGAAACTCCTGTGCTTCGGCTGGCCCGCCTCAATGAGGGCAAACGGGTCATCGACTTTGTGAATCAATACTTTGATTACAAGCTTCCCCACATCAACCTGCCGGAGTATTTCGACTACTATTTCCGCGGGGAAGGAGGGCTTCAGTTCGCTCTTGCCGAGTTGAACGGCGAGCTGGTTGCAGCCGCAGGTTATCTCCATACCAATCGGCAGCCCGGCAGCGGCATCTGGGTCTCCGTCTGGATCGCCGCCCCCGGCCACAATGGCATAGGCCTGGAACTGATGAACGCTCTGCCTGAACTGACCGGCGCAGCGTTTGTCTCCTGCAACAACATTCGCCCCAAAACCATGGCCTTTTACCGGTTCCTGGGCTGGACTGCGGATCGCGTTCCCCACTATTATCGGCTTGCCCGCCAGGTAAGTTACCGACTGGCCCGGGTGGAAAAGCCGGAGTTTTTGCCGGTAAGCGGCGATCTCACGTTGGACAGCGTGCATTCCGTGACCCGGCTGGAGGGATTGGGGCTGCCCCCCTCCCCCCATCTTCCCCACAAAGATCTGTGGTATCTGGCCCACCGGTATTTTGATTTCCCCCATCAGCGCTACCAGGTATGGAGCGCCAGTGAAAACGGGCGCCTTCTGGCTTATCTGGTCACCCGGGCGGTTGGGCCGGAGCAGGGCTGCCCGGTACCGGTTCTGCGCATCGTGGATTTTGTCGGTGAAGACGCCGTTCTCCCCCGCCTTGGCAAGGCCATTGACCAGTTGATGCAGCAGACGGGCGCCGAATACGCCGACTGTTACTGCTGGGGCATCCCCGCCGAAGTATTCCGCGCCGCCGGGTTCTGTGAGCGGCGGGAGGGTGACGGGGCCGTTATCCCCAATTATCTGACCCCTCCGGTGGATGATAACACGGAATACTATTTCTTCACCAGCAAACCGGAGAATTTTACGCTTTTCAAAGCAGACGGCGACCAAGATCGGCCCAATCTGAAAGTTGAGTAACTTTGCGTTGTCTGCTTCATTTCTCCCCCTTTAATCTTTAAGATACAACCCGATAAAACATAAACACAGCCTCAAAAGCCTTCCCTTGTACGGAAGCCTTTTGAGGCTGTGTTTTTTGATACATCTGTTCAGAGCTCTTTCCCGGCATAAATTTTACAGCTGGCCCGGTAACTACCCCACAGTGCGCCAGCCACCAGAATCACTCCGCCAATACCGCCCAGTACAGCCGCATACCCGACCGGAATGGAATCCAGCCGTTCTGTCAGCGTGCGCGCCATGGCTGCCGTGGGCACCAGCTTCGCCAACAGGTAAAACCCGCCAAACAGAGCCAGCCACATCACGATCATCAGGTTGCGGGCCTTCTCCACGCCCTTTTTAAAGGCAATCGGAAGCAATACGGCCATGGTCAGCAGGGCAAATCCACAACAGACAATTCCCGAGAGGAGATAATCCCCCACCCAGTCCACCGTATGCGGTTTCACCAGACAGTGCAGCCCGCCTGTCGCCAGGCACCACACCAGCCCGATTCCGCTGCTGAGTACCGCAAGCAGATACTTTGCCCCCACCTGTGCCTGCACTGACACCGGAAGTGTCCGGGCATAGCGGGACCATTGGCATTTATCGTCCATGGCAATGCTGCTCAGCGAATAATACGCCAGCAGAAGCGGCATCATCAGTGCCAGATATGGCATATCGGTGGTAATTGCCAAAAACGGATAGACCACCCCTAAGAGCAGCACAATGCGTTTCAGCATATCCCACAGGCAATACCAGTCCTTCAGCAGCATTCCGGTCATTTGCTCTCCCTCCCTGCATAAAACTGCATGATCTCATCCATACTAGCCCGGTCGCACACGGCCCCGGGCAGCAGGGCGCGTACCTGGTTCGGCTGTTTCACCAGCGTTTCACAGCCAAAGGCATTTTGTCTTGTGTGAATCTTCCACGCCTCCGGCAGCTGCTCCAGTTCCGCCCGGCCGCACCGCAGAATGCCATACTGTTCCGCCAGCACGTCCTTGTCCTCCTGAAACAGCAGGCGGCTGGTATTTCCGACGCGATGCAGATATGCCACCTGATCCGCTGCCTTTTCTAGGTCGGCCGTGATATGGCTGCTCATGAGAATTCCGTTGCTCTCATCCTGAATGAAATCCAGAAAAAAGTCCAGTATTTCTCCTCGCACCACCGGGTCCAGCCCGCTGGTCGCCTCGTCCAGGATCAACAGCCGCGGCCGATGGGCCAGTGCCGTTGCCAAACTCAGTTTCATGCGCATTCCCCGGCTGAACTCCTTCAGCGGCTGCTTTCCCGAGAGTTCAAAGCGACGGCAATAATCCCGGAACAGTGAACTGTCCCAATTGGAATACACCCGGGCCATCACCTTGTCGATCTGCTCCGCGCACATCGTCTCGCAGAAATAGGCATCCTCAAACACGACCCCCACCTGGGCCAGTGCCTCCGGGTCCCCGGGCGCCCTGCCCAGCAATCGTGCGCTGCCCTGCGTGGGTTGTACCATTCCCAACAGGGTTTTCAGGGTGGTGGTTTTGCCTGCGCCGTTTTCGCCGATCAGCCCCACAATGGTGCCGGCGGGAACCGTCAGGTTCACCCCTTCCAATGAAAAGTCCTCATACCGTTTGCACAGCCCGGTCGTCTCAATCAGGTTCTCCATGGTTCAGTTCTCCTCATACAACTCAGTTCTCCTCATACAACAATGTCAGAATCTCCTGCACCTCGTCCCGGCTCACGCCGCCCTTTCGGGCCGCTTCCACCGCCTGGCCAAGCAAGTCCTCCACCTGTTTCAGGGCTTGTTCCCGGTATAGCTCCGGATTTCTGGGGGCCACAAAGCTACCCTTTCCGGGCATCGTGTGAATGAAGCCTTCCTGTTCCAGGTCGTCGTAGGCCCGTTTGGTGGTAATCACGCTGATGCGCAGCTCCTTGGCCAGCAGCCGAATGCTGGGCAGGGCCTCGCCCGTTTTCAGCTCGCCGGAAAGGATCTTTTCCTTAATTTGGCTGGTGATCTGGGCATAAATCGGGCTTTGACCAGCGTTGCTGATGTAGATCTCCATCTGTTTCGCCTTTCTCGTTTATACTGTTCATGCTCGATATGAACAGTATAAACGCAATGCACGCGCTTGTCAAGACTCTGCTGCTTTTTTTCTTCTCCGCAAGCGTTCCTTGCTAACCTTTCTTCCGCGCACTCCATTAAATAGGGATCTCGGCACCCGATCTTAAACCGCATCTCGCCAGCTGCATCTTCCTTTTCCATTTTAAAATTTCAGGGCCGCTTTCCCGCTCGACCTACACCCTCCGGCTGACTCAGCTTTTCTGGATTCTCGTCCATGCAGGCACGGCAGGCGCGCCTTTACCTTGCAAAAGTCATACTTTTTGTGCAAACCCATCAAAACGATTCGACAACTTTGTAAAATCCGCCAAAAAGGCCGGTAAAATTAAACGCTCTCTGTTGTTTTGACCAAAAATGATTTTTGTCTTCCAAATCCTGTTGATTTTTGCCTCTCATGGCCTTAAACTTATAAGCAGAGACAGAAACCGTGTGTGCAATGGTGCGCCCCTCGGCGCGTTAAGGGAGGGTATTTCTGTGCGGCAATTGAGAGTTGAAAACCAAAGCCGGTATTCACTCCGCCGCAGTGTACCCTTTTGCGTGTGCGGTCATTTTCTGCATATTTTGCGTTATTCTTACTTCGAAGGCCATGGTGCATACTGACGGATGTGCCATAGCCTTTTTCTTTTGCCAAAGGAAAGGAGACTCACGGATGGAAACTCGTAAAAAAGTTGCGGTTGTTATGGGCAGCGACAGTGACTGGCCGGTGGTCAAGGCCGCCTGCGCCGAACTGAAAAAGTTGGACATTCCCTATGAGGCCCACATTCTCAGCGCGCACCGCACCCCGGCCGAGGCTGCCGCGTTTGCTAAAGCCGCCCGCGCCAACGGCTTCGGCGCCATCATCTGCGCCGCCGGTATGGCTGCGCACCTGGCCGGGGCATTCGCCGCCAACACCACCCTGCCCGTCATTGGCATTCCCATGAAGGGCGGCGCGATGGATGGTATGGACGCCCTGCTTGCTACCGTGCAGATGCCCAGCGGCATTCCCGTGGCAACCGTGGCCCTGAATGGCGCCAAAAACGCGGCGGTGCTGGCCGCCCAGATGCTGGCCATTGAGGATTCCGAGCTGGCCGCCCGTCTGGATGCTGCCCGTGTGGAGATGGCCCAGCAGATTGCCAAAAAGGAAGCCGCTCTTCAGGAAGAGCTGGCAAGCCTGTAACCCCCCCTATTTCGTATCAAAGCCGCAGGCCGGGGTATTCGCCCCGCCCGCTTTGAGAATAGATCCCGCCTTTGAGGCGGGCCAAACGCCCGAAGCCCGGGCCGGTACATTTGTACCGCCCATGGAACGACTGTGTAAAGGAGTATGAGTATCATGGAAAAGCGTGAACAGCTGTACGAAGGCAAGGCCAAGAAGGTTTTCGCCACCGACGACCCCACCATCGTTCTGGTGGATTACAAGGACGATGCCACCGCCGGTGATGGCGCCAAGAAGGGCACCATCCGCGGTAAGGGCGTTGTGAACAACAAGCTCACCAACAACCTGATGAAGATGCTGGCTCAGCATGGCATTCCCACCCACTTTGTGGAGGAGATCAGCGACCGTGAGACCCTGGTGAAGAAGGTTCAGATCGTTCCTCTGGAGGTTATCGTGCGCAACGTGGCCGCCGGAAGCTTCTCCAAGCGCCTGGGCGTAAAGGAAGGCACTCCCCTGAAGTGCCCCACCCTGGAGTTCAGCTATAAGAACGATGACTACCATGATCCCCTCATCAACCACTACCATGCCCTGGCTCTGGGCCTGGCCACGCAGGATGAGATCGACACCATCAGCAAGTACGCCTTCCAGGTCAACGAGATTCTGAGCAAGTACCTGCTGCAGTTCAACATCCGTCTGATCGACTTCAAGCTGGAGTTCGGCCGTCTGCCGGACGGCACCATCGTGCTGGCCGATGAGATCAGCCCTGATACCTGCCGCTTCTGGGACGCCACCACCGGCGCTCACCTGGACAAGGACCTGTTCCGCCGCGATCTGGGCGGTGAGGAAGAGGCTTATCAGGAAGTGATGAAGCGCCTGCTGGGCTGATTCCAGGCAAATTTCTCGCCGAAGTCGGCATGATCGGACGGTTTTCCAGCCGAAAATACGCCCGCAGTGCCGCCTTCGGCTTTGCCTGTTTTTTTACAGGTTCTTCTGTTTTGCGTTTTTCTTCCCTTCGTTTGCACAAAAGAATTGAAAAGGAGAATGTATGGACCAAATCAATCACGGCCTGCATGAAGAGTGCGGCGTATTCGGCATTTATGACCATTCCGGCGAAACCGACATGGCCAGCGCCGTTTACTATGCGCTGTATGCTTTGCAGCACCGCGGGCAGGAAAGCTGCGGCATTGCCATCAATGTGGACGGTGTGATCACAGGCTATCGGGATCTTGGCCTGGTAAACGAAGTGTTTACCCCTCAGGTGATGGACGGCCTGCCCAAAGGTGGCAAAATGGCAGTGGGCCATGTGCGCTACGCCACCAGCGGCCAGCGGGTGCGCGCCAATGCGCAGCCCATGGTGGTGCGCCACTGCAAGGGCACCATTGCCCTGTGCCACAACGGCAACCTGACCAACGCCCCCGCCCTTCGCCGCCAGCTGGAGATGAACGGGGCCATCTTCCATGGCTCTTCCGACACCGAGGTCATCAGCTACGTCATTACCCGCAACCGGCTGACCCAGCCCAGCATTGAGGACGCCATCAGCGCCACCATGAACGAAATCGAGGGCGCATACAGCCTGGTCATCATGAGCCCCACCAAGCTCATCGCGGCCCGGGACCCTCATGGCTTCCGCCCCCTGTGCGTGGGCAAGCTGGAGGACGGCTATGTGTTTGCCAGTGAGAGTTGCGCGCTGGATGCAGTGGGCGCAAAGCTCATTCGCGACCTGCTGCCCGGCGAGATCATGATCGCCGACCGGGACGGCCTGCGCAGCATCACCACCCATTGCGGCACCGCTCCGCACACCATCTGCGTATTTGAATACATCTACTTTGCCCGGCCGGACAGTGTCATCGAAGGCTCTTCCGTTCACATGGCCCGCAAGCAGGCCGGCCGTTTCCTCGCGCAGGAGCATCCGGTGGAAGCCGATGTGGTCATCGGCGCGCCCGATTCTGGCCTGGACGCCGCATTGGGCTATTCCGAAGAGAGCGGCATTCCCTACGGCATGGGTTTCATCAAGAACAAATACATCGGCCGCACCTTTATTCAGGGCAGCCAGAAGCAGCGTGAGGGCAGCGTGCGCATTAAGCTGAACGCCATTGAGTCCACCGTCCGCGGCAAGCGGGTGGTTCTGGTGGACGACAGCGTGGTGCGCGGCACCACCAGCGCCCGCACCATTAAGCTTCTGCGGGATGCCGGTGCCGCAGAAGTGCATTACCGCATCTCCGCCCCGCCGTTTACCCATCCCTGTTACTTCGGCACCGATGTGCCCGACCGCAAGTACCTGCTGGCAGTCGGCCGCACCATTGAAGAGATCACCCGCATCGTGGGCGCAGACAGCGTGGGCTACCTGAGCGTGGAGCATGTGCAGCAGCTGGCCCAAAACAGCCACTGCGGATTCTGCACTGGCTGTTTCACCGGCCATTATCCGGTGCCCGAGCCCACCGAAACCATGGACGATACCTTCAATCAGCCTTTGAGTCTGAGCAAGAAGAACAAATCCCTGTAACAGAAGGAGTGCAACATGGAAAAGAGTTTTTCTGAGAGCTATAAAGCAGCCGGTGTGGACATTACCGCCGGTTACCGCGCCGTTGAACTGATGAAGCAGCACGTGGCCCGCACCACCATCCCCGGCTGCATCGGCGGCTTGGGCGGCTTCGGTGGCCTGTTCGAGCTGGACTGCACCGATATGCCCCACCCTGTGCTGATCTCCGGCACCGACGGTGTGGGCACCAAGCTAAAGATCGCGTTCCTGATGGACAAGCACGACACTGTTGGCATTGACTGCGTTGCCATGTGCGTAAACGACGTGGTGTGCGCCGGTGCCAAGCCCCTGGTGTTCCTGGATTACATCGCCTGCGGCAAGAACGTTCCCGAGCGCATCGCCGATCTGGTAAAGGGCGTGGCCGAGGGCTGCGTGCAGGCTGGCTGTGCTCTGGTGGGCGGCGAGACCGCCGAAATGCCCGGCTTCTACCCGGAGAATGAGTACGATCTGGCCGGCTTCACCGTGGGTGCCGTGGATAAGAGCAAGATCCTGAGCAACGAGAGCATGAAACCCGGTGACGTGATCATCGCCCTTCCCTCCTCCGGTGTTCACTCCAACGGTTTCTCCCTGGTTCGTCGTGTGTTTGACCTGGAAAACCATCCCGAGGTGCTGAAGGAATACCACGAAGAGCTGGGCTGCACGCTGGGCGAGGCCTTGCTGGCCCCCACCCGCATCTACGTCAAGCAGGCACTGGCCGTTATGGAAAAGGTTCAGGTGAAGGGCGTGAGCCACATTACCGGCGGCGGTTTCTACGAGAACATTCCCCGCAGCCTGAAGAAGGGCTGCTGCGCCCGCATTAAGAAGAGCGACGTGCGCACCCCGGCCTTGTTCGATCTGCTGCAGAAAACCGGCAACATTCCCGAGCGGGATATGTTCAACACCTTCAACATGGGCGTCGGCATGATTCTCACCGTAGCCGCTGAGGATGCCCAGACCGCTCTGGACATTCTCAAGACTCAGGGCGAGGACGCGTACATTCTGGGCGAGATTGCCGAAGGCGAAGGGGTGGAACTGTGCTGAACATCGCGGTCTTGGTCTCCGGCGGCGGCACGAACCTGCAGGCCATTCTAGATGCGGAAGCCCGGGGTGAAATTCCCGGCGGCAAGGTCACGCTGGTGGTGGCCTCCAAGCCCGGCGTGTTCGCACTGGAACGCGCCAAAAGCGCCGGTGTTCCCGGCATTGTGGTGCGCCGGAAGGACTATGAAAGCTCAGAAGATTTTGATGCGGCCCTTTTGAAAGAGCTGCATGACCATCAGATTGATCTGGTGGTGCTGGCAGGCTTTTTGTCCGTGCTTGGGCCTTCGGTCATCGCGGCCTACCCCATGCGCATTCTGAACATCCATCCCAGCCTCATTCCCAGCTTCTGCGGCCCCGGCTATTACGGGCTTCGGGTGCATGAGGAAGCCCTGAAGCGGGGTGTGAAGGTCACCGGTGCCACGGTCCATTTCGTCAACGAAGAGTGCGACGGCGGGCCCATCCTGCTGCAAAAGGCCGTGGAGGTTCTGCCCGGCGATACCCCTGAAGTTCTGCAAAAGCGTGTGATGGAGCAGGCAGAGTGGAAGCTGCTGCCCCGTGCCATCGCCATGGTATGCAACAACGAGGTGTAACATGGAAAAAATTGATCTGTCCGCCTATCTCAGCGGAAATGAATATCCCGGCCGCGGCATCTGCATCGGCGTAACGCCCGACGGCAAGCAGGCTCTCATCGGCTATTTCATCATGGGCCGCAGCGCAAACAGCCGCAACCGCGTGTTCGCCCCCATTGAGGGCGGCATTGAGACCCGCGCGGCCGACCCCGCCAAGTTAGAAGACCCCCATCTGATCATTTACAACCCGGTGCTGACCCTGGGCGATGAGCACATTGTCACCAACGGTGATCAGACCAACACCATCTACGACGCCATTCAGCAGGGCGGCAGCTTTGAAAGCGGCCTGCGCACCCGCACTTTTGAGGACGACGGCCCCAACTGGACCCCTCGCATCAGCGGCATTGTGAATGCCCACAGCGGTGCCTACAAACTGAGCATCCTCAAGAGCGCCGACGGCAACGGCGACAGCGTGCAGCGGTACTTCTTCGAGTATGGCCAGCCCGTGGCAGGCGAGGGCCATTTCATCAGCACCTACAAGTGCAACGGCAGCCCCATCCCCAGTTTTGAGGGCGAGCCTCTGCGGGTGGCCATGCCGGACAGCGTCACGGCCTTCGCCCAGATGCTGTGGGCCAGCCTGAATGAGGACAACAAGGTAAGCCTGTTCGTGCGCTGCATCGACCTGGAGAGCGGCCGCGCAGGCGACATTCTCTACAACAAATACAGTGAGGTGGAATAACATGAAGGAATTGGAACTGAAATACGGCTGTAATCCCAACCAGAAGCCTGCCAAAATCTTCATGGAGCAGGGTGAGCTGCCCGTAACCGTGCTGAACGGCCGCCCCGGCTACATCAACTTTCTGGATGCCCTGAACAGCTGGCAGCTGGTAAAGGAGCTGAAGCAGGCCACCGGTCTGCCCAGCGCCGCTTCCTTCAAACACGTCTCCCCCGCCGGTGCGGCGGTGGGGCTACCTCTGGACGACGTTCTGCGCCAGATGTACAGCGTGCCCGCCGGGCTGGAGCTGAGCCCCCTGGCCTGCGCCTACTCCCGCGCCCGCGGTGCAGACCGGATGTCCAGCTTCGGCGATTGGATCGCCCTGTCGGATGTGTGCGACCTGCCCACCGCCCAGCTCATCAAGCATGAGGTGTCCGACGGCATCATCGCCCCCGGCTATGAGCCCGAGGCCCTGGAAGTGCTGAAAAGCAAGAAGAAGGGCAACTACAACATCGTGCAGATCGACCCCGACTATGTGCCCGCTCCGGTGGAGCACAAGCAGGTGTTCGGTGTGACCTTTGAGCAGGGCCGCAACGACGTGAAGATCGACGAGAGCTGGCTGCAGAACGTGGTCACCGAAAACAAGACCTTCACCGAAGATCAGAAGCGCGACCTGATCATTGCCCTCATCACCCTGAAGTACACCCAGTCTAACAGCGTGTGCTATGCCTTCGGCGGCCAGACCATCGGCGTGGGTGCCGGCCAGCAGAGCCGCATCCACTGCACCCGTCTGGCTGGCCAGAAGGCGGACTTCTGGCAGCTGCGCCATCATCCCAAGGTGCTGGCCCTGCCCTTCCGTCCGGAGATCACCGGCCCCAACCGGGACAACGCCATTGATGTGTATCTGGGTGAAACCCCTGAGGATGTGATCGGCGATGACGTGTGGGCCGAGACCTTCACCCAGCAGCCCGCTCCCCTCACCGCCGCCGAAAAGAAGGAGTTCCTCAGCAAGATCTCCGGTGTGGCTCTGGGCAGTGATGCCTTCTTCCCCTTTGGAGACAACATCGAGCGCGCCCGCCGCAGCGGCGTAACCGCCATTGTGCAGCCCGGCGGCTCCATCCGTGATCAGCAGGTCATCGACACCTGCAACAAGTACAGCATTGCCATGGCCTTCTGCGGCCTGCGGCTGTTCCATCACTAAGGAGGGGTTCCCATGAAAATTCTGGTAGTCGGCGGCGGCGGGCGTGAGCACGCCATCATCCGCAAACTGAAAGAAAGCCCTCTGTGCGGCGAGATCTGGTGCGCACCCGGCAACGGCGGCATCAGCTATAACGCTCACTGTAAAAACATCAAGGCCACCGATCTGGATGCCATGGTGGCCTTCGCCAAGGAAGAAGCGTTCGACTACGCCGTGGTGGCGCAGGACGACCCTCTTGCTCTGGGCATGGTGGATCGCCTGGCCGAGATCGGCATCCCTTCCTTTGGCCCCAACGCCGCGGCGGCCCGCATCGAGGCCAGCAAGGTGTTCAGCAAAGATCTGATGCGCAAGTACCACATTCCTACGGCCGATTACGCGGTGTTTGATGACCCGGCCAAGGCGCTGGCCTACATCACCGAAAAGGGCGAATACCCCACGGTCATCAAGGCCGATGGCCTGGCGCTGGGCAAAGGCGTGCTCATCTGCGAGGACGAGGCTTCGGCTCGCGACGGTCTGAAGGAGATCATGGAGGACAAAAAGTTCGGTGCTTCCGGCAACCGGGTTGTGGTTGAGGAGTTCCTCACCGGCCCCGAGGTCAGCGTGCTGAGCTTTACCGACGGTAAGGTCGTCAAGCCCATGGTTTCCAGCATGGACCACAAGCGAGCCCTGGATGGCGACAAAGGTCTGAACACCGGCGGCATGGGCACCGTGGCCCCCAACCCCTACTACACCCCCGAGGTGGCTCAGCAGTGCATGGAGACCATCTTCCTGCCCACCATTGAGGCCATGCAGCGGGAGGGCTGCCCCTTTAAGGGCTGCCTGTACTTTGGCCTGATGCTCACCCCCAAGGGCCCCAAGGTCATCGAGTACAACTGCCGCTTCGGCGATCCCGAAACCCAGGTGGTGCTTCCCCTGCTGGAGAGCGACCTGCTCAAGATCATGCTGTCCACCACCAACGGAACCCTGGCCGACACCGAAGTCACCTTCTCCAACGGCGCGGCTGCCTGCGTGGTCATGGCCAGCGGCGGCTATCCGGAGCATTACGAGAAAGGCAAGGAGATCACCGGCCTGACCGAAGGGCAGATTTCCGGCAGCCCTGCTGTGGTATACCACGCCGGCACCGCCCTCACCGACGGAAAACTGGTCACCAACGGCGGCCGCGTGCTTGGCGTAACCGCTACCGGCGACACTCTGCCTCAGGCATTGGAAAAAGCCTATGCTGCCTGCGAATCCATTCATTTTGAAGGAGCGCACAAGCGCAACGACATCGGCCAGCGTGCCCTGAAGGCCCTGCTGTAACGTTCGTTTCATTCGCCATCTGAAAAGGAGAAACCAATGGTTTACCGCATTTATGTTGAAAAGAAGCCGGGCTTCGATGTGGAAGCTCAGCAGCTGCAAAGCGAGCTGGCCAGTCTTTTGGGCATTACCGAGTTGTCCGGCCTGCGCATCATCAATCGTTACGATGTGGAAGGCATCAGCGAGGAGCTGTTCCGGCAGTGCGTTTCCACTGTGTTCAGCGAGCCTCAGGTGGACAACACCTTTGACCACTGCCCCGAGAACGATGGCCCCGTGTTCGCCGTGGAATATCTCCCCGGTCAGTTCGACCAGCGAGCCGAGTCCGCTTCCGAGTGCATCCAGCTGATCAGCCAGGGCGAGCGCCCCACCGTGCGCAGCGCCAAGGTATACCTGCTGAGCAGCCAGGTCACCCCTGAGCATCTGGAAGCCGTAAAAAAGTACGTCATCAACCCGGTGGAAGCCCGTGAAGCCAGCCTGGACAAGAAGTCCACTCTGGCTGTGGAGTACGCCATCCCCACCGAGGTTGCCACGCTGGACGGCTTCTGCCAGCTGGACGAGGCCGGTCTGGCCAAGTTCATTGAGACCAACGGTCTGGCCATGGACCTGGGCGACATCAAGTTCTGCCAGGAGTACTTCAAGGGCGAGCATCGCGACCCCACCATCACAGAGATCAAGATGATCGACACCTACTGGAGCGACCACTGCCGTCACACCACCTTCGGCACCATCCTGAAGAACGTGGAGATCGGCGACGATTTGGTTCAGAAGGCATTCGACCGCTACCTGGGCCTGCGCGCTGCCCTGCATCGGGAGAAAAAGCCCCTGTGCCTGATGGACATTGCCACCATTGGTGCCAAATATCTGAAGGCCCAGGGCATCCTGAAGAATCTGGATGAATCCGAAGAGATCAATGCCTGCACCGTGAAGATCAAGTGCGATGTGAACGGCGAAATGCAGGATTGGCTGTTCCTGTTTAAGAACGAGACCCACAACCATCCCACCGAGATCGAGCCTTTCGGCGGCGCAGCCACCTGCATCGGCGGCGCCATCCGTGATCCCCTGTCCGGCCGCAGCTATGTCTATCAGGCCATGCGCGTTACCGGTGCCGGTGATCCGCTGATTCCCGTCAGCGAAACCCTGCCTGGCAAGCTGCCCCAGCGCAAGCTGGTGACCACTGCCGCCGCCGGTTACTCCAGCTACGGCAACCAGATCGGCCTGGCCACCGGTCAGGTCAACGAGCTGTATCATCCCGGCTACATTGCCAAGCGCATGGAGATCGGTGCTGTGGTGGGCGCTGCGCCTGCCAGCAATGTGCGCCGCGAAGTGCCCGCTCCCGGCGACACCGTGGTTCTGCTGGGCGGCCGCACCGGCCGTGACGGCTGCGGCGGTGCAACCGGTTCCTCCAAGGCCCACAAGTTGGAAAGCTTGGAGACCTGCGGCGCTGAGGTGCAGAAGGGCAATGCTCCCGTGGAGCGCAAGCTGCAGCGTCTGTTCCGCAACGCGGAAGCCTGCCGCATGATCAAGCGTTGCAACGACTTTGGCGCCGGCGGCGTGAGCGTTGCCATCGGCGAGCTGGCCGACGGTCTGGCCATCGACCTGAACGCCGTGCCCAAGAAGTATGACGGTCTGGACGGCACTGAGCTGGCCATCAGTGAGAGCCAGGAGCGCATGGCCGTGGTTTTGGCCCCGGAGGACACTCAGCGTTTCATCGAGCTGGCCCACAGCGAAAACCTGGAGGCCACTCTGGTGGCCAAGGTGACCGCCGAGCCTCGCCTGACCATGACCTGGAACGGCAAGACCATCGTGGACATCAGCCGCGAATTCCTGGCCTCCAACGGTGCCGAAAAGCACACGGACGTAAAGGTTCTGCCCGGCCACATCTACCAGCCCCAGTGGGCCGGCAGCAGCTTCGGCGAGAAGATGAAGAATCTGGTCAGTGACCTGAACGTTGCCAGCAACAAGGGCCTGAGCGAGCGGTTTGACTCCACCATCGGCGCCGCCACCGTGCTGATGCCTTTCGGCGGCAAGTATCAGCTGACCCCCGCCATGGCCATGGCCGCCAAGCTGCCTGTGGACGGCGAAACCACCACCTGCAGCGGCATGGCCTGGGGCTTCAACCCCTATCTGATGGAACAGAGCCAGTATCACGGCGCTTATCTGGCCGTGGTGGAGAGCGTTTCCAAGCTGATTGCCGCCGGCTTTGAGCGCGAGAACGCCTACCTGACCTTCCAGGAGTACTTCGAGCGTCTGGGCAGCGACCCCACTCGCTGGGGCAAGCCTCTGGCCGCCCTGCTGGGTGCGCTGGACGCGCAGCTGGCCCTGGGCTTGGGTGCCATCGGCGGCAAGGACAGTATGTCCGGCAGCTTTGAAAAGATGGATGTGCCCCCCACTCTGGTGAGCTTTGCCACCGCAGTTGGCCCCACCAGCCGGGTCACCAGCCCCGAATTCAAGGCCGTCGGCAGCCGTGTGGTGCTGCTGCAGCCCAAATACACCGACGCCCTGCTGCCTGAGACCGAAAGCCTGAAAGAAGTGTACGCCCAGGTTCAGAAACTCATCGGCGAGGGCAAAGCCAAGGCCGTTTCCACCCCGGGCTACGGCTGCCTGGCCGAGAGCCTGTTCAAGATGTGCGTCGGCAACCGCATCGGCCTGGCGCTGGAGAACGTGGAAGCCGAGGAGCTGTTCCGCCCCGCTTACGGCAGCTTTGTACTGGAAGTGGCCGAGGACGTAAACGTTGGCCGCACCATCGGCCACACCACCGAGGCCTATGCCCTGAGCCTGAACGGTGATGCACTGGACCTGGCCGATCTCCAGGAGATCTGGGAAGCCCGTCTGGAGCCTGTGATGCCCTACCGTGCCAAGGGCGAGGCCGTGGCCCCCATCAGCCACAACGAGCCGGAGGCCCGCCTGCGTCACGCCCCCATCACCATCGCCAAGCCTCGGGTCATCATTCCCGTGTTCCCCGGCACCAACTGCGAGTACGACACCGCTCAGGCCTTTGAGAAGGCCGGTGCCGAGGCGCAGGTGCTGGTCATCAACAACCTGACCCCCGCCGCCGTGGCGGAGAGCTGCGAGGCTCTGGTCAAGGCCATCAAGAACAGCCAGATCGTCATGCTGCCCGGCGGCTTCTCCGGCGGCGATGAGCCGGACGGCAGCGCCAAGTTCATCACGGCCTTCTTCCGTGCCCCTGCCGTCACCGAGGCGGTGCACGAGCTGCTGAAGCAGCGGGATGGCCTGATGCTGGGCATCTGCAACGGCTTCCAGGCGCTGGTCAAGCTGGGCCTGGTGCCCTATGGAGAGATCCGGGATATGGACGCAAACTGCCCCACCCTGACCTTCAACACCCTGGGCCGTCACCAGAGCAAGCTGGTACACACCCGCGTAGCCTCCAACAAGAGCCCCTGGCTGTGCAGCTGTGAACCGGGCGACGAGTACCTGGTCGCCATCAGTCACGGTGAGGGCCGCTTCGTAGCGCCTCAGAACGTGCTGGATCAGCTGACTGCCAACGGCCAGGTGGCCACCCAGTACACCGACCTGAACGGTCAGCCCACGATGGACCTGAGCTACAACCCCAACGGCAGCCTGCTGGCCATTGAGGGCATCACCAGCCCCGACGGCCGCGTTCTGGGCAAGATGGGCCACACCGAGCGCCGCGGCCACGACCTGTATAAGAACGTGCCCGGCGATACCAGCATGCCCCTGTTTGAGAACGGCGTGAAGTACTTCACCCGCTAAGCAGGCGTGCTGCGCACTCCTTTGACCCGGCATTGAGCCGATTATAAAAAGCGAGCCGCGATATGGATGCAACTCCATATCGCGGCTCGTTTTGTTTTATCTGTGCCGATTCTGGCCCCGTTTCCGGCCCGGACACCGCCGATGTTACAGTCTGGACACCACGAACACAGCCAGCCCCAGCTGCACCACCAGAATGGCCGGTGCGCCGTACCGAAACGCCGGTTTGAGCGTCTTGTGGTGGAACAGCCTCATTCCCGCCAAAAGCCCTACGCTGCCCCCAAGGGCCGCCAGCCCAAGCAGGGTTCGCTCACGGATGCGCCACTTTCCCCTGCGCGCCCGGCGCTTATCTGCCCCGCAGAGCACAAAGTCCAGCAGGTTGATTGCCAGAAGGTAAACCATGAGCAAATCCGTGATTGTCATTGTGAGAAACTCCTCTCGCTGTCAAAAACTTGTTTTTTCATGATACCATTCGCGCAGTTTCTTGTAAAGTTGGCTCGGAATGGTGCGGATAGGCAGAATGCTTTGTGCGCCTTGCAGATTTCAAGCGCATATTCGTGCTTTTTGAGGTTCTTTAAAAAATCTCAAAAAATTTGGAATAAAGTGTTGACAAATCACCCTAAATTTAGTATTATAAGTGAGCACCAAGTGAGGCATGGAAAGATGGCTGAGCTGGTCTAAGGCGCACGACTGGAAATCGTGTAAGGGCTAACCCCCTTCGAGGGTTCGAATCCCTCTCTTTCCGCCATTGAAAAACCCACGGCATAGCTTCAAGGAAGCGTTATGTCGTGGGTTTTTCTTTGTCTATACTGTAAAACACTGTAAAATACTGCTGGTTTTAGGGTCGTAAAAAGGTCGTATTTGGCCCAAAAGGTCGTAAAAAAGTCGTAGTCATTTCAGCCCGTCCAGCTTGCGCATCACGCTCTTGTTTGCTCCTTTTCTTCGGTGCCGGTCCTTTGGCATTTGCAATTTATACAAACGTCAGTGCTTCGACGTTTTACCAAACTTATAAAAATGCAGCTGCCTTAAACAGCTGCAAAATAAAAAGCCGAAGGATTATTTATCCTCCAGCTCACTTTTGATAATTTTTTGATATTGCTGCGCGTGATCTGCCACGGCGGGCTTAATATACGGCTGTGCGCGTTGACCGTGCGTCATGTGCCAATTGCCTTGTGCGTCCTTGTAAACCCACGGGGTGGGTCTACCGCCTGTCACAAACTTGCCCGTGCCCATCTCGACATAGATGGCATACTCGCTGTCTGTGCCAACATAGGCGGCCTTTTCGCCGGAGTCTACCGTGTGCGTGATGCTGTTGCGCAGGTTGCCGGTATCAACGGGACACAGCTTTTTAGCGTACCCCTCACCCACAAGCCCACATTTTTCAAGGCCGCGTGCAATGGCTGCATCAAGCGCGGACAGTACTTCGGCGCTGTGATCGTCAAGTATCACTTTCATTTCGTTTCCCTTTACGCACCTCCTAAAAACAGGCATAAAAAAACCGCTATCGTTTGATAGCGGTTCATAATAGCGGCCAGCACACGGACATTGTTGGTTAAAAATCACTTATTCTGCCCAACACCGATGCTTTTCAAGTATTCTTCATACTCATAAGGAATGCCAATGTCGTAGTTCTTGTAGTAGTGCAGGAATTCATACGGGAACACAAAATCTCCATCTTCAAAAACACCTGCACGAATTTTTTCCTTTGTAAAAAGTTCAATCGAAGGCTCAGATGTCAGCCACTCGTCGAGTGAGCTAATGTGAGCGATCACGGCGGCTTTCGGAAGTGAGTTTTTATAGTGTCGGTAATTAGAAAACTCTTCATTGCTTCCTTTGTGCGGCAACCCTTTGAAAAAGCCGAAATTCATGTTCTATTTCTGCCTCCTCCTCTGGTTTGGCTTAAACGCAACAAACTTACCATCCCCATTCGGGTTTACTTTTAATGTGCCGCCTTTTGAAATGTATAGCAGTCCATTCGGCGCTTTTACCTCAACGCCCAGCGCGTTTGCAAGCTCTTCCGCAAAGCAATAATTCTCGCCCTCTTGTTTGCCTGTACTACACGACAAAAGCCGTATTTTCTGCCCGTTCCATCCGTCACTGTGGCGGATAATTGACGCGAGCAGATGCGGAGACATATTTGTTTCCGCCGTCCCAAATCCAACCGCTGACGGTGAGCCATGCATGGCTACATCAAAGTAGGTTTTCAGGGGCTTCACATTTTGCACGTACTTGCTAAGCAGGTCATTATCTGGGAAGCACGCAAAACCATTTTCTAGCTTTATTGTACTTCTTTTTACGATAGCATTCAAGTTGTCCCGTGCGTCTGCATGGAGAAATTTCAATGCTTTCGCATCATCCGCCGCATTCCTTTGCTGCGCAGCTCCGGCCTTCCAGCTTACCCACTGCGCATAGGTCATATCTGAGACAAGTATGCTCTTCCCCGTTTCCGGGTCACGTGCGCGCCGCAGCGGGTTCGGGGCTTTTGGCGCATCGGCAAGTGCCGCTTGTTATACTGGAGGTAATTTACTTTTTACCATAGTCCAGGTCAATGCCGCGTTTCAGTGCACGCTTTGGTGGATAATACGGCATAAGGCCCGGTTGCTCATCAATCAGTCTCCGCACCGTCTGCTCGTCCCACAGCGTAAAGTCTGCTTTGTCGCTGATTTGCTCAATCGTGTATGCAGCGTAATTTAAAGATAATCTTACACAATCGTTCTAACGCAAACAAACATATATCTTTTTGAACCTTTTTAATGCTGCCGGTATATTTTAATAAAGCAGCCCCGGCCCGCAGGAAGATTCTTGCGGGCCGGGGCTACTTTCTCTCAGATTTTAAAAATCCACTTACCGTTCAGCGCCTGCAAAGGCCGCGAATGCCTTGTAGGCCATGTACACGTCCACCTTTGCCACCAGCTCAAAGGGGGCATGCATACTCAGCACGGGCACGCCCAGGTCAATGGTGTCCACGTTGCGGCGGGCCACAAACTTTGCCACGGTGCCGCCGCCGCCTTGGTCCACCTTCCCCAGCTCGCCGGTCTGCCAGGCCACCCCGGCTTCATCCAGCAGGTCTGCAAAGTAAGCCACAAGCTCCGCCGAAGCATCGTTGGTGCTGCTCTTTCCGCCGCCGCCGGTGTACTTGGTCAGGCAAACGCCCTTCCCTGCATACGCACTGTTGCGCTTGTCGCTCACATCCGGGAAGGTCGGGTCAAACGCATTGGTTACATCCGAAGAAAGGCACTTGGAAGCCATCAGGGTAAGCACATAGTCTGCGTTCTGGCACTGGCACAGCTGCTGAATGAAATGGAACACATAATCGCTCTGCAAACCGGTCACGCCGTCCGAACCGATTTCTTCCTTATCCGTCAGCACGCACAGCGTGGTAAACCAGGGATTCTGCACCTCAATTTCCGCCACCAGCGCCGGATATGCCTCCACCAGGTCATCCTGGCCGTATGCGCCGATCATCGACCGGTCAAACCCAACATCCTTGGCCTTGTAGGCCGGCACCGCCTCGATTTCCGCCCGGATGAAATCCTTCTCCACCAGACCGTACTGCTCATTCAGCAGCCGCATGGTAAACAGCTTTACCCGCTGCTTGGCGTCCTCATCCTCGATGGGCAGGCTGCCCACCACGATGTTCAGCTCTTCGCCCTTGATGCCACCCTTCAGGGTGCGGTTGTTCTGATCGGCCGAAAGGTGCGGCAGCAGATCGGTCACGCAAAACACCGGGTCGTTCTCTTTTTCGCCGACGCAGAAATCCACCCGTTCGCCGCCCGCCTTATACAGCACCCCGTGCAGAGCCAGAGGCACCGCCGTCCACTGATATTTGCGCAGGCCGCCGTAATAGTGGGTCTTAAACAGGGCCAGGCCGCCCTCTTCATACAGGGGCAGCTGCTTCAGGTCCAGCCGGGGCGAATCAATGTGGGCCATGTTCATGTGAATGCCTGCTTCCAGCGGGGCACGCCCCACCGTGGCCGCCAGCACACATTTGCCGCGGTTGTTGTAATAGACCTTCTCCCCGGCCTGATAACGGCGACCTGCCTCAAACGGCTTGTAGCCCGCCTCCTCCAGCATATTCACGCTGAGGGCCGCAGCTTCCCGCTCGGTCTTTCCCGCGTCCAGAAACGCCTTGTAGCCCTCGCAGAAGCGCTCTGCTTTCGTGAACAGGCCGCTCTCTTTGTCCACCGCTGGTTTGGCCGTGTACAGCAGCTCTTTTTCCAACTGCTTTGCCGTTTTATTCTCCATATAGTTTTCACTCCCTCTGGCCGTTCCCTCCGGCCGCTTTCTGTTCCAGTCAGCTGTACAGCCGCCGGTAGGTTTCATAATTCTGATTGATCTTTTTCACATACAGGGCCATCTGTTCATAGGGGAAACGGTTCAGCGTGGTGCCGTTCTCGCTGTATTCCGGGCTTTCCAGCAGCTGATCCACGGTGCCCCAGCCGCTGTGGTAGGCCGCTGCCGCCGTGGAAACATCCCCATCGTAGCGCTCCAGCGTGATTTTCAGGTAATACGTTCCGAATCGAACGTTCACCTCCGGATCATATAGGCTGGCGAACTCCAATGTCTCTGTCGGCGCAATGCGGGATTTCAGCCAATCAAAGGTCTCTTCCGTAATCTGCATCAGGCCGCGGGCATCGACGCTGGACTGAGCGGTGGGTTCAAAATCGCTCTCCGTGCAGATGAAGCTGTACACCAGCAGCGGGTCCAGGTCATACTTTCCGGCGTAATACTCCACATACTCGCTGTATTCCTTTGGATGAAATGCCCGCTCAATTGCATCCACACCCCAGCGCAGGCCCACCACGCCAATGGCCAGCAAAAGCGCCAGACCGGCCCAAAGCCCCATCCGTTTATGCCGCCGCTTCATGAATCCCCCCGCAGCGCCGTCAGCACCTGCATCGTGCGCGCTTTCAGCTGTTCAATGGTACCGTCGTTGCGGATCTCGTAATCCGCCCAGCGCAGCAGCTCCTGCTCCGGCATCTGGGCATCCAGCCGCCGCCGGGCCATTTCGGGGGTAATGCAGTCCCGGGCACAGATGCGCGCCACCGAGGCTTCCAGCGGCGCGGTAACCACCACAAAGCCATTGCATTCTTTTTCAAAGGGTGACCCGATGATCACTGCACCGTCCACAAAATACAGATTGGCCCCCCGCTGCTGTGCCTGGCGGCCCTGGCGGTTCAATTCCGCCACAATGGCCGGATGGGTAATGTTCGAGAGCGCCTTTGTCCCCTCGGCGGTTTTAAACGCCCGGTCGGCCAGCAGGCGGCGGCGCAGGTGCCCTTCTTCGTCTAGAATGTCCGCCCCGAAGCGCTCCGTCAGCTGCGGAATGCAGGGGGAACCGTCCATCAAAATCTGGCGAGCCACCAGATCCGCGTCCGCCACAAAACAGCCCTGCGCCCGCAGAAACGCAGTTACCTGAGACTTGCCGCACCCACTGCGGCCGGTGATCCCGATGGTTCTCATAATTCCACCACCTGGAAACCTGCCGCGCGCAGCAGGCGATTGTACACGGCAAGGGCCACGCCCTCCTGCCCGGGGCAGCGCGCATACACCTGCTTTGCCCCCTCCTCATCCAACTCACGCAGCGCACGGAACAGATCGTGCGCCTGGGCAGCCGGGTCGTTTTCGCTGCCGTAGGTCACGCAGGGAACCGGCAGGCTCTCGGGTTCCCCCGCAAAGCACAGGCAGAATACGCCCTCCGCCTTATGGGCCTCCACATACGCCGCATACTGCTCAAAGCTGCCCCGCACAATGACCACGTTGGCTTTGGGGGCATAGTGCTTATACTTCATTCCGGGCGAGCGGGCAATCTCGCCCTCCTTCAGCTTGTGGGTGATGGCCCCGGCCAGCAAAACCTCTTCGCCCAACGCCTCAGCCAGCTGCTGCTGGGTGATGTACCCGGGGCGCAGCAGCACCGGCTGCGGGCCGGAAATGTTGATGACCGTGGACTCCACGCCCACTTTGCAGGCCCCGCCATCCAGAATCAGGGGCAGCCGGCCGTCCATATCCGCCAGCACATCCTGTGCCGTGGTGGGGCTGGGGCTGCCGGAGCGATTGGCCGAAGGCGCCGCAAAAGGCAACCCGGACAGTTCCACCAGGCGGTGGGCCACCGGGTCAGAGGGCATACGCACAGCCACGGTATCCAGCCCGGCGCACACCTCATCCGCCAGCCGGGGCCCTCGGGGCAGAATCATGCTCAGGGGGCCGGGCCAGAAGGCCTTCGCCAGCTTTTCAGCGCGGGGGGTGATCTTCTGCACCACCTGCTCCATCCGGGCCAGACTGTCCACATGGACGATCAGGGGATTGTCCTGCGGGCGGCCTTTGGCCTCAAAAATCTTTTTCACGGCAGCACCGTCAAACGCGCTGCCCGCAATGCCATACACCGTTTCAGTGGGGATGGCAACGATTTCGCCCTGCGCCATCAGGCGCGCCGCCTGCACGATGCTCTCTTCATTGGCAGGCAAAAGCAATGTATTCATTTCAGTACCTTCTTTGTTGTTTGGGGCCGTGCCCGGCCGGAAGCCTTACGCCTCAGACTGGCTTTGCCGCAGCTTTTCCGCCTGATCAGCGGCGGCCAGGGCATCCAGTATCTCGTCCAGATTGCCGTCCAACACGGAGTCCAGTTTGTACAGCGTCAACCCAATGCGGTGATCGGTAACGCGCCCCTGAGGGAAATTATAGGTGCGGATGCGTTCACTTCGGTCGCCGCTGCCCACCTGACTGCGGCGGGTTTCATCTAGGGCGTCTTTCTGCTCCTGCTGCTTTTTCTGCAGCAGGCGGCTGCGCAGCACCGTTAAGGCTTTGTCTTTGTTTTTATATTGGCTTCGCTCATCCTGACATTCCACCACCATGCCCGTGGGCAGGTGCGTCACCCGGATGGCACTGGAGGTTTTGTTGATGTGCTGGCCGCCGGCGCCGGACGAACGGAACGTGTCGATCTTCAGCTCCGCCGGGTCCAATTCCAGGTCCACCTCTTCCGCTTCCGGCATAATTGCCACCGTCACTGCGGAGGTGTGAATGCGGCCCTGCATCTCGGTCTCCGGGACCCGCTGCACCCGGTGCACGCCGCCCTCAAACTTCAGGCGGCTGTAAGCTCCCTGCCCTTTCACGGAAAAGCTGACCTCTTTTACGCCGCCCAGCTCGGTTTCATTGCAATTCAAAACCTCGCACTGCCAGCCCTTGCGCTGGGCATACATCGCATACATACGCCACAGGCTGTGTGCAAACAGGGCGGCTTCCTCTCCGCCCGTCCCCGCGCGGATCTCAAAAACAATATTTTTATCGTCGTTTTCATCCCGGGGCAGCAGCAAAAGCTGCAGCGTCTGGGTCAGCTGCTCCAGCTGCTTCCGGCTTTTTTTCAGTTCCTGCTGAACCATCTCCCAGAATTCCGGTTCCAACCCGCGCTCATCCAAAAGCGCTTTGGCTTCCTCGGCAGCGTCCTGTGCGCGGCCATAAGCCTTATAGGCCTCCACCACCGGCACAAGCCGATCGTATTCTTTCATCAGGCTGCGGTATTGTGTATGGTCCTGCACCACAGCCGGTTCCTGCAGGCGGTGAGTAATCTCCTCCAACCGGCTGGCCACGCCGTTCAGGCGGTGCAGGGTTTCCTGCTGCAAAGGCATCGTGGCTCCCCCTTCTCTGTGAAGCTGTGCCGCAAACGGTTCTCATCGTCCGGCATGGAATTCTTCAGAGTCGTGCCGCCTACGGTTCCGGGCGCAGAATTTTGCGGATATTTTTCTCGATTTTTGCGCGGGGCAACATCACCTCATGGCCGCAGCCGGTACAGCGGATGCGAAAATCCATGCCCACGCGCAGCACCTCAAAGGTGTTGGCCCCGCATGGGTGGGGCTTTTTGGTCTGAATTGTGTCACCTACACGGACATCCATAGGGCTTGCTCCTTTCGTTTTTTTATGGCGGCTGCCCGGTGCTTCGCATGGCACTGCACCTTATTTGTAAAAAAGACAACCGTTTTTATTATATCTGATTTAGGCATCTTTGCAAGAGTTATTCCGGGCATTTGCCGCCCGGGCGGGCAATTTTTGCAGGGTTCTTTTTCTCCGGCTGCAAAACTCGGCCCACCGCCCAAATTTTTAAGATTTCGACCGGCCATTCACGCTAAAGTAAAAGCAGCCGCCCACTTGCGGCGGGCAAATATTTCCAGGCAAGTATGAATAGAATAGGAATGCAGCGCGCCGCTTGATGAGGTCACTTCAAACGCCCCGCAGGCGCACTGCCCAATGTACAGGATGCCGGTTTGCCCGGCATGAATTTCGACGGAAAGAGGATGAATCAAATGACCATGTACCAAGCCGAAGCACTTCTGCCCTGCGCAGACGGAATGGATCTGGAGGCCCTGCGCACCGCCGCCGCGCGGGGAGACATTCTTCAAAGCACCGCCCTCGCGTTTGACAACGACCATCAGCTGCGCTTTCTTTTGGGCGGACAGCCCACCGTTATGCCCTACGCCGAATGTGCCGACGGCCTCGCAGAGGGAGCCGTGCGCGACATTGCCGTGCTCACACGGGTAGGGCGGCCCACCTGCTTTCTGGTGCGCGCCGTTCGTCAGGAACCGGGCTGCCCGCCGGTTTTGGACATCTCCCGCACCGAAGCCCAGCGCGCCTGCCGCAGAAACTATCTGGATCGGCTGCTGCCCGGCGACATCATTCCCTGCACCGTAACGCACATCGAGCCCTTCGGCGCCTTCTGTGACGTGGGCTGCGGCATCAGTGCCCTGCTGCCCATTGACTGCCTTTCCGTCTCCCGCATCCAGTCCCCTGCCGACCGGGTGGCAGTGGGCCAGCCGCTGCTGTGTGCCGTAAAAAGCCGGGACGCGCAGGGCCGCCTGGTGCTCACTCTGCGGGAACTGTTGGGCACCTGGGCCGAAAACGCCGCCTGCTTTTCATCTGGTGAAACGGTCGTGGGCATCGTGCGCAGCGTGGAAGAGTACGGCGTATTCATCGAGATCGCCCCAAATCTGGCCGGTTTGGCGGAATCCTGCGGCGATTTGACCCCCGGCCAGGCCGTGAGCGTTTACATCAAAAATATTCTGCCCGATAAAATGAAAATCAAACTGGTGGTCGTCAACCGGGAATTGAACCGCACCCTGCGGTTTGAGCCGCGCTATTTCATCACCAAAGGCCGGCTGGAACGCTGGGTTTATTCCACCCCACAGTGCCGTAAGCACATCGAAACCCACTTTGGATGAACCTCTTTTCCCTTTGCCCAGGATCTTGCCGAATGCGCCCCTTGTAACTTTTACGAAGGTAGGATATAATATTGTAGTACGGTGAAAAAAGAAGGATTCGGGCCAGCGGCCCCATCGGGAAAGGAGCGGACAACGCATGGCGAACGGAGCATTTACGGGCGGTGTAAAACCCGGCGGGCTGACGTCTACCACCGAGGTGCGCAATTTGTTGTGCTACGTCATCCGCCGGGTCTCTCCCCTCTCCCGCGAGGCGTTGGAAAACGCCCTGGTTGGGGAAGAACTGGTAAACTATTTTGAGCTGGTGGGCTGCCTGGATGACCTGATCGAGCGGGGCCTTGTCACGGAGCAGAACGATATGTACGCCATTACCCCCAGCGGCGAGGCCGTGGCGGATACCCTTTATCGGGATCTGCCCCGCACCGTGCGGGAATCGGCTGTGCGGGCGGTGATCCGCGCTCAGAGCTGGCTGCGAAAATCCGCCCAGCACAAGGCAACGGTGGAGCAAAACGGGAATGGCTGGCTGGTGCACTGCTCCATTGAGGACATGGGCAGCACCGTGTTCGAGCTGACCCTGGCCATGCCCGATGAACACACCGCCAACATGGTGCAGGAGCGCTTTGTACAAAAGGGCGGCGATGTATTCGCACTTTTGCTGAACGCCCTGACCACCCCCGACCGGGAAATTTACTGACAAGTTCGTACCAGCGCTGCCCAAACACGCGGGCAGCGCTGTTTTGCGCGATGCATTTGCCTTTTCAAGGAGATTTTTATGACGCATTCCGAACAGATGGAGTTTACCAATCACCACAACCCCTTTTTGCAGCACTGCGGCATCACCGCACAGGAGCTGGATGAGCGGCACGCACTGCTTACCGCTCCCTTTGCCCCGCAGTGCGCCAACACGGTGGGCACCGTACACGGCGGGATGCTGTACACCATGGCCGACGGGGTCGTCAGTATGTTGGCCCGTGCAGACGGGCACGCCTATGTCACGCTGGATTCCAGCTTTCAGTATCTGTGCAACACCACAGAGCCCGGCACTCTGGAGGCCCGCGCCGAATTGATCCGCCGCGGCCACAAGGTAAGCGTCATCCGCGTAGAGATCACCCATCGGGAATCCGGACGGCTGCTGGCGACCGGCACGTTTACCTGCTGCCGCATTACCCCTTCTGCCGAAGGCACCCGTTGAAGCGGGCATTCGTGCCGGTTTTTTCTGCCTGTTTTGTCCGGAAAATTTCATTTTCCAGCGTCTATTTCTTCGGCCACTGCAAAAAATGCAAATTTTTTCAAAAATTGGGTTGACATTTTTTAAAAACTCGGGTATAATCAACAACGTTGCAGCGATGCAACGCCGCATGTGGCCCGGTAGTTCAGTTGGTTAGAACGCTAGCCTGTCACGCTAGAGGTCGTCGGTTCGAGCCCGATCCGGGTCGCCATATGCTGTCATAGCTCAGTCGGTAGAGCACATCCTTGG
>Ga0129315_1000342_pt1 | contig 44276 bp, 40 predicted proteins | sample Cm827metagenome_FD_94432 | JGI IMG/M metagenome (GOLD analysis project Ga0129315, IMG submission 94432) | Eastern black-and-white colobus group fecal microbial communities from Wisconsin, USA - Cm827 metagenome | ecosystem: Host-associated > Mammals > Digestive system > Large intestine > Fecal... | reverse complement strand
GCATTAATAAAATTATTTCCTAGGAAATATAGAAATAAGGCTAAAGATATAGTGGCAGAGGGAGATGAAGTCTTATCAGAATATATAATTGGTCAAGCAAAAGTTGCACTATCACTAGCTATAATGATATTTATTGGGTATAAAATCATAGGAATGATAAATCCATTACTTTTAGCTTCAGTAACATTTATTTTAGCTTTTATACCTTTTATTGGCTTCTTTATATCTTTAATACTTCCATATATAATTGCTATAGCCTTGGGATGGAATATGATTTTGAAATTATCAATATTAGTATTAATAGCACAAACCCTTAAAGGTAGAATAATAGTACCTTTAATTATGGGAAAAACTATGAAAATACATCCTATAACAGACATTTTTTTAGTGGTAGGAGCAGCCACTTTAATTGGTCCTATTGGAGCTTTTGCTATAGTGCCAATTTATTCTTTAGGTAAAGTTATTTATAAGTACTTTAATAGAGAATTAGATGAAAAAATAAGAGAGTTTAAAGAATAGTATCTTTTATCTACTTTTTAGGTGGAAAAAATATTTAAGAATATTTATAATTAAAGCAAGAAATAATTACGGGGGATCAGGAGAATGGATAATAGAGAAAAGATAAAAAAAGCTAATAGGATAGTAGTAAAAGTAGGAACTTCAACACTAACATATGAAAATGGAAATATAAATTTAACTAGAATAGAGAAGCTAACAAGAATACTATCAGATATTATGAATTCAGGTAAAGAAGTTATTTTAGTTACTTCAGGTGCTATAGGTGTTGGTGTATCTAAATTAAAATTAAAGGAAAAACCTAAATCTATAAGAGAAAAACAAGCTGTTGCAGCAGTTGGGCAATGCGAACTTATGCATATATATAGTAAATTCTTCGGAGAATATAGTCATACAGTTGGGCAAGTACTTTTAACTAGAGATGTAGTTGAAGATGATCATATAAGAAATAATGTTTGTAATACCTTCGAAACATTAATTGAAAATAGAATTATACCTGTTGTTAATGAAAATGATACAGTATCTATAGATGAGATAGAAAATATAGTGAGATTTGGTGATAATGATAATTTATCAGCTATAGTTGCTAAGTTAGTTAATGCTGACTTATTAATAATATTATCTGATATAGATGGTTTTTATGATTCAGATCCTAGAAAAAATGAAAATTCAGAGCTTATAAGAGAAATAACAGAAATAACACCAGAGCTTGAAGAGTGTTGTGGTGGAGCAGGAAGTAATTTAGGAACTGGCGGAATGATAACTAAATTAACTGCAGCAAGAACAGCAACAGAAGCAGGAGTACATATGGTTTTAGCAAATGGAGAAAACCCAAAAATATTATTAAATATATTAAATGGAGAGGAAATAGGAACATTATTTGTTTCAAATAAATAAGGGGGAGTTTTAAGTGATATTAGATTTAAATGAATTAGGAAAAAATGCTAAAGAAGCTTCTTACGATTTAGGAATAGCATCTACCACAGAAAAAAATAATGCATTAGAATTAATGGCAAAAGCTTTAATAGATAATACAGAAGAAATTATAAAGGAAAATGAAAAAGACTTAAATATAGCAATTGAAAAGGGAACTTCAAAGGCTATGTTAGATAGACTTTCCTTAAATGAAGATAGAATAAAAGATATGGCAAAGGGGTTAAGAGACCTTATTGCATTAGATGACCCAATTGGCGAAGTTATAGAAATGTGGAAGAGACCTAATGGAATTCAAATAGGAAAGCAAAGAGTTCCAATTGGAGTAATTGGAATAATATATGAAGCAAGACCAAATGTAACTTGTGATGCAGCAGGTCTTTGTTTAAAAACTGGAAATGCTGTAATTCTAAAAGGTGGAAGTGATGCTATAAATTCTAACAAGGCTATTACTAAAGTATTAAGAGAAGCCTTAATAAAATCTGGTTTACCTAAAGATTCAATTCAATTAGTAGAAGATACTAGTAGAGAAACTGCAACTAAGATGATGAAACTTAATGAATATATAGATGTTTTAATTCCAAGAGGTGGGGCAGGATTAATACAAGCTGTAGTAAAAAACGCTACCGTCCCAGTTATTGAAACAGGAGTTGGAAACTGTCACATTTATGTAGATGAAGTTTGTGATTTTGAAATGGCTAAGAATATAATAGTAAATGCAAAAACTTCAAGACCATCAGTATGTAATGCAGCAGAAAAAATGCTTATTAATGAGAAAATAGCAAAGGACTTTTTGCCTATTATTGTACAAGCTTTAAGAGAAAAGGATGTTGAAATAAGAGGGGATGAAAAGGTTAAGTCTATAATACCTGATGTTACATCTGCTACTGAAGAAGATTGGAGCAAGGAATACTTAGACTATATAATAGGAGCTAAAGTAGTTAAGGATGTAAATGAAGCTATATCTCATATTAATAAATATGGTTCTGGACATTCAGAAGCCATCGTAACTGATAGCTATAAGAATTCTCAAAAATTCTTAAGCAAAGTAAATGCAGCAGCAGTTTATGTAAATGCATCAACAAGATTTACAGATGGTGGTGAGTTTGGGTTTGGAGCAGAAATAGGAATAAGTACTCAAAAGCTTCATGCAAGAGGTCCAATGGGACTTAAAGAACTTACTACTATTAAATATATAATCTATGGAAATGGACAAATAAGATAAATGGTGTGCTATCGCACAATGAAAGAATGAAAAAATTAAGGAAAACCTCTTATGGAAGTTTTATAAATTAAATTATAGATATATTTATAATTAGTAATTAAGGAGCTACAGGTATTAAATAACTTGTAGCTCTTTTGCTTTTATACTTTTCGGAATGAACCTCTATGTTTTCTAATATCAAATAAATTTTCAATAAACCAGTAATCAATAAATTTACCATCATCAACTAGTTTCAATATCTCCTCTTTAGTTGCCCACTTAACACATTGTACTTCTTCATATTGAAGTTTTAAATCTTTTATATTTATATCTCTTTCGATAATGTAGTAATCATCAAATCCATACTGAAAGTTTATAGTAAAAAATGGACGTTCCTTTGATAAGTCAACTTTATAACCTATCTCTTCTAAAGTCTCTCTTTCAGCTGCATCTGTACTTGTTTCACCAGCTAAAGCACTTCCTCCAACTGTTAGATCCCACATATTTGGCCATCCATTTTTCCATGGCTGACGTTGTTGAATAAGCATTTCATTCTTTGAGTTGAAAATACAAACATGAACTACAAGATGAAAATCACCATTACCGAATTCACTACCGCGTTGCATTTGTCTACTAGTTAAGTTTCTATTTTTATCATAAATATCCCATAGTTCCATTAAGAATCTCCCTATAAAATTAGATTTTATAATTTAAAGTGATAGATAAAATGCAAGAAGTAAGAGATATTACTACTGCACTTATTAGCTATTACTTTTTTATTTATTATATGTTGCTTATTCGTTCTTACTTCTTACTTATTTCTATCCTTGTAATCCGTTTTCTTGTCTTTCCATATTTTCGATAACTACATCGTAGATATCTCCTAGTGATGAACAATATTCAAGAAGTTTCCATGGAGTATTTGTGTGGAAGTGAACCTTTATTAAATCCTCATCACCAACTGCTAATAAGCAATCACCTTCTATATTTTTTGTTATATATTCATTAATGTCATCTTCTGATAAATTTTGTCCTTCAATTAATAATTGAGTATCAAATTTAAATTCAAGCATAATTAAATCTCCTTTCCATTTAAGTTTATATATTATAAAATGAGTATAGCATACTCACAAAAAAATAAAAGATATCTCTTTTTTTATATGTTCACTTGGAACTAAAGAACGAAGAGATATCTTTTATTTTTAGTTATGCTTTATTTTTTAATTTATATGAGGATAATCCTAATAGGATTAATGAAATTCCTAAAAGTAAAATTATAGTATTTATTTCATTTCCTAAGGTTGCACCATAAAGTACATTGCTATTTGAACTATTAATCCAAGTTGTTGGTATTATTTTCGAGATATTCTTTAATACTGTTGGCATAATATCTCTTGGCCAGAAGCAACCACCAAGCATTGCAAAAGGAAGTATTACAAGGGTACTTATTGTTCCAGATACTCTTAAGTCCTTTGCATGGGTAGTTATAAATACTCCAAGAGAAACTGTAAATACACCAAATATTAAGAATAAGATATATAAGCTTAATGGGGAATCTCCTAAGTTAAACTTAAATACATATTTAAAGGCTAAGAAATATAAGGTTATTTGAACAAAAGTAATTACTAAAAATGAAAGTAAGCTTTGGAATATATACTTAAACCTAGTCATTGGAGTAGTAAATAATCTTGTAAATACATTCTTTTCTCTATCCTTTAATATTATGTTAGTTGCTGCTGTTGCTGAGAATAGTAAATTAAGTACTATAAATGCCATAGCAGTATCTGTTTTAGATTTATTTCCTTCGCCTTTATCTACACTGGTATAAGACATTTTATATGAACCATCTGAATAATTCTTAATTGCATTAAAGAACTTTTCTTCGTCACCATTAGAATTTTTAGCAAAGGTTTTTAATATATTAATATAATTATCTAATGAAGCTTTAATAGCAGTAGAAGTGTTTCCTTCCTTAGCTTCATAAGTTTTAATAATTGGATTTTCTCCATTTATTAACTCCTTGGTATATCCTTCAGGAATAACTATTGCATAATCTATTTCATTATTAATTAAATTATCTTGTATAGTTTCTTCTCCATTAAAGTTAATTTCTGCTTTATCTTTAATATTACTTATTATATCTTCTGTAACAGTTGTTTTATCATTATCTATAACAGTAACCTTTAATGGTGCTGTTCCATTTGAGCCAGAAAAAGCAATTATCATAAATATTAAAGGTAATACTATTAAAAATAAAATATTTAATTTTTCCCTGAATAATCTTTTTAATGTTGCTTTAAAAATTGTCATATTCTTTCTCTCCTTCCTATTATACTAGCTCCCATAAATAATAAGGCTGATATAATCCAAAGGCCTAATATACTTAAAAAGACTTCTTTTGAAGCTCCACCATAGATTGATTTAAATATGGCATTTGAAGCTAAGGAGTTAGGTGTTAATTTAGCTATAAATCCAATGATTCCACCAAAGTTTACTTTAACAAAACCACCACTTAAGAATGTAAATATAGGAACTAAAACATTTAATAAAGCTAGTCCAAGTAAACCTTTCTTTGTAGCCATTACTGCAAATATACCTAGCATTGTAGATAATACTGATAATGAAAAGGCTGTTAATATTATAGTTGGTAGGTTATTACCAAAATTAACTCCAAAAGCAAAATTAGATATCATTAGAAGTATTAGTACTTGAGCCATAATTGTAAGAACTACACCAATACCTTCCCCAATAAATATTTCACCAAGTTTCAAAGGAGTTGATCTAAATCTACTACCAACTGAACCATAATAAGATTTATCTATAGCAAAGTTAGCATAAATAGATCCATACATTACTATCATTACAAGCATTGTTACTGCATAATAATCAATAGCAGAAGGCTTTTTACCTGATATGGATACTGATTCATCTTGGAAGTTATTATTTTGTTCTATGGTAAAGCTTCTTGATTGAATCTTAGCTAGAGCTTCCATTGCATTTGCTGAAGAAGAATAGGTTTCTATTATCCCCTTAACTATTGAAACTCCTAATTGATTAAATTCAGAACCAACTAGTTCTAATTTGCCAGTAGAATTTTCATCATATATAACTAAGGCATCATATTTTCTATTTTCTACTAAGTCTTTTCCTTCTTGAACATTAGTTATCTTTTCAACTTGTATAATATCACTAAGCTCATCTAGGGTAATAAAGTTTTCAAAGGCTTCAGCACCTTTAGTTGTATCATTATCTACATATAATAAATTTACTTTATCAACAGTTCTTGCTGTAAAGTCATCATTATTTTTAAGAGCATTTCCTAGTATTAATATTAAAAATATTGGTATTAATATCATTGTTATAAGGCTTTGTACGTCTCTTAATGATTGTAGTAGTCTATATTTTACTATGGTTAAAATTTTCATAAGCCAAGACCTCCTTAATCTCTAAGGCTTCTACCAGTAAGTTGAAGAAATACTTCTTCTAATGAAGCTATACTTCCATCTTCATGTTTTACTAAAGCCTTAAGTTCATCGTTAGTACCTTTTGCAATTATTTCACCGTGATCTATTATGCATATGTCAGAACAAATGCTATCAACTTCCTCCATATAGTGTGAAGTATAAATTACAGTTGAGCCTTGCTCATTTAATTTCTTTATAGTTTCTAAAATATTATTTCTTGATTGAGGATCAATACCTACTGTTGGTTCATCAAAGATTATTAATTTAGGTTTATGAACAATAGCACAAGCTATATTTAATCTTCTTTTCATTCCACCAGAAAACTTAGGAGGAAAATCTTTTTTTCTATCCCATAGGCCTACAAACTCAAGAGTTTCCTTTACGGCAGCTTTAAGTTCTTTTCCTCTTAGTCCATATAATTCTCCAAAAAACTTAACATTTTCTTCTGCTGTTAAATCATCTATTAAAGCTAAATCTTGTGGAACAACACCTAAGTTCTTTTTAATGAATACTGAGTTCTCTTTTATATTCTTTCCAAATATTTTAACCTCTCCAGAGTACTTAGAGAAAAGTCCGCTTAAAATACTGATTGTTGTAGTTTTACCAGCTCCATTTGGTCCTAAGAATCCGAAGATTTCTCCTTCTTTAATATTTAGATTTTTTATATTTACTGCTTTAAAATCTTTATAGTTTTTAACTAGATTATTTATTTCTATTATCAATATAATTACCTCCTATATGAACAGTGTTCATTTAAATCTATATAAATAGTAATACTATAAGAGCATTGGTACAAACATAGAAATAACTTAAATTACCTTATATTTATTTAGTTAGATAAAATATCTCGAAAATAGTCGAATTTACTTATAAATACATTTTAAATGTACATATATGAATAAAACTTATTGAATTAAGTTATTTATAGAAAATATAAAACAATAATATTATAATTATAATATGTTAAAATTTGTGATTTAAGGAGAAATGTATGAAGTATAGATATAAGTTTAAATGTAAATCCTTTAATAAACTTAATATAAATGAACTTTACGAAATAGTTAAGTCTAGATATGAAGTCTTTGCTTGTGAGCAAGAAATAACTAGTGAAAATGACTTTGATGATAAAGATAAAGAATGCATGCATTTATTTGCTATGGATAATGAAAACCAAAGGGTAATAGGATATTGTAGATTATTACCACCTGGACTTTCTTACGAAGAAGCTTCAATAGGCAGAGTTTTAGTGTTGAAGGAATATAGAAATAAAGGGTTAGCTAAGGAAATGATGCTTAAGGCAATAGAAGAAATAATGAAGAATTATAATGATAGTAACATAACATTATCAGCTCAAACATATATTAAAAATTTATATATATCTGTTGGATTTAAAGAGGTATCAGGGGAGTATGAAGAAGCAGGAATACCTCACGTAAAAATGAAGTTTAGAATATAGTATAAGGAGAATTTATGAGGAAGATTAAATTAAATAAATGGGGGAAGAGGGTTATGGGAATATTTATATCTTTAATTGTAATAGCTATATTAATCATAAGTATTACCATTTCAACAGTAAGTAGTTATAAAAAGTATATTTATAATATTGAAGATATACCTACTGGAAATGATGCAATAATAGTTCTTGGTGCTGGAGTTAGAGGTGATGGGACACCTTCTGATATACTATCTGATAGACTTGAAACATCACTAGAAGTTTTTGAAGCAGGACTAGGTAATACATTTATTTTAAGTGGTGACCATGGCAGAGAAGAGTATAACGAAGTTAGAGCTATGAAAGAATATATTATGAATGGAAATGTAGATGAAAAACTAATTTTTATGGATCATGCAGGTTTCAGCACCTATGATACCATGTATAGAGCTAAGGAAATTTTTAAGGTAGATAAAGCAGTTATAGTTACTAATGAATATCACCTACCAAGAGCTTTATATATAGCACGAAAGTTAGGTATAGATGCTTATGGTGTAAAATCTGATATAAGAGAATATCAATTAATGGATAGCTATAAGAAGCGTGAGCTTTTGGCTCAATTAAAGGATTTTGCTTATGTAAATATTTTAAAACCAGAACCTAAGTTTTTAGGAGAAGCTATTCCTGTAAATAGCTCTGATGGAAGAGTAACAGAAGACGGAAAAAATGAATAGATGAAAGAGTTAAGAAATTAAAGAATTAAAGGAGCTGTCACAACAGCTCCAAATTGAAAATTTAAAAACTCCGCAAGGAGTTTTTTCCTTTATTCTACATTCTACATTTTACATTATTCATTAGAAATTGTGTTGTAGCACAATTTCTTATCTAGTTATCTCTTCATGAGTTACACGAGTTGCTGAAAAAATTAATTTTCCATTTTCTTCGATTATATCAATTACTAAAGGTCTTATATCAGTAAGAATTATATTACCATTAATAACTGAACTATGATTTTCACCGTTTAATACGTAATTTAGGATTAAATTGGATTTTTCCATAATTGGTGAGGGAAACATTTCTTCATTAGTATCATTACTCATTGCTTTTATTGTTCCTAACTCAATAGGATGTCCACCCATACCAGTTCTTTCAATGGTCACTTTATCTAAATTATGAGATGTATGATTTTTTACATAAATAATTGTGTTGAGCTTATTAAGGCCAGTACCCCAAATTAATATAGATGCAGGAATTTTTTGGACTTCTTTTTTCATAAAATCTCTCCTTAAAAATTAATTGTTATTTCCTCGCACAGTTTTAAATAACAAGGTATTATTTTCTTCAAAAATAGATATAGTGATTGGCCTTATATCAGTGAAAAATATATTATCATATACAGTTGAACTATAAGTTTCACCATTTAATGTGTAAGTGAAAATTAGTTTTGATCTTTCTCTTGAGGTTGAGATACACATTTCTTCACTAGTTGATTTCATTGATTTAATGTTACCTAATTTAATTGGATGACCACCTTCTCCAGTGTGCTCAATGGTACATTTCTCTAAATCTTTAGATGATTTATTATTTATAGAAACCACCACATTATTGATAGATATAGTAAGCATATAGAACCTCCTAATATATATATATTATATCATACCATATTAAGTGTTTTATGGGTATATATGGATAAAAATAATTGAAACAAAAATGTAAAAATATAGAATTGGGATGAAATAGGAATTCTAAAATACAGATATTCATTCTGTTAACAAAATATTAACGTTCGTATTTTATTCGTTAGGAATAAATAAAAGATACATTTTCTAAAAAAATTTATTAAAAATATTGATTTTATACGAATGAAGTGATAGTATACTAATGTAAACATTCGAATAAATGAAAGAGGTATTTTTATGGAAAAGTTTTTTAAACTTAAGGAAAATGGCACAGATGTTAAAACTGAATTAATGGCAGGATTAACAACATTTTTGACAATGGCATATATCTTATTCGTAAATCCATCTATTTTAGCAGCAGCAGGCATGGATAAGAATTCAGTTTTTGTAGCTACTATTATTGCTGCAGCGGTAGGAACTCTAATAATGGGTTTAGTAGCTAATGTACCTTTTGCTCAAGCTCCTGGAATGGGCTTAAATGCATTTTTCACTTTTACAGTAGTATTAGGTTTAGGATTTACATGGCAACAAGCATTAGCCATGGTATTTATTTGCGGAATTATTAATATAATTATTACTACTACTAAAATAAGAAAAATGATAATACAAGCTATTCCTCATTCACTTCAATATGCAATATCAGGTGGTATAGGATTATTTATTGCATTTTTAGGAATTAAACAAGCACATTTTATTACTTTCACAGGTGAAGCTGCTAATCAAATTGCTTCATCAGAAGGTTCAACAATATTTAATAGTGTAAATTTAGCAATGACTAATTTTAAGGACCCAGTAGCTTTATTAGCTCTAATAGGATTAGTAATTACAATTATATTAATGCTTCTTAATTTTAAGGGAGCAATTTTATTTGGAATTCTTATAACTACAGTTATTGGTATTTTCATGGATGTAACACAAGTTCCTGATTTTTCACAAATATCATTTGGAATTCCAAGCATAGCGCCAACATTTTTAAAGTTAGATTTTGCAGGATTATTTAGTGATCCATCTAAAATATCTCTTGTATTAATTACAATTTTTGCATTTTCTTTATCAGATACTTTCGATACTATTGGTACATTCTTAGGAACAGGAAGAAAAGCAGGTATATTTGATGAAAATGATGAAAAGTTATTTGAAAGTGAAAATAATTTCTCATCAAAGTTAGAAAGAGCTTTATTTGCAGATGCAACAGCAACATCAATAGGAGCACTTTTTGGTACAAGTAATACAACAACTTATGTTGAAAGTGCAGCAGGAATCGGACAAGGTGGAAGAACTGGATTAACTTCTGTTACAGTAGCAGTATTATTTATATTATCATTATTTATATCACCAATAATGGGAATGGTGCCATCAGCAGCAACAGCACCAGCTTTAATAGTAGTAGGTGTTTTAATGATGGAATCCTTCAAGAATATTGATTGGAGTGAGTTTGAAGTAGCCCTTCCAGCATTCTTTGTAGTAACATTTATGCCTTTTACAGGAAGCATTTCAAATGGTGTGGCAGCTGGATTTATGACATATTGTTTAGTTAAAATAGTTAAGAAAGAAGCTAAGGATGTTCATCCAATAATGTATATAGTGAGTGCATTGTTCTTAATTAACTTCATAATAGGGGCACTGTAATTATAAAAAATAAAATAGAATAGAATTTTTAATAAGGTGAAATATCAACTTAAGTTTAATGATATTTCACCTATTTTATTTTTTTATTTGATATTTATTATAATAGAGGGAAAAGTTCCAATGATTATATAAAGTAATAATATTTATATTTAAAGGACAATATGATATATTAAAAATTAAAGTTTATTATTATAAAATAAGTGGAGGAATTTTTATGGGTAAGCCGTATGGTAGGAGTTGCGTATTAATAACTGGAGCTACTACTGGTATAGGATATGAATTAGCTAAGCTATATGCAAAGGATGAAAATAACTTGATTCTAGTTGCGAGAAATGAAGATAGACTAAAAGAGGTAAAGGATGAATTAAGCTTATACAATATTAATATTTATACTATTTCTTTAGATTTATCTGAGGATAACTCTTGTGAAAAAGTATTAGAATATGTGAATAAAAATAATTTATCTGTGGATATTTTAATAAATAATGCAGGGGTAGGTTCCTTTGGGTATTTAAGTGAAATAGAAATGGAAAAGGAGCTTAAGTTAATTGATATAAATATTAGGGCATTAACCGAACTAACCAAAATATTTTTACCAGCTATGATAGAGCATGGAGAAGGCTCTATCATGAATGTGGCATCTACAGCTGCTTTTTGTGCTGGGCCAAAAATGGCAACATATTATGCTTCGAAATCCTACGTATTAAATTTCACAGAGGCTTTATATGAAGAGGTAAAGGGAAAAAATATTAAAATAAGCTGTTTATGCCCAGGGCCTGTAAGAACAAGTTTTCAAGAAAAGTCTGGTATAAAGAAAAAGGAATCTGCTAAAAAAGCATTAATGACACCAAAGGAAGTAGCTAAAATTGCTTATAAAGATTTCAAAAAGGGAAAACTTATAATAATTCCTGGATTAAAAAACAAGATAATTATATTGGTTAATAAGTTTATACCTAGAAGTTTATCTAGAAAAATAATATTAATGATGAACAAAGGTTAGGTGATACTATTGGAAGAAAATCTAAAAGAGGAAGTTCTAGAACTATATGAGACATTAATAGAAAATGGAGTTACTTTTTATTATGGAAGTGAATCAATACCAACTGGAGAAGTAACAAGCCTTGATATTCTAGAGGATAATAGGATTGAAATAGAACTAAATGATTTTGAAACATATGAAATTAATATTGGAGATTTTATAGAATACCATTCAAAAGAAGGAGCTAATTATCATACATGGCCTGATTGTAGAAAGTTTGATGCCAAACTTTCTACAATGAAAAATGAAGAATGAAGAATGAAGAATTAAGGAGAAAACTCCTTCGGAGTTTTAGGGAATGAAAGAATGAAAAAAATAAAGGAATTCAGTTTTTAGATGAATTCCTTTAATATTTAACTTCAATAAATTCCGAAGGAATTTATTCCATCATTATTTCATTATTTCATTCTTTAATTATTTCATTTATTAAGCATTATGAATTATCAATTATGCATTAGAAACTTTAGTTTCTAAAAATCACTTCTTCTTTTGAGAACATAAATTTAGCGAATATAATGGCTGCAATTATATAAACTATATGCCAACCTATAACTAAAGCTATGTGTTTAATATCGAATATTCCAACAGTGAATTCTTTCATTAAGCAAATTGCATTGGTTACAGGGATATTAAAGAATATTGGATTTATTCCTTTAGCATCCATCATATATGGAATGAAGGATAAAATCATAGTTGGCATTGTAATAGCAGCTAAGTATGAATTCGCTTCTTTAGTTGATCTTGCGTATATACTTACTGATATTTGTAATGCTGATAAGGCTACTAATACTAAGCAACCTACTACTAACATACCAAGTATAGTTGCTGGTGCTAAATTAAATTGTATTTCTCCCTCTCCAAAGTTCATAAATCTTTGCATTGAAAATACCATAGCAGCTAGGTTTGCAATTAAGGCTATAAAGGATACTGTGCATAAGGCTGTAATTTTACCCCAAAGTAAAGATGACCTTTTAGCTGAAGTTGAAAGTAATGGCTCAAAAGTGAATCTTTCTTTTTCACCAGCTCCTAAGTCGGCTGCCATACCAACAGTTGAAGATACCATTAATATTACTATAAGTGTTGGTATCATAGTAAGAAGCATTGATGCCATAGAGTTTACATTTTCACTATCGGCACTTATTCCCGATTTAATATTAACCTCAAAGGGTTTTAATATTGAAGGATCAATACCACTAGCAGTTAATCTTTGTTCTACAATTGTGCTTTTATAATTATCATAAATCTCGCTAACCATACTGCTTGCAAGCATTGATTTGTTTGACTCTTCATCAATTAATAAATCAATAGAATCATTTTTACCAGCAGCTATATTTTCATCGAAGTTTTCTGGAATATTTATTATTAACTGAATATCTCCATTTTTTAAAGCTTCAGTAGGAGAATCTACTTCGGGAATTTTAATATTTTCTAAGGAGGTAATTACTTTTGCCATAGTAGAATCAGTATCACCATCTATATAGATATTAATTTCTTTTTCAACATCCGTTACTGCTTTTTCCATTGAGGAAGACATAAATTTAAACATTAGAGGATAAATAAGTATTGGAAGTATTAATGTAAATACTAATGTTTTTTTATCTCTAACAATATCTAATAATTCTTTCTTTAAAACAGTTGTAAAGTTATTCATTAGTATGACCTCCTATAAGTGTTAGGAATGTTTCTTCTAAATCGTTATTATTATATTTTTCTGCTAATTGTGGTAATGTGCAATTTTCTAGAAGTTTTCCCTTATTAATAATTACAACTCTATCACATAACTTTTCTACTTCTTTCATAGAGTGACTTGAGAATAAGATAATCTTATTTTCCCTTTTGCACTGAAGAATGAAGTCTTGTACAATTCTTGCAGCACTTACATCTAGCCCAGTGGTTGGTTCATCAAATAACATAACAGATGGATTATGAACTATAGATCTTGCAATAGAAATTTTTTGCTTCATACCTCGTGAATATTTTCCAACAGCTTTATTTATATAGTCTTCCATCTCAAAACTTTTAGCTAATACATCTATTCTTTCATCAGCTTCTTTTTTATTCATACCATATAGGTTAGCGAAATATCTTATGTTTTCTCTTCCAGTTAATCTATCATATAAGCCTACATCCCCTCCAAAAAGTATTCCAATTTCTTTTCTTACTTTTTCAGGATTTGATTTTACATCGATGTCATTTACTTTAATATCTCCTGCTGAGATTTCTAGCATTGTAGAAATCATTCTTAGAGTTGTGGTTTTACCAGCACCATTTTCACCAAGTAGACCAACTATTTCACCTTTATCTACTGAAAAGGATAAGTTATCAACTACAGTAACTTTTTTAAAACTTTTGCTGACATTATTTAAAATAAGCATATGGGTTCCTCCTTTTATATAATGGTAAAAAATATTTTTTAAAGAGTTATAATATACTATTTTATAATATTTAGGTGGAGAAATCAATGTATATTTGAATTTTTTTACATATTGGTGAAAATATACATTTAAAGTGAAATATCAGCTATTGGAATATTATATAAAAAAGTAGAAAAAGGGGTTAGAGATAATAATCATCCTAGAATATATGAAAAATATTCAATGAAAATAAATAGATTATGGTATAAAAATAGAATATTTATGAATAAATATTCATAAATATGTTTTAAATTCAAGTAAAATAATATAGTATATATATTAGATGAATAATATACAACTTATATACTATCACTATATTTATATCAGTAATGGTTTTGTGAAGTTTAAAATAGTTTGTTAAATTAGTTTTTTATATATGTATAAATATTAATATAGTAAATCTTGACATATATATGGAGAAAATATAGAATAATATAAAAAGGTAATAATTTTTATATCAAGTTAAAAAGTACACTTTAAATTGGTCCTGTGAGGCCAGAAAGGGAGTATGTATTTATGTTATATTTATATTCACAAAATAATTGCATAGAAATGTCAGTTAGGACCTTTTCTAATACTGATATTAAATATAGAAGGATAGTAGGGAGAGAACAGTAATTTTGTTGTCTCCTTAGTATCCTTTTTATTTTAGTAAGATAAGCTTTTATGAAGTGTATTTTTAGCTATATATATTTATATTTTAGGAGGGCTAAATATGAAAGCAAAGCTAATATTAGAAAATGGCATGATTTTTGAAGGCAAAGCCTTTGGATATTTAAAAGACAGTATAGGAGAAGTGGTATTTACTACAGGAATGACAGGCTATCAAGAAGTTTTAACAGATCCATCCTATTATGGACAAATTGTTACTATGACTTATCCTCTTATAGGTAATTACGGAATAAACCTAGAGGATATGGAATCAAGAACACCGAAGGTTAAGGGATTTATAGTAAGAGAAAAGTGTAATTTCCCAAATAACTTTAGATGTGAAATGGACCTTGAAAGTTATTTAAAACAAAATAAGATTATAGGTTTAGAAGGCATAGACACAAGAGCATTAACTAAGGTATTAAGAAATTATGGAACTATGAAGGGTATGATTTCTTTAGAAGATGTTACTTTAGAAGATGTAAAGGAAAGAGTAGAAGGATTTTCAAATAAAAATGCAGTTAGTATAGTAAGTACAAAAGAAAAGTACACTATAGATGGCGAAGGAAAGCATGTAGCAATAATTGATTTTGGAATAAAGGAAAATATAATTAGAAACTTTAAAAAGAGAGGCTGTAAATTAACAGTATTTCCAATGAGTGCAACTGCAGAAGAAGTTTTAAAAGTAAATCCAGACTTAGTATTTTTATCAAATGGACCTGGAGATCCAGAAGACCTAGGGGATGTAATAAAAAATATAAAGAGTTTAGTAGGGAAAAAACCTTTAGTAGGTATATGCTTAGGACATCAACTTTTAGCATTAACTTTAGGTGGTAAAACTACTAAATTAAAATTTGGACACAGAGGATGTAATCATCCAGTTAAGGATTTAGAAGAAAATAAAGTCCATATTACATCACAAAACCACGGATATGTAGTTGAAACATTACCAGAAGATGTTGTAGCAACTCATATCAATATTAATGATGGAACTATTGAAGGTATGAAGCATACAAAGCTTCCAATATTCTCAGTTCAATTCCATCCAGAAGCTGCAGCAGGGCCACAGGATAGCGAATATATATTTGATAAATTCATAAAGTATGCACTATAGGAGGAATTAGGATATGCCATTAAATAAAGATATAAAAAAAGTTTTAGTTATAGGGTCAGGACCGATAGTTATAGGCCAAGCAGCAGAATTTGATTATTCAGGAACTCAAGCTTGCCAAGCCTTAAAAGAAGAAGGAATAGAAGTAGTATTAGTAAATTCAAATCCAGCAACTATTATGACAGATGCAGAAGTTGCAGATAAGATTTATATAGAACCATTAACAGTAGAATTTTTAGAAAAAGTTATTGAAAAGGAAAGACCAGATAGTATGATTACAGGAATGGGCGGCCAAACAGGACTAAACTTAGCTGTAGAATTATACGAAGAAGGAATTTTAGATAAATATAATGTAAAAGTAATTGGAACCTCTATTCAATCTATTAAAGAAGGAGAAGATAGAGAACTTTTTAGAAATATGATGAATAGAATTAATGAGCCAGTTATTCAAAGCAAAATAATAACTGAAATGGAAGCAGGGGTTAGATATGCTGAAGAAATAGGATATCCAGTAATAGTTAGACCAGCCTATACTTTAGGGGGAACTGGTGGTGGAATAGCTGATAATGAAGCACAGTTAAGAGAAATATTAGCATCAGGATTACAATTAAGTACAATTGGACAAGTTTTATTAGAAAAGTCAGTTAAAGGATGGAAAGAAATAGAGTATGAAGTAATGAGAGACTCTTATGGAAATTGTATAACTGTATGTAACATGGAAAATATTGACCCGGTAGGTATTCATACTGGAGACAGTATAGTTGTAGCACCATCACAAACTTTATCAGACAAAGAGTATCAAATGCTTAGAACTTCAGCAATAAATATAATAAATGCTGTAGGAATTGAAGGCGGATGTAATGTACAATTTGCATTAAATCCAAATTCTTTTGAATATGCAGTAATAGAAATTAATCCAAGAGTTTCAAGATCATCAGCACTAGCCTCTAAGGCAACAGGTTATCCAATAGCCAAGCTTGCAGCGAAGATAGCTCTAGGTTATGGATTAGATGAAATTAAGAATGCAGTTACTCAAAAAACCTATGCTTGTTTTGAACCAACATTGGATTATGTAGTAGTTAAGATTCCAAAGTGGCCTTTTGATAAGTTCTTTACAGCAGATAGAGCCTTAGGAACTAAGATGATGGCAACAGGAGAAATAATGGCTATAGGCTCTAATTTAGAAGCTGCATTATTAAAAGGAATAAGAAGTTTAGAAATAGGAAAATATTCATTAGATCATCCGAAGTTTAAGGAACTAAGTATTCAAGAATTAAAAGCAATAGTAGTTAAACCAGATGATGAAAGATTATTTGCCTTAGCTGAAATGATAAGAAGAGATTATAGAATTGAAAGTATAGCTAAGATAACAGGAATAGATATATTCTTCTTAGAAAAGTTTAAATGGATAGTAGAAGAAGAAACTAGATTGAAATTAAGTAAAATAGAAGATTTAGATAAAGAATGGTTATTAAATTTAAAGAAAAAGGGATTTTCAGACAAGGCTATAGCAGATATGCTTAAAGTTAGTCCAGAAGATGTTTATAGATTAAGAAGTATATGGAATATTAAACCTGCATATAAAATGGTTGATACCTGTGGAGGGGAATTTGAAGCTTTATCACCATATTACTACTCAACTTATGAGCAATATGATGAAGTAGAAGTATCTGACAAGAAAAAAGTAATAGTTATAGGTTCAGGTCCAATAAGAATAGGACAAGGTATAGAATTTGATTATGCTTCAGTACACTGCGTAAAATCATTGAAGAAAATGGGAATTGAAACTATAATAGTAAATAACAATCCAGAAACAGTAAGTACAGACTTTAATATTTCTGATAAATTATACTTTGAACCATTAACAGAAGAGGATGTCTTTAATATAATTGAAAAAGAAAATCCATATGGTGTTATACTTCAATTTGGTGGACAAACAGCTATAAAGCTTGCTAATTTCTTAAAGGAAAAAGGAATTAAGACTCTTGGAACTACTGCTGATCAAATAGATATGGCTGAAGATAGAGAGAAGTTTGATGAATTACTAGAAAGTCTAGGAATTGATAGACCAAAGGGTAAGGGAATTTGGACTATGGAAGAAGGCTTAGAAGAGGCTAGAAGATTAGGATTCCCAGTGTTAGTAAGACCTTCATATGTTCTAGGTGGACAAGGAATGGAAATTACTCATGATGAGGAAGAATTAAAATATTACTTAAAGAATGCTTTTGCAAAGGATCATAAGAATCCAATATTAGTAGATAAATATTTAATGGGTAGAGAAATAGAAGTAGATGCTATATCAGATGGTGAAGAGATATTAATTCCAGGAATAATGGAACACCTAGAAAGAGCTGGTGTTCACTCAGGTGACTCAGTCACAATGTATCCTAGCCAAAATATCAGCAAGAAAATTAAAAATAAGGTATTAGATTATACAAAGAAATTAGCTATTGCTATTGGAATAAAAGGAATGATAAATATTCAGTTCATAGAGTTTGAAGGTGAGCTATATATAATTGAAGTTAATCCAAGAGCATCAAGAACTGTTCCTTATATAAGTAAGGTAAGTAAAGTGCCAATAGTAGACTTAGCTACAAAGGTAATGTTAGGATATAAATTAAGTGATTTAGGGTATGGTGTAGGAGTATATAAGGAACCAGAATTAGTATCTGTTAAAGTCCCTGTATTCTCAACTCAAAAGCTTCCTAAAGTAGAAGTTTCATTAGGACCTGAAATGAAGTCTACAGGAGAAGTATTAGGGATAGGAAGAAATATTAAAGAAGCTTTATATAAGGGCTTCATAGCAGGAAATATGTATCCTTCAAATAAAATGGGAAAGATACTAGCAACTATAAAAGAGCACGATAAGAAGGAATTCCTGCCAATAGCTATGATGCTGTCAACTGCTGGATACAAATTTGTAGCCACTGAAGGAACAGCAAAGCTTTTAAAAGAAGCTAATATAGAAGTAGAAGTAGTAAGGAAATTACATGAAGAAGAACCAAATATATTAGATATAATTAAGAATGGAGAAGTTGATTTAGTGGTAAATACTCCAACAAAGGGCAATGACTCTAATAGAGATGGGTTCTTAATAAGAAGAGCTGCAGTGGAAAGAAATATTGGTGTAATAACAGCCTTAGATACATTAAGAGCAATAGCAGAAGTTATGGTACAAAGAATAGATAAAAAGGACTTAGAGATATTTGATATAACTAAATAAGATTATAAAGACTATATATTATTAATAGTGAAAGAGGCCTTCATATAAATGAAAAGCCTCTTTCTCATATTTATTATAGGTTTATAATAGATCAGAAGGTATTTATTATTTAAAAGTTAATGAATTTATGAAGGAGAAAAGGAAATGGAAAAGTATAAAATGAGTTGGCAGAAGGATGGCATTGTTTTACGTTCCTTTGAGCATGGAGAAGCAGATAAGTATTATAAGGATTGTTTTGAGGTACCAGATGATGAAGTAAATAGATTAACTGGCTCAAGTGGTGATTTTAACTATGAAGGGGTAGTTAACTATTATAATAGAATTGTGGATGATACTGATAGATATGATTTTATGATTATTGATTCAGAGGGAAAATTTATTGGGGAAAGTGTTATTAATGAAATAGATTGGAAATTAAGGTCTGCAAATTTTAGAATTGTCATTTTTAGAAAAGAAGGACGTTCAAAGGGGATAGGCTCATGGGTTGTAAAGACTACTAGAGATTTTGCTTTTGAATACTTAAAGCTTCATAGATTAGAATTAGAAGTATTTACATTTAATCTAAGGGCAAAAAGAGCTTATGAAAAAGCTGGGTTTAAAGTTGAAGGCTTAAAAAAAGATGCTATTCTTGATGGAAATAAATATGCAGATGTTATTATGATGGCTATTTTAGAAGATGAATGGAAGGAAATAAAAGAGTTAGAATAATATTATATATAATAATTTTTAACTGTAATTTAATAGAATTATATAATAAATAATTTGATTTACATAAATTTCTAGATGAATATTTTTTAATAAATATTTATAAAAAAAGAGGTATAATCATTGACAATGAACGTATGTTCGGTTATTATAAATATAAAGATAGAACTTATGTTTGCTCGGAGGGGTTATAATGAATAATGATGTTTTTGTAAAATTAAATTATAAAACAATTGGAGAATTTAAGAGCATAATAGTAGATAGACAACATAAAGATTATGATAATAATAAATATATGATTTGTACAGGAAAGTACGACAAAGATGGATGGACATTTGTATTTAAAGCAAATAGTTTAAAAGAAGCAGAGGACTTTATAAGTAAAAACTCTATAAAAAAAAGAAATATAATTAGTAAAAGAAGAATTATAGAAGACAACATCTCACTAATGAATAGTGATAAAATACATATTCCAGCTTGGATATAGGGTGCTGTGGCACAATGTAAAATGAATAATGAAAAATGTAGAATTAAGGAATAAACTCCTTCAGGAGTTTCTAAAATAAATATATTCTACTAATTTGAATAAATTTAGATTTTTAAATTTTGAGCTGCTACGGCAGCTCTTTAATTATTCCAAAGTTATTCATACTTTAAAAATATGAAAGAGTATTTAAAATATACATTTAAAGTGATTCATCAATAAAATCACAATTAATTATATCAAAAATAGTTAAGTATTAAGTTGTTAAATATAAAGGTAGCTTTATAGTAAATGTAGTTAATTCTTTATTACTATTTACACTAATGTTTCCATTATAGCTATCAATTAGCTCTTTAACTATGTATAAGCCGAAGCCATTATCGCCATTTTTATTTGCTTTAGTTGAAAAGCCCTCTTCAAAGATTCTTTCAATAAGCTCCTTATTAATTTCTGGACCATTATTTTGTATAGTTATAATTATATAATTATAGCTATAATAACTTCTAATCATTAATAGACCTTTCCCATTTAAAGCTTCAACTGAATTCCTCACAATATTAGAAAGAATTCTTTGAAGGTCTAATTCATTTATATTGGCATGATTAAGATCAGCTTTTTCATCTATAAGAATATCAACTTCTCTTAAGTCCGTGGTATTTATTACTTGGGCAATAATTGATAAGTTACTACTTAATATCTTAACTTGAGAAGAAATATCATATCCATCTATTACTCCCTTTAATAATTTACCTAGTTTTTCATAGTCCTTCATAAGGTATGTTCCGTATAAATAAGATATTTGCGAACCATAGTCGTGCTTAATTTTCTTTAATTCATTAATTTTTGTTGTTAATTCTTTATTTAAGCTATTAATTTCCTTTGCTTTTTTATCTATACTTGCAAAATACAATGTAATAAAAATTATAAATGCAGCCAAAAATATAAAAATCATTTCTTTAAAAAGAGGATTATCCTTATCATTATATATGAATAGAAAAGATATAGTAAAATCTATAACTAAGGACGTGATTATTAAAGTAAATATAGAAAAGGTTCTTGACTTAATAATTAAATTTATCTTATTAATAAATGTCATATTGGCTACTATTAAATATGACACTAAAAATTGAGGCAAATACATAATTAAGATATTTGCATATGTTATATTTACATTTGTATTATTTATTATAAATACAAATATAATAAAGGATAGAATTACATTTATGCCAAAAATTAAATATACTATTGTAAAGCCAATTGTTGCTCCAAGCTTATCATTCTTGTAAGGGAAAAGCATTAAAAATAGCAACTGAGTAATATGAATAATTATAACAGACAAACTTGAGTTACCAAGTAGATAAGTAAGTGAAGTTATAATTAGCCAAAAAGATATTATTAATGGAATTAAATGATTTTTACTTTTTTTATGTTCTTCGTTAACGCAATAATTTGCTACAAATACAAATATAAAACTTTGAACAATACTATTTAATATATCTATTAATCCTGTGTACATATCGTCATTCCTTTTATCATAAGTTTTTTGGAAATTTTGGCGTTTTTTCTAAACCTACAACTAAAATTGAAGCATGGCCTATAGTTATTGTAAGAGATGATAGAAATAAGATGAGCTTATGTAATATATTTTTTATATTCATTATTTTCTCTCCTTATATGAATGTACTTATTAAACATCAATATATACTATAGTAAAGTTGTCCAAACTATTAGTTAAGAAAAACAATTAATATTAAAATTGCTATTATAAAAAAAATGTTACTTTTTATTACACATTAATTATATAATATTTAGAACAATGTTTCTATAGTAGTTATATTATAAACTTGCTATCTATTTCTGTAATTTCAGCGTTATTTGTTTTGAATTGTAACATTTTATTAAAAGATGTATTAGTTATGTAACATTGCAAGCACATAATTACTGCGCTATGAGTAACAATTACAACGTCATCAGTATTTTCATTAATAATTTTATGTAAAGCTCTTATAACTCTTTGAATCATATCCTCATAAGATTCTCCATTTGGAGGTGGATTAAATCGTCTATTACCTTTCCATTCCTTATACTCCATTGGATATTTATTTTCTACTTCTTTCCAAACTAGACCTTCCCACTTACCCATATTAATTTCCTTAAGGTCTTCAACTATAATATATGGGACATTACTAATTTCACTTATTATTTTTGCTGTCTTTAAAGCTCTTTTTTGAGGACTTGTATAAATTTTTTTAAAGTTATAATTAAGAGACTTTAATTTATTACTTAATTCCATTGCTTGATTTATTCCAATTTCATTAAGTTCTATATCATGACTGCCTTGAATTCTACCCTGGACATTCCAATCAGTTTTACCATGTCTTATAAAAATTAATTTCATAACTACCTCTCAATATTAATTTATATATTTTATTTAATATCATTATAAACTAGTAATACAAAATATTCCATAAAAAGTAGTTATAACAAAGAGGCTGTCTAAGCAGCCTCTTTGTACAATATATTATATATCTAATAAGTTTTTAGTATAATTACTATAAAGATCTCTTAATTTTTTCATGTTATCTTCTAATTCATTAAGTAGATTAGAAGCTAATGAATAGTCTTCATTAGAAATGGCATCTTTAATTCTAGTAAATAATCCTTTTGAAGTATAAGTATCCTTCATTATATAATGTCTTAAGTTATTTATTGTCATCCAATTAGAAATGTCTAAGTCTAATGCATTGTTTGAATGTAATAATTTAAAGCTTCTTACTTCTGCGGCATGATTTAAAATAATTCTATGAATAATATCAGTTGTCCATCTTTGAAGTATAGCAAGCTTAAAGCTATTTATTAATTGGTCACTAAATACATTATTTCTCTTTAATACACTTAATTTTTCAGAGTATTTATCTAATTGAATCAGATTTTCATAAACTGTAGAAGGAGCTTTTCCAAAGTAATTATTTCTTTCATCATCACTGTAGAATTCAAATACATCTTCTTCACTTCTATAAGCTCTATCTTTTTCTAGATAACCTGCATCTTCACCAGGCTTCTTAGAAAGTTCTAATAATAAATCTTCTTCAGTTTTATTATCTTCAAGAGCATATAAGATTCCATCGAGCATAGCCATATAAGAAACAGATAAAGTTAAATATATATTACTATGTGGGTTTGGGGATCTAAGTTCAAATCTAGTTGCAAGAGGATTTGCTAAATCTCTTATTAATCCTATTAATATAGTTCTGTTTCTTGATGGATTATCAGGAGATAAACCAAGAGAAGTAACTATACATATTGGAGCTTCAAAACCAGGTTTTAATCTCTTAAATGCACCATTAGTTGTTGATATAAAAGGATTCATTATTTCATAATTCTTTAGAACTCCCATTATAGCTCCGTAACCTATTTTACTTAAGAAGTCATCTTTTGTAGCAGTAAATAGGTTGATTCTTTTTCCATCCTTTAATTTTAAGCTAACACCTAGGTGAACATGCATTCCTGAACCTGCTACATCATCTATAGGTTTAGGTTTAAAGGTAACATCTAATCCATGTCTTCTAAAAGTTTCTTGGGTTAATATTTTTACAAAGATTTCGTTATCGGCAGCTTGAATTGCATCTGCGTATTTCCAATCTATCTCAAGTTGTTCCATTATATGATTAAATTGTCCATTATTATCTAATTGAGATTTAACTCCACCTACTTCTTTATGTCCCATTTCAGGTTCAAAACCGTATGCTTCCATAAGTAAAAGAGTTTCTTCAAGAGCAGTTCTTACTGAACCCTTAGTTCTTGTCCAATATTGTTCTTGTAAAACTTGAGAAGTGGATAATTCTTCAATATGAGCTTCTTCATTTGGAGTTTTAACCCAAAATTCTAATTCTGTTGCAGATGTAATAACTATTTCATCTATATCATCATAAGTAATTTTAAAAGGTTTTAAAGTTTCAGGTTTGCTTTTAAAGATATCTAAAAGAGTTGATTTAAAAGTATTAATAGCGGAGTGTAAAATGTTTCTTGAACATACAGGTTTATTATTATGAATTAAAAATGATGGGATTCTAAGAGTACCAATAGGTTTGTTAGTAAGAGAATCGATGTGATCATAGTTATAATCAACAAACCAATTAGCATTAAGGTCAGCTACCATATCTACTTTTGCGTCATTTAAAGTAGCTATTCCAGGAAGAACAACTGAGGAACCATCTGTTTGAATAGCAACTCCATTTAAGAATGAATCTATATCATCTAGGAAAAGTCTAGCAGGGATTTTTTCATCAGTATCATTTCCTGATAAGTCTATTCCAACGATAGATACGAATTTTATTTCAGGATGTTCATTGAATATTGTAAATAGGTCATCTTTGTTATGTTTTGCTTTTGGAATTAAATAAATTAAGTCTTTCATAGAAATCTTCTTTGCCTAAATATAGCAAAGAAATGTTCACTTCCTTTCAATTAAAATCGAATATTAAACTGGTATAGACATCATAATATTCGGAAAATTAAATAATTTATAAAAAAATTCTATTATATCCATGCTATGGTGTCAATGATTAAATCTGTTAAATATTAAAAATATTTTTCTTAAAATTTATAGTTATAGCATTTAATTTCATAATTGAATTAGAAATAATAAATTTATAGATTTATCCTTAAGAAAGGTATAAAATAAAAGATAGGATTAAAGAAAATGGAGTGAGTTAATTGGACAATAAGAATAGGCCAATAGGTTTTTTTGATTCAGGAGTTGGTGGCTTAAGCGTATTAAGAGAAGCTATAAAGATAATGCCTAATGAGGATTATATATATTTCGGAGATTCTAAAAATGCACCTTATGGAATGAAAACTGTAGATGAAGTTAGAGAGTTAACTTTTAAAGCAGTAGAGCTATTACTAAATAAAGGGGTAAAAGGAATGGCTATAGCTTGCAATACTGCAACAAGTGCTGCTGTAGCTGATTTGAGAAAAATATATCCAGATCTACCTTTGGTAGGAATAGAACCAGCCCTAAAGCCAGCTGTTGAACTTAAAAATGATGGAGATATATTAATTATGGCAACAGCCATGACATTAAAGGAAGAAAAATTTAAAAGATTAATGGATAAATATAAGGATAGAGCCTCTATAATACCAGTTCCATGTCCAGGTCTTGTTGAGTTTATAGAAGCGGGAGAATATAAAGGGGAAGCTTTAGAGGAGTATCTTTTAGAAAAAATAAATACATATAGGGATGGTAAAATAGCTTCAATAGTATTAGGATGCACTCATTATCCATTTATAAAAGAAACATTATCAAGAATTGTTGGAGAAGATGTTAATATTATAGATGGAGGATTGGGAACTGCTAAAGAACTTAGAAGAAGACTAAGTGAGAAAAATCTATTATCAGAATCTAGAGAAAAAGGAAATATTGAAATAATAAATTCTTCTAATAAGAAAAAAGTATTAGATTTAAGTTATGAATTACTAAAAACAAATTAATTTGAGAAACTCCGTAAGGAGTTTTTATTTTTTGTGAAAATAGAAAAAAATATTGTTAAAATGTTGACAAAATAGCGAAGGCTTGATATATTATAGTAAAGAAAATATTCAGAAAATTCAAATAAATAAACCAGATTTTTTGGGGGGAAGATTTATGGAGATTAAAGTAAGAGAAGTATTAGGAGAAGATATAACTATAGAAGATGCTATATTATTAAGAGAAATGATTAGAAATAGTCTCAATATTGGAGTTTTATTAGACTTTGATGGATTTAAAAGAATTCCTACAACATTTCTAAATATGCTATTTGGAGATCTTATTAATAGCTTTGGTAGAGATTTTATTTCTCAGCAAGTTGATGTTAAAAATTTATCAAATCGTACTGATTATTCAAGAGTAGTTCTAGGAACTACCTTTAAATAATATAATAAAATAACTAATTATTAAAATCGGTAAGAAGGAATTGTATTAATGCAATTCCTTCTTATCCTTTATTTAGCTATATCTATATGGAGAATGGTTTATAGCTTCAATTATGTGTTGTTTTTACTTTTAAATAATATATAATTACTATAAGAGATAAATATAAATTTTACCTAAAGGTATTCTTTAGGAGAATTGATAATGATGAAAGTGTAAATAATAAGTAAGGATTTACATTGAAAGGAGATTTTATATGAAAAACCCAATAGTAACTATAAATATGGAAAATGGAGGAGTTATTAAAGCTGAATTATATCCAGAAATAGCTCCTAATACAGTTAAAAATTTTATAAGCTTAATAAATAAAGGTTTTTATGATGGAGTTATATTCCATAGAGTGATACCTGGATTTATGATTCAAGGTGGTTGTCCAGATGGAAATGGAATGGGTGGCCCAGGCTATAGCATTAAAGGTGAATTTACTAGAAATGGATTTAAAAATGATTTAAAACATTCAAGGGGTGTTTTATCCATGGCTAGAACTATGGTTCATGATTCAGCAGGAAGTCAATTTTTTGTAATGGTAGCAGATGCTCCACATTTAGATAACCAATATGCTGCTTTTGGTAAGGTTATAGAAGGAATGGAAGTTGCTGATGAAATAGTAAAGGCTAAGAGAGATTATAATGATAAGCCTCTTGAAGATCAAAGAATGGTTAAAGTAACTGTGGATACTTTTGGCGAAACTTATGATGAACCAGAAACAGTAGGAAGATAACATAAAAAGGGGGAGTGGAGAGGAATATGCTTAGCAATAATAAATGCATATTAGTTCATAATATACTAGAAGAGGAACTTAAAGAATTAAGAAATGATGGCTTTAAGGTAGTAGAAGTATCAAGAGAAATGTCAGAAATGACAGTTTCTGATATTTTAAATGGACTAAGATTTGAAACTGTTAATGCAGATTTACCACAGGAAGCTGTTATTTTATTTAATGGATTCTCAGATGAAGAAATTAAATTAGCTATAACAACAATTAGAAAGAGATATAAAGAAGGAATATTTGCAGCAGTGACACCTTCTTCAATTCAGTGGAAATTTAGTTATTTAGTTGAGCACTTAATTGAAGAAAAAGAATGGTATTTAAGAAATCAGAAGGGAAGAGCTTAAGTGAGCAGAGTTGGCGATAAGATAAAAGAAGCTAGAATTAAAAATGGATTAAGTCAAAAAGCTTTAGCTAAAAAGCTAGGAGTTGCAGAGAAGTTTATTAATGAAGTTGAAATGGGAAGAAGAATAGCTCAAGAATCTTTCATTGATAAAGCATCAAAAATACTAAAGGCTGATTTTAATGATGTTAGCATGGTAGTAACAGATGAAGCCTTATTAGAAGAAAGAAAAGCTATGAAGGAGTTAAAAACTAGTTTCTCTGAAAAACATAGTAATACAAAGCAAGAGGAAGTTTGGACAAATGCCTTTTCATCAGTACTAAAAAATGTTCCTATATTTGATTATACTTTAAAGAATAGCAAGGGATATAAGGAGTTACCAATTCACTCAAATAAAGTTGAAGGCTTTAATCAAGATAAAGTTTTATACTTAGAAGTTCAAGATGATGAAATGTCTGGCTTTAGAATGTTAAAAGGAGATTTAGCCTTTGCTAGTATAGTTAAAGAACCAAGTAATAATGGCATTTTCCTAGTTGATTATAAGGGAAAAAGAGCTATAAGACAGATAAAGTTATTAGGAAATTCTAAGGCTTTATTAGTTAGTAATGGTGGCACTCTTCTAACAGAGACTATGAACTTAAAGGAAATTTCTGTAGTGGCTAAACTAGAGAGATTAGAAATAAAATTATAGTAAATTACTTTATAGTAACTTAGAGATGGAATTTAATATTTCATCTCTTTTTTTATTTGTAATATCACATCATTTTACCTAGTCATATATTAGTATAAATTACTTTTTGAGGTGATAGTAATAGAAAATATAAATTCAAATAAGATAAATTCAGGATTAGGACTAGTTCAAAACATATCTAAAAGTTTATTTGGTAAATTAGGAATAAATGTTGGAGCTGGAGAAGAAGAAACTAGTACCATAGAAGTTACTATTATATCAGGGGATACTCCAGAAAATGTAAGGCGAGAAATAGAGAAAGTGGGTGGGAGTTACTACGATTTAGGCTATGGATTTGGATTAGTAACAATTCCAAGAGAAAAGGTAATTGATCTTGCGAATATCCCATCTATTGAATATATTGAGTTACCAAAGCAATTATATACTACAGATGCTGGTAGCAATAGAGCAGCTTGTGTACCAGTAGCAAGAAGTAATTATGGTATTGAGGGTGAAGGAGTTTTAGTTGGATTTATAGATACTGGAATAGATTATACTCATCCAGCCTTTAGAAATAGTGATGGTACCACTAGAATAGATTATATTTATGATTTAAGTGAAGGTGGAAAGGCATATAATAGGGATGATATAAATAACGCTTTAAAAAGTCAAGATCCATATTCTATAGTTCCATCTACTGATACTGTTGAGCATGGAACTCATGTAGCGGGGATAGCATGTGCAGGAGGACGTATTAATACTGAATATTATGGCGTAGCTCCTAAGAGTTCTATAGCTATGGTTAAATGCACAAGAGGCAATTTCGCCCTTAGTAGCAATATTATGAAGGGATTAAAGTTCTTAGTGGAAGCAGGGAAATTTTTAAAGAAACCTTTAGTAGTTAATATTAGTCTTAGCACCAATGATGGTGCTCATAATGGAACAAGTCTTCTAGAACAATATATTTCTACCATATCAACATTAGAAAGAATAACAATAGTAATAGCAGCTGGAAATGAAGGTGATTCAGCACATCATATAGGTGGAACATTAAAAAGACAAAATAAGATATCTATAAATGTAGCTGGAGATGAGCCTGGAATAGTATTAAATTTATATAAGCCTGTTTTATCAGATATATCTATTAGAATAACTAGTCCTGCTGCAGCAACTAGTGGAGATATAGTTGTTAGAGAAGGATATTACGAAGGATCCATAGGAACTGACAGATATCAAGTCTATTATTCAGGGCCAAAACCCTTTGATATAGTTGGAGAAATTACAATTGCTATATTATCAAGTGGGCAGTATATATTATCTGGTCAATGGGAAGCTAGAATTAATTTGTTAAATGAATATTCTGGGGTTTATGATATGTGGTTACCAATTAGAGAGGGTTTAAATGTTAGTACTAAATTTTTGGAACCAACTGTTTTAAATACTTTGGGAATACCAGCTACAGTAACGAATGTTATAGCCGTTGGAAGTTATAATTATTTAACTAACAATATATCCCCTTTTAGTGGAAGAGGAAGGAAGACCATTTATCAACCTATTAGACCGGATTTAGTTGCCCCAGGGGAAGGGATAATCTCTGCAGTTCCTAATAGAAGCTTTGACTCTAGAAGTGGTACATCTATGGCAACACCACATGTTTCTGGAATAGCTGCTTTAATGATGGAATGGGGAATATTAAAAAGAAACGATCCTTATCTTTATGGCGAAAGACTTAAGTATTTTTTAGTAGTATCTGCAAATAGGAGCAGAACAGATATAACATATCCAGATCCTACTTGGGGATACGGTGAAGTTTGTTTAAGTTCTGCTATAGAAAGAGTCATTGAAAATATAGGCTTTATGACGAATCAGAGAAGTAATGAGGTTAAAGAAAAAATGAGAAATTACAAAAAAGATATTAAAGTGAATAATGAATTAAAAGAAGATAGAAGAAAGAAAAATAATAAAGATGTGTATGGTTTTATTGATAGGATTGAACAAAATGAAAATCAAGATGAGAAAGAAGTAGTAGGAATTATTGTTGAATATAATTCCTTAGAAGAAGTAAAAAAAATAAATGAACTTCCAGGGGCTTCTGTTGCTATATTAGATACTAACTATGCAGTAGTATTTATGCCGTATGATAGAATTTCAGAAATTATGCCATATATAAAAGATATTGCATCTTTAGAAATTCCAGCAATTTATACCTTAGAAGAAATTTCACCAGTAGATGCAAGTGGAGCAACATTATTTCATAACAATCCTTATCTTCAATTAAATGGAAGAGGGGTTATTGTAGGTATTGTTGATACAGGTATAGATTATTTAAATAGGGAATTTATGAATGAGGATGATACAACAAGAATTTTAAGAATATGGGATCAAACTATAGATGGAAATCAAGATATATATGGAGTAAAGATGGGAGTAGAGTATAAAGAGGATGATATAAATAGAGCTATACAGACAAGTAAAAATGGTGGAGATCCATATGCTATAGTTAACAGTCAGGATATAATAGGTCATGGAACTTCTGTTGCTAGTCTAGCTGGAGCTAGAGGGTATAATCCTGAAGTTAAAGGAGCAGCACCAAATTGCTACTTTGCAGTAGTTAAGCTAAAGGAGGCAGCTAAGGTTTTACAGAGAAAATCCGGAATTAGCAATATTAAGGAAGGCAGATATGTAGGAGTAGACATAATTTTAGGAATAAGATATCTATCAAGACTAGCAAGTGATATTAAGATGCCAATGATAATTTGCATTCCTCTAGGAACTAATACAGGAGCCCATGATGGTACTAGTGAAGTTGAAGGATCTATTGAAGCTATAAGTAATCAGGTTGGTGTTGTTTGTGTTACCGGAACGGGAAATGAAGGTGATACAGATACACATGCTGAAGGTAGATTTATACAGTCTGGAGAAATAAGGAATTTGGAAATTAGAATTGGTAAAGGTCAAAAAGATTTAAATTTTCAAATATATGCGCAGCAACCAGATAGGGTGTCTTTAGGTATAGTATCGCCATCAGGGGAAGTAATAGAGAAGATACCAGCTAGACTAAATAAAGTAGAAGATGTAAATTTCGTTTATGAAGGAACTAAAATGAAAATTTCTTATCTTTACCCAGATCCAGTTACTGGATCGGAAGTAATAAGTATTGAAGCAAGGGGATTAAGAGAAGGTATATGGCAGTTTAGATTATATGGAGATTATATTGTTGATGGTAGGTATTGGAGTTGGTTACCTCAAAGAAGTTTGTTAGATGAAGAAACAAAATTTTTAAGCCCAAGTCAATATACTACATTAACTATGCCAGGAACAGCAAGAAGAGCTATAGTAGCAGCGTTTTATAATCAAAATAATAATGCAACGGTTGGACAATCGGGAAGAGGCTTTACTAGAGATGGTAGAATAAAACCTGATTTTGCAGCAGGCGGTATAAATGCTACTGTTACTACACCAGGAGGAGGTACTAAAAAAATTAGCGGTTCTTCAGTAGCAACAGCTGTTACAGCAGGATGTTGTGCGCTTTTAGTACAATGGGGAGTTGTAGAAGGTAATGACAAAAACTTATATCCTACAGAAATTAGAAGTTATTTGATAAGAGGGACTACCATGAGAGTTGGAGATAGATATCCCAATGAGCAATGGGGGTATGGAGCCTTAAATATGAAGGGAGTTTTTGATTCAATAAGAGAAAATTTATCTGGAGGAGTTGAGAGTACGAGAGATGATGAAGAATATAAGGTAGGGAAGTTATTTATAAGAAAACCTAAATATATGTAGTTAATTTATATAAAAAGAACAAAATTTCAATTAAAGCATATATTAATTAAAGGAGAAATAATAAAGGAGTAATATATGCCACAGGGTAGGTTAAAAGTTCAATGCTTTATTAATGAAACTTATATACCTGTTGACAATGCAAGAATAACTGTAAGGCCATCAGCAGGTGGTCCAAGCGCACAAGTAATATCATTATCTACAAATTCAATGGGAGAATCTCAAACTATTGATTTAGAAGCACCACCACTAGAATATTCTCAACAGCCAACTGGACAAGTCCCTTATAGTATGTATGACATAAGAATTGAAAGAGAGGGATTTCAGAGTATTTTAATAAACAGGTGTCAAGTTTTCCCAGATGAACTAGCTATACAACAATGCAATCTTATAGAATCTTCAGGTATATTAACTAGGATGGAGAATATAAACGTACCACCAAACACATCAAATTTTCCTCAAAATCAGCAGGGTGGAAATGTAAATGAAATAATAAATATAGGACCAAATACATTAAACGGAAATTATCCTGAAAAAATCCCTGAAGAAGTAGATAAGCCACTCCCACCACCAACAAGTGGAGTAGTTTTACCAAAGCCGGTTGTACCAGAATTTATAGTAGTTCATGCTGGAGGTCCTAATAATACATCGGCAGCAAATTATAAAGTACTTTATAAGGAATATATAAAGAATGTAGCATCTTGTGAAATTTATTCAACTTGGCCAGAAAGTACTATAAGAGCAAATGTTTATGCAATAATTTCATTCACACTAAATAGAATATATACAGAATGGTATAGAGGGAAAGGAAAAAACTTTGATATAACAAATTCCACAGCTTATGATCACGCCTTTACTTATGGAAGAAACATATTTGAAAGTATAAGTGCTGTAGTAGATGATATCTTTGCAACCTATATAAGAAGGATAGGAAGAAAACAGCCTTTACTAACACAATATTGTGATGGGAAAAATGTTACTTGTCCTGGATGGATGACACAATGGGGAAGTAAGTACTTAGGAGATCAAGGAAGAACACCTTATGAAATTTTAACTAATTTTTATGGAAGCGATATAGAGCTAGTAACTGCAGAGCAGGTTAAAGGTATTCCAAAATCTTACCCTGGATATGATTTAATAGTAGGTTCAACTGGACCAGAAGTCCAAGCTATACAAGAATATTTAAATAGAATATCACAAAATTACCCATTAATTCCTAAGGTATCACAGGATGGAATATTTGGAGAAAATACAGCTGAAGCAGTTAGAGTTTTTCAAGGGGTATTTAATTTACCAAAGACAGGAGTAGTTGACTATGCAACATGGTACAAAATTTCTGATATATATGTGGGTGTAACTAGAATAGCCGAACTTAGAAGAAGTACAAAATCTGTAGAGAGAATATTTATTCCACCAAGATCCTTTGATAATTATTATGATAAAACAGTACCAAGATTTAATTATTTTGATGATATGTAATAATAATAGGAGCTGCTTAGGTAGCTCCTTCAATATTCATTTTATTAGAAAAATTTATTTTACATTTTACGACAGTATATCTATTTATTTGTGCATATTAGATATATAATAAAGAGATGATATTTTAATTTACTATTAGGAGGGGAATTTATGAAAGGTACTGTGGTTTCCACATGGATCAGAACCTGTAGAGATTTATATGGAGATAATACAATAAACCATTGTTTAAGAAATGTTAATTGGCCAGAAAATATTATTTTTTCACCATTAGAAGATGTAGAGGATGAAAAGATTTTTAGCTTAATTAATATCATAGCAGATAAGGTGGGGGTTTCTGTTAAAGATTTATGGAAAGTAATAGGGGAGAACAACTTAAATAAGTTTGCTGAAGATTATCCTGTATTTTTTAAACGAGTTACTCTATATAAGTTTTTAACATCACTTAACTTTATTCATTCTATAATTATGAGAAAGATAAAAGGTGCAAAGCCTCCTAAAATGGCTATTATACCAGTAGCAGAAAATAGTATTAATCTTAAATATATTTCAAAAAGGGAATTAAATGATTATTTTCTTGGGTTATTGATAGGAAGTTCCAAATTCTTTAATGAAAAAATTGAAGTTAAAGAAGTAGATAGGAAACCTGGAGAATTAACAGTACATATTAAATTTGAAAATAGTATAGCAAATAGTAAAAAGTTTTTAATTAGTAATTTATTATCAAAAATAGGTTTTAAGAGATTAGAGTTAAAAATAGCAATGCCAATATTTTTAATAGTAACCTTAGTAGGAATACCTATAATAGGACTTATAAAGGCATTAATTATGGGAGGAATTTCAGGAATAATTTCTATGATAATAAGTTATATTGTTATTAAGCCTTTAAATGATGTTATAGATAATATAGAAAATAATAATTTTGAAGAAATAGACAGAAGTATAAAAACTAATGATATATTAGAAAAAGTATATAATGGCATTTCTAAGTTAAAGGGTAGTATTAGTCATGATTTAACTTCTGCTAATTTAACTTTAAATGAATTAAGTGTCTTTACTCAATCAATGTATAAAACTACTGAAAAGATGAAAAAGGCAACTGAAGAAATAGCAACTTGTTCAGAACAAGTATTAGTATGGGCTGAAAAACAAGAATTAAGTACAGAATTACTAGTTCAACAAACTAATGACAACATTATTGCTTTAAAGGATTTAACTAAGATTGAAGATAATAATAAAAGGGGATTAGTAAAATCTGTAGAAAAGATAAATGAAAGTCACATAAGTGTGGACAAGTCTAGTGATGCAATTAAGGTTGCTTTAGAATCATTTATGAATGTAAAAGAAAAGGGACAAAATCTTGAGAAAAAAGCTAATGATATAACTAACATAGTGTCAATAGTATCAGGAATTTCAGACCAAACTAATCTTTTGGCCTTAAATGCTTCAATAGAAGCTGCAAGAGCAGGAGAGCAAGGAAGAGGTTTTGCAGTAGTTGCGGAGGAAGTTAGGAAGCTTGCGGAACAATCACAACAAGCAGTAAAGGATATTAATAGTAATTTATCCCATTTTGCAGAAGAAATTAAATCCTTAGTTATAAGTATAGAAAATCAATATTCATCTTTAGAAATAGAAACTTCCAACTTAGAAAAGGTCAGAGTTATAAGTTCAGAAGCAAATGATTTAATAAAGGTAGTTTCTAATGAAACTAATGAAGCTATAAATAAATTAAATAGTGAAGTAGCATCTGTTGAAGAAATGAATGTTACAATTAGAACTTTATCTGAAATAGCAGCTGAAAATGCAGCATCTTCACAACAAGTAAATCAAAATATAGAAGAATTTACTAGAAGTATTAATGAAATGATAGAAACCCTTCAGAAGATTAAGGATGTAGAAGAGAATTTTATTACTGATGAACATAAATATTAAAAATTAAAAATGTAGAATGTAAAATAATTTAAAAAACTTCTAATGGAGTTTTTATCTGAATTTTACATTCTACATTTTTTTATTATAGATTTTCATTGGACTTAATAATTAATTTAATTCTTTTTTATGTTTATAATAAAAATACACTGTTTGACTAATAAATACTAAGCTAAGTAGTCCAAAGAATGGATATAAGGAGCCGATAAGCTTAGAAAATCCAATTCTTGATATAGGTAATGCAATTAAAATAACTATAAATATGCCTTTTTTAAAATCTATATTAAAGGTGTGATTTATAGTTTTACTAATTGAATAAACATCTGAAACCTCTGTAGAAAACATTTCAAGCAATATGACAATTAATAATAGTGCTTGAATTATATTTCCAAAAGGTTGAGCAACAAATAAAAGTGGAATTTCAAACTTATGTATATATGGTTGGTTTATCATAAGTAAAAAGTTAATTGCGGCACTTAAAAGCATTAAACCTAAGGCACCTAAAGCAATTCCAAAGAACATTGTTTTAGGTTTTCTTATTTGATTACTTAAAGGAACTAAAACTCCTAGGCAGCAAAGTGTATTATATCCAGCATAAAGAATTGTAGATAATGCTATGCCAGTTTTAGTAGGTTCAAATTTTGTCATTTGCTGAAATGAAACCATATCCTTACAAAACATAAAATATAATAAGGTAATAAGAGTGATGGTAACAATCAATATTGGAACAATAAAAGAATTTACTTCAATTAATCCATTAGTATCTCTTAATAAGAAAAAGATAGCAAATACCACCATTATTAATGAGCCTATAATTTTTGGAATTCCAAAAAACTGATGTATTAAGGCACCACTACCAGCCAAAATTATAGAAGCACTAGAAATTAAATAAAGTGTAGTTATTACTCCAGTGATTTTGCCAAGGATATTTGGACTAACAATTTTTATAACATCACCATAAGAGTTTAGCTTGTACTTAATACTTATTTTGGAAACTATAGAGCCGAGAACAACATAAAATATACCACAGGCTATAATTCCTAAGAAACTTAATACACCATATGATGTAAAAAATTCTTTGATTTCTTGTCCAGATGCTAATCCAGCACCAACTATGGTTCCTATAAAAACAACAGCGACTTGAAAAATTCTAGAAAATTCATCCTTCATTAAAAATCCTCCTAAATTGTATCTACTAACAATATATAAAAGTTATTAGCCTTTTATTCCTTTAGTTTTTAACTTTGCCATGCCTTGAATATAAGCTATAGAAAATATGAAAATGAATAAGCTATCTAATTTTAGGAAAAATAACTTTAAGGAAGTTTAAGGAGGAATTAAGTTGAAAAAAAGAATTTTATCATTATCTTCTTTATTGCTATTTTTATTAATGATGCTTTCAGCATGTTCAAAAACAAAGGATAAAGCAGAAGAAATAGATATATTTAGTCTACAAAAAGCCTTTGATTTTGCAGATGAATATTTGGGATTAATTAAAAATAATGATATAGAAGCAGCTAATAAAATGTGTACAGAAAAATTACTAAGTAGCAACAAAAATATATCAACAGGAACTTCAGAAATAATAGCATATGCTCCTGATAATGTAATAGAATCTTCAAAGTCAGCATTTATAATATTTAATGTAATAAGAAATTCATCAGCTGAGCCTAAATGTGATTTAGATAATTATGCAATTAAAGTTATAAAAGAAAAGGATAATTATAAAATAGATGAAATAAAGGCTACAAATTTAAAACAAGTATTTGTTAAAAATAAAGCTTTACGTATTATTGGCGAAGACGGAGGGAAAAGTGATTTAATTATTTCTTTAAGTAATATTCCAAAGGACGCTTACTTAAAGGAAAACGAGCTTATGCTTTATAAAGAAAAGGTACCATCAGATAATTTTGGACCAATATCATTAGGATATAAGGGTAAAAAAATAGCAATATCAACTATAAGTGGAAGTAGGGCTTTTATATCTATTGCATATATTCAAGAAAGCAAAGAAGTACAAGGTGCAAGTAGTCAGGGCGATGAAGGGGGAAATAGTAATCAAGAAAGAACTAATGAAACAAGTAACCTAGAAGATTTACTTGATAAACCTATAGCAAAGAAAGTAATTCCTATAGATATGTATAATGGAGTAAAAATAGATAATTTAGTATTTACTTATGAAGAGAGATACTTAATTACTGAGTATTTAAATTCTAACTTAGTTAAGAGAATAAAGGTATATAACAGTGCTAGTGGTGATTTAATACAGTTAAATTTTGATGAAATGTTTAAGGATGATAAATATAACATTCATCTTCTTGATTTTAAAAAGGATGAGTTTAATATTAAGGTAACTAGTAAAGATAATGCAGAAGGTATAAATGAAGATATTCTTGGTGAATATAAAGTAGATATAGAAGAAAAAGAAATTAAAAAAATATAGAAAACCCTTAACATATATAAATAATGTAGTAGAATAAAAGTACAACTTAAATAAATAAAGTGGTACTTTTATTTTTTGGAGGAATTATGAAAAAGTGGAATGATAAAAGATATCATAGTTTAAATTATTATCTTAGAAGTAAATTTGATGAAAAAGTATATAAGATATCTTTAGATGGAGGATTTAATTGTCCAAATAGAGATGGTAAAGTTGCAAAAGGTGGATGTACTTTCTGCAGTGCAAGAGGATCAGGGGACTTTGCAGGAAGCAGAATATTATCAATAACTAAGCAATTTGAAGATAGAAAAGATATGATGGAGAAAAAGTGGAAGGACGGTAAGTTAATTGCTTACTTCCAAGCATATACTAATACTTATGCTCCAGTTGAGGAACTTAGAAGAAAGTATAATGAAGCATTATCTCAAGAAAATGTAGTTGCCATATCCATTGCAACAAGACCAGATTGCATAGATGACGATGTTTTAGATTATTTAACTGAATTAAATGAAAAGACATATTTAATAGTGGAACTTGGATTACAAACTATAAATGATAAAACTGCAAGAGAATTTAATAGAGGATATGACTTTGAAGTTTTTGATAATACATTAAAAAGATTACTTGAAAGAAATATTGAAGTAGTTGCACATACAATCTTTGGATTACCAGGTGAAACAGAAGAAGATATGTTAAAGACTGTTGATTATATAGCTCATTCAGGAGCTAAGGGAATCAAGTTCCATTTACTTCATTTAATGAAGGGAACTAAAATGGTAGAGAAATACGAAAGTGGAGAACTAAAACTATTAACTCAGGAACAGTATATAGATTTAGTTTGTAAAGGCATATCAAGAATACCAGAAGAAATGGTAGTTCATAGACTTACAGGGGATGCACCTAGAGATTTATTAATAGGGCCAATGTGGAGCCTTAAAAAATGGGAAGTCTTAAATGCTATAGATAAGGCTTTAGAAGATAATGATATATGGCAAGGTAAAGACTTTAAGTAGCCATATATAATTGGGGGAATTTATATGAAATTAGATATAATTATTTCTGCAGATAATATAAAAGAAGAATATTTAGAAAATAAGATAGTAGTTGTTATTGATATGTTAAGAGCAACATCAGTAATAATAACTGCTTTAGCAAATGGAGCTAAAGAAGTATTTCCTATACTTACTATAGAAGAGGCTTTGAAAAAGAAAGAAGAACTTATAATGAATGGAATAAATCCACTACTTGGAGGTGAAAGAAAGGCTATAAAAATAGATGGCTTTGATTTTTCAAACTCACCTTTAGAGTATAATTCAGATAAGGTTCAAGGAAAGAGTATAATTTTAAGTACCACTAATGGAACAAGAGCAATTAATTTAAGTTTAAAAGCAGAGGAAATACTTATAGGGGCTATAATAAATGCTAAAGCTGTTGCAAGAGAGTTAAAGAAATATAATAAAGATGTGGTTTTCGTTAATGCAGGAACAAATGGGGAATTTTCTATGGATGACTTTATTTGTTCAGGCTATATGATAAGTCTTTTATGTGATAATGATAATAATGATCTTTCAGATATAGCTAAAACAGCAAAGTATATTTATGAAAATAACACTAATTTAATTAGCTATATAAAAGAAGCTACTCATTATAATATTTTAAAAGCCTTAAATTTATTAAAGGATTTAGAGTATTGTTGTCAAAAAGATATTATAAATATAGTACCTAAGTTTTCTAAAAGTTTGAAAAGTATAAAAATTTAAATAATTGATAATTATTTTTCAAATATTTTAAATTTTGTGTTGACAAGAAAAATAAAAAGATATATTATAATATTAGATTGATAATCAATATCAATTAGTAAATAAATATATTATTAAAAGCTCCACACTTCTAATAATATAATATATAAATAATTAAGCTCCTATATTATAGAATTTATTTCGGTAAAAGATGGCTAAACATTAGTTTAGCCATCTTTTGTTTTTTTCAAAAGTAATGTAATATTTCTTTTTTATTTTCGATATAAAAGGTGAAGAGATAAATAGAGGTGATGAGATGGAAATTTATGAAGCTTTGAACCAAGTAATGAAGGAACAGGTAGAGAATATAAAATATTAGAGGATTATAGTGGGAAAATTAATATTAAAGTAGAAGAAGTTGATTTAAACTATACTTTTAAGTGTAAATATAAATGAATTAGATATATTACAAAAGGGAAGTTGGGAATTAACAATTCAGTGATAAGAATAGTAGAAAATTTATGGTAGTTATTCCATGGATAAAATAAGAATAATATGAAAATGTTGTGATAAATAAGGCGGATTTATTCAGTGAAATAAATCCGTCTTATTTTGATAACCATGCTAATTAATAGCCATAGTGCTTATATAAAAATATAATTTATAAAAATATAAAAAATCCTAGTGGTAAAAAAATCAATAAAGATTAAATAATAACTAAAGTTAGAATATTTTCAATAATTAGAAACTAACTCATATTTGGGACAGGCATTTATTATGTTACTATGAGGGGGACACGAAACAAGAAATCTGAAGGAGGATTTACAAATGATTAAATCAAAATTAATTATGGTAATATCATCAATAGGATTGGTAGTTACATTAGGTGTTGGAGGTATTTTACTAAATTCTAATAAAGAAGTACCTAAAAATAATATAGTGAAAAATGAAAATAAAGAAGAAACTTCAAAAGATATAATCAATGAAGAAGCAAGTAATACTAATACAAGTAACACTAATACAAGTAACACTGATACTAATAACAGTGCTATTAATGAGGAAGTTTTAATAAATGATGATAATATGATTTCAAGTGATGAAATAGAGAATTCTACTGAAGAAGAAGAAGAAGAAAGTGGAGTAGAAGGAATATCAAGCTATAGAAGGCCATCAAATAGACCTTCATATAATAAACCATCATATAATAAGCCTTCAAATGATACTAACACTAATACTAATACTCCAAGTAATAAACCATCACAAGATACTAATAAACCATCTGAGACTCCTAGTGATACTCCTGTAGTTTCAGATAGTAATTATATAGCAGAAATAGAACAAGCTATATTCCAAAGAGTTAATCATGAAAGATCAGCAGCTGGACTTCCAGCATTAAGCTATAATACAACTATGGAGCATTATGCGAGAATTAAGTCTAAGGACATGGGGGATAATGGATATTTTTCTCATGAAGATAAGCAAGGAAATTTAATAACCGTTCAAATGAAGGCAGATGGGGTTTCCTATAAGGCTTGGGGAGAAAATATTGCATATATTCAAGGTACAAATAGTAATAGTGCTTTAGCAACTAAGTTTATGGATAATTGGATGAATTCATCAGGACATAGAGCTAATATATTATCAACGAACTTTAGTAGTATAGGAATTGGAGTATACAAAATAGGAAATACTTATTATGCAACACAAGAATTCTATAGATAAAAATTTTAATCCAGCTTTTTAGCTGGATTTTTTTATTTTCTAGGAATTTATAAAAATATTACCCTATGTATATTATGAATTGATAAATTATAGAGTAAATATGATCAAAAGTAATAATATTAATAAAAAAAGTATACATTATACTCTCATTAAGTTATAATTGATAGAAATTATCAATTAAATACATGGAAAGAATAAATTATAAAACAATGCATTTAATTATGGGAGGCTTAACAAATGATTAAATCAAGATTAGCAACATTAGTTCTATCAATGGGATTAGCTACTGTAGTTGCTATAAGTGGAATTTTCTTAAATTCCAATAAGGAAAATACCCAAGAAAAAGTAGTAAAAGCAGAAGTTATAGAGGAAAATTCAGATAAATTGGATAAGGAAGAGGAAGTAAACTATAATGATACTAATTCTAATGAGGAGAATTTAGAGTCTAAAACTATAGAGAGTGAAGAAAATACTAATGAAAAAGTTGTAAATAAACCAGAAGTAGTACAAAATACACCAGAAGTTAACAATTCAGAACCAACTAATAATAATTCTGCTACTGAAAACATAGCTCCACCTGAAGTACCAGAACCACAACCTAAAAATTCAGAACCACAGCCCGTAACACCAGCGCCACAACCTGTAGCTATAGACAATAGTAACTATATAGGCGATATTGAACAAGCTATTTTTCAAATTGTGAATCAGAGAAGAGAAGAAGCTGGGCTAACACAATTAAGCTATAATGCAAATATGCAGTATTATGCAAGGATAAAATCAAAAGATATGGGAGATAGAGGTTATTTTAATCATGTAAATCCTGATGGGGTATATATGAATCAAATAATTAAGGCTGATGGAATATCTTATAGAGCCTGGGGCGAAAATATTGCATATATTGAAGGTTTAACTGATTATGGTGCTTTAGCAAATAGATTTATGAGTAATTGGATGAATTCTCAAGGTCATAAGGATAATATATTATCATCAAATTTTAGTAGCATAGGAATAGGTGTATATAAAGCAGGAGATACATATTATGCAACACAAGAATTTTATAATTAGTATATAAAACCTAAGGTGCTGTCGCACAATGTAAAATGAATAATGAAAAATGTAAAATTAAAGAAGAAACTCCTTTAGGAGTTTCTAAAATATATATATTTTTAGTAATTCCTTTGGAATTACATCAATAATTCTACATTTTACATTCTACATTTTTAATTTAGGAGCTGTTGCCACAGCTCCTTTTTATTATACAATTATTGACAGGTAGCTAGGTTGGTAGTAGTATATGGAAAAGGTTGTTAAATAGTAATCAAATTAATTTAATAAATATATGGGATTAATAGTATAAAAAAAGGAGGGGAGAGAATTATGGATAATAGAAAAATATTAATAAAAAAGGATATAGTAGATGCTCTAAGAGAGATAGGTGTTAAAAGTGGACAAAATATTATGGTTCATACTTCCATGAAGAGTTTTGGATTTGTATGTGGTGGACCACAAATTATAATTGAAGCACTTATAGAGGTTGTTGGGGAGGGTGGAACTATAATGATGCCAACACAGACATGGAAAAACATGGACCCAGCTTATGGCGTACACTGGCAGGAACCTAAAGAGTGGTGGAATATTATTAGGGATAATTGGCCAGCTTATGATAAAGATATTACTCCAACAAATTCAATGGGGGCAGTAGCAGAAATGTTTAGAAAATGGCCAGGTACATTACGAAGTGATCATCCTGTTAGATCTGTAGCTGCTTGGGGGAAAAATGCTAAATATCTTGTAAGTAATCATGATTTAAGTGATATTTTTGGCGAAACATCACCAATTGCAAAACTATATGATTTAAATGGACATGTTTTATTATTAGGAACGGATTATGATAAGAATACTTCTATACATCTAGCAGATGAAAGAGCAGATTATCCATCAAAGCATATGGAGGAAAATAGTTGTGCAGTAATTAAAGATGGTAAACGTCAATGGATTACCTACTCGACCCTATATGTTGATGGAGAAGACTTTACAGATATAGGTGATGAATTTGAGAAAAAATATAATGTAAGTAAAACTAAGGTTGGGAATGCAGATATAAGATTTATGAAGCAAAGAGATATTGTAGACTTTGCAGTTCAATGGATTGAAAAAAATAGAAAATAAAATATAAAATAAATATAATTGGGGTGTAATATATGAAGAATTTAGGAACTAAGACTATAGAAACAGAAAGGTTAATTTTAAGAAGATTTAAAATGGAAGATGCTGAAGCTATGTATAAAAATTGGGCTTCTGATGAAGAAGTTACAAGATTTTTAACATGGTCTCCACATAGTAGTATAGAATTAACAAAAGATATTTTACAAGATTGGATTAATGATTATAAAAATGAGGATTCTTATAATTGGGCTATTACAATAAAAGAAAATGGTGATGAGCCTATTGGAAGCATTGGGGCTGTAGATAGTAATAAAAGAGTTAATATGGTTCACATAGGATATTGTATAAGTAAGAAGTGGTGGAATAAGGGAATAACCTCAGAGGCACTAAAAGCATTAATTAAATATTTCTTTGAAGAAGTTGGTGTTAACAGAGTTGAATCAAGACATGATCCTAACAATCTAAACTCAGGAAAAGTAATGATGAAGTGTGGTATGAAATATGAGGGAACAATGAGACAAGCTGATATAAATAACCAAGGAATATGTGATTACTCAATGTATGGAATTCTTGCTACAGAATATTTGGATAAAGAATAGCTTATTAACATTATAGATGAAATAATGTGGATGATATTAAAGAGATTGTGGATATTTATAATGCTGGAGTTGAATATATAAAGTGAAATATTATATAGAGCTTAGAAATGATAATATAGAACTGGTAATAATTACAGATACTTTTACTTAATAATATTAGGTAAATTTCTTATAGAGGCGGT
>Ga0129315_1000341_pt1 | contig 44348 bp, 35 predicted proteins | sample Cm827metagenome_FD_94432 | JGI IMG/M metagenome (GOLD analysis project Ga0129315, IMG submission 94432) | Eastern black-and-white colobus group fecal microbial communities from Wisconsin, USA - Cm827 metagenome | ecosystem: Host-associated > Mammals > Digestive system > Large intestine > Fecal... | reverse complement strand
TATATATCTACCTTCTGGTATAGAGGAATAATTTGCTCTAGATATTTCTATATAGTAACCAAATACTTTATTATAACCTACCTTTAAAGATTTAATACCTGTAAATTCTCTTTCTCTATTTTCTAAAGCAGCAATCCACTCTTTCCCATGGAATTTTGCAGTTCTTAAACTGTCAATTTCTTCATTATATCCATCTTTAATTATATTCCCTTCTTTTAATGATAGAGAAGGATCATCCAATATTGAGTTAGATAGTAAATCTTTGATATCAGATAATTCATCTAACTCATTAAACCATTCCTTTAATATTTTTGAATTGGCCTTAGATAAATGCTCCTTAATACCTGGTAATTTCCCTATAGACTTTTTTAAAGATATTAAGTCTTTAGCATTTACGTTCTTATTAGAAATTTTACCAACTATTCTTTCAATATCATAAATTTCTTTTAGTAGAACTCTTAAGTCTTCATTAAAATAATTATTCTTAAATAGTTCCTCTACTCCATCTAATCTTTCTTCAATTTCACCTTTAATTATTAGAGGTTCCTCAATCCATTTCCTAATAGCCCTTCCCCCCATAGATGTGGAAGTCTTATCTAAAACCCATATTAAGCTACCTCTCTTTGATTTTTCCTTAAGGTTTTCTGTAAGTTCTAAATTTCTTCTTGAATTACCATCTATGGTCATATAATTAACTATATCGTAGTATTCAAGCAAGTTAATATTAGTCAAAGTCATCTTTTGAGTATCATATATATATTTAAGTAAGGCTTTAGAAACCTTCTTTGATAACTCATTTAAATTTGTAGTACATACTTCAGAAAATTGATTAATTAATTCCTCTTCAGTACATATATTTTTATCTAAATTTCTCTTAGTTATTAATGCTTGTGTAACAGAAGTAATTTCTGATAAAAGCTCTTCACTTATATTATCATCTACAAGTATTTCTTTTGGATTAACCTTTGTTATTTCATCTAATAATGTTGCTTTAATAGAATTAAAGGATGTTACCTTAAATTCACCAGTTGATATATCAGAAATTGATACACCATAACTATTATCATTTTCTACTATGCACATTATATAGGTATTTTTATATTCACTATCTTCTGAAGCTTCTACAAAAGTTCCAGGAGTAATTACCTTAATAACATCTCTTTTTACAATTCCTTTAGCTACAGCAGGATCTTCTACTTGCTCACCTATAGCTACCTTATATCCTTTGTTTACTAATCTAGCTATGTATGATGATGCTGCATGAAAGGGGATACCACACATTGGTGCTCTTTCCTCTAATCCGCAATCTCTTCCAGTAAGTACAAGTTCAAGTTCTCTTGATGCTATTTTAGCATCTTCAAAGAACATTTCATAAAAATCTCCTAGTCTAAAGAATAAAATACAGTCTTTATAATTTTCTTTTATCTCAAAATATTGTCTCATCATTGGAGTTAACATATATATACCTCACAAATACTAATTTATGTATAAACCTTGTAAAACTAAGGTTTTATGACTATTATACTATAAATTTAAAACAATAAAAAGTAATAACTTATAGTATAAAAGTGGAGCTTAGTAATAGCCCCACTTATCTAGTTATATAAATTTATTATGAAATTTTCAAAACTAAATTCATCTCTTGTTTCAAATAATTCTTGCAAAACATCTACATTTTCTTCTAAGTGTTCTATATCCCTAGAGTATTTATAGGATATATCTACTAAATCTTCATCTAAAAATTCTTTGTTTTCTAAATAACGTACTACAGATAATTCTTTAATCATTATAAAGCTTATTAAAGCAAATTTTATCTTTGCTATAGCATCATAATCAAATACTGACTTCATAAAATATCTATATATATAATAAATAACTATTTGTTCAAACTTATACTCATTATTTTTATAATAGTCATTAAATCCTAAATTAAGATCTGAATAAAGATTTATATCTTCATCAGCTTTCCAAAAATATCTTAAAGGATTTTCTAATTCTTCAGTATACTCAGCCTTAAGATGCTTTAAATCCTTAAATATGTTAATAATACTATAAATATTTAGATATTTAGCTTCTAATTTATTATTATACTTTTTAAATGAAGCTAACTTTTCATTAAGGAATTCTTTATTTAAATAGTTATCCTTAATATTTCTAATAGAGTTTATATCATTTAAATCTATTTTTTCTTGAACTTCATTTGCAAGAGCAAGTACTAAAACACATCTATCTATTAATTTTATATTCCTATCCTGCAATATATTAAAGATAGCATTTCTACACTGCATAAGGTTAATATATATATTAGGATTTATATCATTATAACTATTTACTTCCTCCTCAGTTTCAGATAAAGTAAACTTCGTTATTTCAGATTTATTTAGTATTATTCTTGCTGCTTCAGGGCATGATAGAGATATACCAATTTCTCGCAAGTTACCAAACTCCTCTAAATAACGAGGATATTCTCTACAGGTATAGCAGAGGCTATCTCCCCCTAATTCACTATATATCCTACATAAATTATCATCATTTAAGAATGAACATCTATCTCCATTTAAAGTAAAGACATGTTCACCTTCTTCCTCTACTATCTTACTTCTTAATTCTTCCCCAAATTTCCCTTGAGTAGATAAGTATTTTTTATAACTCTTATCATCAATTACTATTCCCCATCCAGCACAACAAGTATCTTCACATTTATCAGCAATACATTTAAACTTTTCAAAATAATCTGGTGTTCTTATTTTCATTTTTCCCTCACATTGTTTATATATTTTACTTAACTAATTTTATTACTACAATGAAATGTATTCAATAGTCTTTCTTTAAAATTAATTTGAAAGCATAAAAATAAGCTAATTTAATATAAAAAGGAGAATAAATAGATTTATATTTAATAAGTCTATTTATTCTCCCATATAATATAAAAATTATATTATCCTATTGAAAATAAATTTAAAATATCTTCATCACTTAAGGCATTTATATTTGAAGCTTCCATATCATTATCAATTATCTTTTCAATTAACTTTCTCTTTTCATCTTGAAGCTCTACTATTTTTTCCTCAATAGTATTTTTTGAAATAAGCTTTATAACTTCAACAATATTCTTTTGCCCAAATCTATGTGCTCTATCAGTTGCTTGATCTTCAACTGCTGGATTCCACCATGGATCAAAGTGAATTACTATATCTGCTGAAGTTAAGTTTAAACCTGTTCCCCCAGCCTTTAAGCTAATTAAAAATACAGAATTATTCCCATTATTAAATTCATCTATTAAATGAATTCTTTTTTCTGATGGGATACTTCCATCTAAATAACTATAAGATATTTTTTCAGTTTCTAATTTCTTAGATATATTCTTTAATACAGAAGTAAATTGTGAAAATACAAGAATTTTATGTCCCTCTTCTATTCCTTGATTTAATAATTCAATTAAAGAATCTATCTTCCCACTACTTCCTATATAGTCATTAATCAATACTGATGGATCTAAACATATTTGCCTTAATTTTGTTATATATGAAAGTATCTCAATTTTACTATTATTTAATTCATCATCTTTTACTTTCTTTTCAATTAGATTCTTAGCATAATCTGCATATATTCCATATACCTTTTCTTGTTCTTCAGACATTGAAACTAAAAGTTTCTTTTCAATTTTTAAAGGTAATTCCTTTATTACATCTTTTTTATATCTTCTTAGTATAAAAGGTTGAATCAGCATATTTAATTCTTCTAAAACTTCATTTGATTCATGTAACTTTTTATAATATCTAACACTAAATCTCTTTTCATCAAATAGATACCCTGGCATTATGAAATCAAAAATTGACCATAATTCTAAAACTGAATTTTCTATTGGGGTTCCTGTTAATGCAAACTTTCTTTTTGCATTTATTTTCTTTACAGATAAAGCATTTTGAGAGTTACTATTTTTAATATACTGTGCCTCATCTATAAAACAATAATCAAAATTAATATTGCTATACAAATCTAAATCTCTTTTTAGAATATTATAAGTTGTTATTATAACATCATATTTACTAAGATTATTTAATATACTTAATCTCTCATCCTTTGTTCCATTTAGAACTGCCCATTTTATACTAGGGGCAAATTTTTCAATTTCATTACTCCAATTATAAATTAAAGAGGTTGGTGCCACAATTAGAGTTTTAGATGGAAGAGTTGATAGAATAAAGGATATAGCTTGTATGGTTTTACCAAGTCCCATTTCATCCCCCAGTATTCCTCCAAAGCCTAAATAATCCATTGTTTTTAACCAATTAAAACCTTCCTTTTGATAAGCTCTTAAACTTGCATTTAATGATGAAGGCTCCTTAAAATTTATTTTCTTAACATCTTTAACTTTCTTTTGAATCTTTGTTAGTTCATTTTTACCCTTAATATATCTTAAATTATTTTCTTTAATAAAATCATTTATAAATATTGATTTATTCTTATCAAATACTAATTTATCATCATTAATTTCATTATCAACAGACAGCACATCTAACAATTTCAAGAAATTTTTAAGTTCTATTTCTTCTAAATCTAAGTATTCACCATTTTTTAGCTTATAATATTTTAAATTATCTTTAAACGCTAATAAAACACTTTTTACTTCCTCACTTGAAATATCAGAGATTTTAAACTTAAATTCTAAATAATCATACTTGCCCGCTTCTATTTGACCTACAATATTTTTATTATTTACTTGCTTTATTATCTTAAAGTTTTCTGAATAGAAAACTTCTCCAAATTCTTGTAATTTAACAATGTCATTCTTAAAGAAATTAAATATATAGTCATCTCCAAGCAATAAGTAAAACTTATCCCCTGAAGCTTCAAAACCTAATGCTCTTAAGAAGGATAATGCCTCAGCTTCCTTATTTAAATCTCTATAAATAATCTTATTTTTATATTCATGGAAAATATTAAATTCATGCTCTCCATATTTTACTTTTAAAACTAAAGTAATATCTTTATTAACCTTATTAAAATAAAAGCAGAACTTAACATCCTCTTTAACTATTTTATCCCTTATTTTTTTATTGATTTTCACATAATCAGATAAAGTATATAGCTTTGGTAATAAATTTGATAATACCCTTAATTCATCCTCTTTATTTAAAGAAATTGAATTGCTTCCTTGGAAAGCTTTAATATATTTTGATATATTATAACAATATTCAAAGCTAGGTAGATAAACACTACTTCCATATAAGAATATGGTATTCTTTTTATCTAATACTTCTGGGAATCCTTCATCTATAGTTAATATGTACTCATTACTTAACTCTTTTAAAGTAAACTGTATATTAGGTTTATCATAAATAACTTCTGTTTCTACAGGTCTATAGAAGAAGCCTTCATTAAGATAAACTCTATTTTTAGATATAATATCAAAGAACTCTCTTAAAAGAAAATCAGGTATTAATAATGTTTTTCCATCTATAAACTTATCTTGTCTTCTAACAAAGTTTAACTGTAAGTTTTCAACATCTTTTATTTTTTCAATTAAATTTATTATTTCATTTTCTTTTATACCTAACCTTTGATACCTTAAATCAAAAATGAAATCTTTGCCATATTTAATAGGAATTCTATTATTTATAGATATTAACAACTGATTTATATCTTTAACAACATATGATTTATTAGAGGATAACCCCTTTAATCCTATTTTAAATTCAGCTGTTATATTGTTTTTAATTCCTATTCTATTTATATAAACTTCTAACTTTATTTCTTCCTTATTATCTTCCTCTAATAATAAGTTTAAGATATTATCATCAGATTTAAAAACTTTTCGACTTTCTATGTTATTTTCAAATTTGTTTTTAATCTCATTGTTATTATCTAATTCTTCTAAAAATCTATAAAATGTGGCAGCTAAATGCTTACAAATATAATTTTCTCTTCTAAATTCATTTTTTTCATAATCATCACATGTACAATAGGTTGATATTAAAGCTTTACTTTTTACATCTAATTCCATGCTATTGGTATATGTACTAAAATAATCCTCTGATAAGACTTCTGAATTAATATGTATAAGCCCTTCATCATGATACATTTTAAAGTTTGAAATCAAATCATTTTCAATAATTTTCTTACTAGCTAATATATTTTTATCAGATATATATCTTTTATTCTTTTTTAATAATGCTTCTTTAATCATAATACTCACCTTAAAAACAATATTCTTTTATTATAACAAAAAGAAGTGGTTTTATCCACTTCTTAAATATTTCTTTATCTTGGCTTCTCTCCGTAGAAAAAAAGTTTAATAATCATGATAGAAGAATAACTTAAATCAAAAAATTCGTTATATTCTTTTAAAAGCTCACCTAATTTAGGATTATTTTCTAATCCTTTATCAAAGTTATATCTAAAATTATCTTTGCCTAAAATCTCGCTATGATTAATTACTGTTTCTATATTTAGATTTTTAAATTTAAGTAATCTTAATAGTGTTAACATACTTCTACCTATATCTCTATTTCCATTTAAAGAAGATTGAAATTTAGCTAAATCAGAATTTAGATTTTTAATTAAATCAAATTTTGGAAATGTTATTCCCCACAATTCACTATCAACATCAATTATTATTACTTTTCCTCCAGGTTTTAACATTCTATATATTTCTTTTAAAGCGATTATTGGATCCTTTAAATGTTGAAATACAAATCTGGCTATTATTGTATCAAAATATCCATTAGGAATTGAAGTGCTTGCTATATCATCATTTATAAAAGTTACTCTTTCTTTATAGTCCGTCTTTAGCATATTATGTGAATAATTAAGTAAGGTTTCATCAATATCTAGCGAAACAATTTCTGAATTAATAAAATTATCCAATAAAATCTTAGTATAAAAACCTGGTCCACCACCTACTTCTAAAATTAGACTATTATCTTTTACTCCTAGATTTCTAAGCATTTTTATTTCCCTATCAGAACCTAAATTAGCTTGTTTTTCTAGTCTTTGCATTTCCTTTTGAAAGCCAATTTGTTTATAAATATCACTATATGGCATTATTTTCTCCTATGAGTATTTATTTAATATAGTATATACTTAAATTTGGCTTTTGTTCTGAAAAAAGGGCTCTTAGTTAAACTAAAAGCCCTTTATAATTAATCTACTGATTTCAATGATTCTACCATTTTTACTTTTTTTAGCTTATAGAACATAACTATATTAACTAAAACAGCAAATACTATTGTTAAAAGAGCTGAAAGAAGGAAACTTGGTAAATCTATATTTCTTCCAAACATCATATTATCTATTTCCACAGTTAACATTATAAATCTATGAAGTAATATACCTAAACCTTCCCCAAATAAAATGCCAAAAATAGTTAATAGAACATTTTCTCGATAAATATATGCTGAAACTTCTTTATCATAGAAACCTAATACTTTTATAGTTGCAATTTCTCTAATTCTTTCACTAATATTTACATTAGTTAAATTGTATAAAACAGTAAATGCAAGTGCTCCAGCAGAAACTATAATTACTATTATTACATAATTTAAGCTCTTTATCATATTATCAAAATTTTCTCTAATACTATCGTTAAATGATACTCCATTCACTATTTTCTTATCCATAATACTCATAGAAAAATCATCTTTGTTTCCAATATTTTCTGCATTAGCTATTATAGAATTATATATAACATCTTTATCAAATACTTCTTTATAGTACTTAGGTGACATATAAGCATAATTAAATGTATAGTTTTCAGAAATTCCAGAAACAATCATGGAATATTCTTTATTGTTCACTTTAATTTTTATCTCTTCTCCTACTTTAACCTTAGCCTGTTTAGCAGCTTTTTCAGTCAATATTATTCCACTGTCATTTAATTTTAATTTTTCTTTAGTAGTTCTATTAACAAAATTAATGAAATCACCAATTTTCCCTATATCTTCAGGAACTATGATGGAAATATCCTTATCTGTATTTCCAGTTCTTATCTTACCACTTTCAGAAGATATCATAAGTAGTTGATTTATCTCATTTAAATTATTTAGTTCATCTTTTAGTTCATTTTTTTCTAATTTACTTACATCTTTATCAATATTAATAGTTAAGTTATATTTAAAGATCTCTCCAAATTGCTTATCTACAATTGTTTTTATTGAATCTTTAATTCCAAATCCAGTGACAAGTAATGCCGTACATCCAGCTATTCCAAAAACAGTCATAAAGAATCTTTTCTTATATCTAAATATATTTCTAACTGTTACTTTGCCTATAAAACTTAATTTGTTCCATATAAATCCTATTCTTTCAATTAAAATTCTCTTTCCTTCCTTAGGTGCTTTTGGTCTCATTAGCATTGCTGGAGTCTCAACAAGTTCTTTATAACAAGCTAAAACTGAGGAAATAGTAGTAACCGCAATTGCAACTGCAGTAATTATAATTGCAATAGGAATATTAAATACAAGCTGTATTTTAGGTAAAGAATACATTATTCCATAAGCATCAAAAATAACTATTGGAAAAACTGTATATCCTATTGCAAGCCCAACTATACTTCCTAAAAAGCTAGCAGTAAATGAATAAATTATATACTTTAAAGCTATTGTATTTTTAGAATATCCTAATCCCTTTAAAGTTCCTATATTAACTCTTTGTTCATCTACCATCCTAGTCATTGTAGTTAAGCAAACTAAAGCTGCAACTAAAAAGAAGAATACTGGAAATACCTTTGCTAGCTTATCTATACTATCAGCATTGTTCTTATAATCAACATAAGAATAATGACTATTTCTATCTAATACATACCAGCTTGGTTCTTCTATAGCTTTTATATCATTTTCAGCTTTTATAATTTTTGCTTCTGCTGCTGCTATTTCCTTATCAAATTTCTCTTTAGATTCTTCGTATTCTTTCTTACCATTTTCTAACTCTATCTTACCATTTTCTAACTCCAATTTTGCACTAGCAAATTGACTTTCAGCTTCTATCTTGCTATTTTCTAATTTTGCTTTATTTTCATTTAGTAAAGCTTGTGCATTATTTAATTCATTTTCTTTAGCCTGAATTTCTGCTTCTGCTTGTCGTATTTTTTCTTCTGCAGATTTTATTTCATTATTTATATATGAAATTCCAGTATTTAGTTCATCTCTTGTCTTATATAATACGCTTAATTCATTTTTAATTTGATTTTTTTCTTCTTCTGATAAGTTATTATCTTTTAAAGCATTTTCTTTTTCTTCAATTCTCTTATCTAAATCTTTCTTATTATTTTCTAATGTCTTCAAAGTGTCTTTACCGGTATTTATAAGGCTTTCTGCACTTGCTTTTTCTTCATTTAATGTTTGTTTGCCTGCCTCCAATTGTGCTTTACCATCATCTATTTTATATTGACCTAAAGATATTTCATTTTCAGCTTGAATTATTGAAAGTTTATAATCTGTTTCCTTTTTAAATAATTCATCTTCACCAGTTTTTAGAGCTTTTTCTGATTCCTCTAGCTGTTTCTTTGCATTATTAAGCTTTTCTTCACCATTTTGCTTTTCTTCATTAAACTTATTCTTACTTTCATTTAACTGCTTATTTGCTTCAGCAATAATTTCTTCATATCTAATTCCTGCTCGTTCATTACCTAAGGATTCTAGTGATATTTTTACTGTTTCAATAAAATCGAAGTAATTATCTGAATAGCTATTTAGTTCTTTTGCACCATTTATAGTTACATATGTTTCAGTATAGGCTGGTATTTTAAAATTTTCTAAAGGTACTACAACATAGCTTGAAACCTTACCACTTCCTATATTAGATGTGCCTTTTTCGCTAGATAAGTAATAGGGAGTTTGAACTTTACCAACAACCTCAAATTCAGTATTTTCTAGACTTTCACTTAAGTCTTCATCATTTCCTGACTCTAACTTAATCTTATTACCAATAGATATATTTAAATTGTTAATTTTCCCTTCTTCTATTACACATTCATTCGGATTTTCAGGTAATCTTCCTTCTACTAAAGTATATTTATTAACATAATTGCTATTATCTAATGGTATCCCCATAACCTTAATAACTAATTCTGATGATCCAACCTTTGTGATTGTATCTAAGGAATAGGTTGCAAATACATCTTCTACTCCATCTACTTTTTTTATTTCATCAATATCTTCATCAGTAAAACCAAATGTAGAATATAAGGTTAAATCCATAAAATTATTATCATCATAATATTTATCTGCAGTAGCCTTCATATCTATTGGAGCTACTTTTATACCTGAAAAAAATGCTACCCCTAAAGCAATAATTGCAAAAATAGAAAAAAATCTTCCTTTTGATTTTTTTATATCTCTTAAAATATCTTTAAAAAATGCATTTTTCATCTTACCATTCAATCCTTTCTACTGGAGTTGGATTGTCATTTAAAGTAATGCTTTCAATCATGCCATTTTTAACTTTAATTACTTTATCACCCATAGGAGTAAGGGCAAGATTATGTGTAATAATAATAACTGTCATATTATGTTCTCTACATGTATCTTGTAATAATTTTAATATTGCCTTTCCTGTGTTATAATCTAATGCTCCAGTTGGCTCATCACAAAGTAATAATTTAGGATTTTTCGCTAATGCTCTAGCTATAGCCACTCTTTGCTGCTCTCCACCAGATAATTGAGATGGGAAGTTATTTTTCCTATCCCCTAGGCCAACAGCCTCTAAAACTTCTGAAGGATTAAGTGGATTTTTGCAAATTTGCGTTGCTAATTCTACATTTTCTAAAGCGGTTAAATTTTGAACTAAATTATAAAATTGAAAAACAAATCCAATATCAAATCGTCTATAAGAAATTAATTCTTTTTCTGTATAACTACTTATTATATTATTATCTACAATAATTTTCCCACTAGTTAATGTATCCATTCCACCTAATATGTTTAGTATTGTACTTTTACCTGCACCACTAGCACCTGCAACTATCACAAATTCTCCTTTTTCTATTTGAAAGGATACTCCTCTTAAAGCATCAATATCAACTTCTCCCATTTTATATGTCTTTTTAACATCTTTAAATTCTATAAAACTATTCAAACTTATACCTCACTCCTATAAAAATTAACAAATTATTTCTTTATTTGGAACTAAAAAATTTACTGCTTTTCTTTCTAAATTAATCTCTATATTCTTTTCAATTAAAATTTCTCCATCAATACATACAGTGAAATCTTTTTTTGATTTTATATTAATAGATCTACATTTTTTATAAATAAAATACTCCTTCATTTCTTCATTTTCTAGATGTTCACCTCTTTTAAATACATTAATTAATTTAAGTAATTTAGTTCTAGATACTTTTTTAAATATACAAACATCTATTAGCCCATCATTAATCTTAGCCAAAGGTGCTCCTTTATAGCCACCTCCATATGTCATTCCATTTGCAACAACACATAATAGAAAATCTCCTTCTATTGTTTCTTCATTATCTATTAATATTTCCAAATTAGAATACATCTTATGTAATAAAGAATAGAATACAGAAAGAGTATAGGCACCTTGTCCACTTATTAAAGGAAATCTTTTAAATTTATTCATATTTTCTGCAACTTTAGCATCAAAGCCTATATTACATAAGTTAACAGAATACTTGTCATTAACTTTCAATAAATCAATTTCTTCTTCTTCAAACTCTATTTGTTTTTCAATATCAAAAAAGTTTATATTAGTACTAAAGTTATTTACAAAATCATTACCAGTGCCATAAGGTATAACAGAAGCACTTGCATTTTTATATCCAATTAATCCATTAACTACTTCATTAAGGGTCCCATCTCCACCGCAGGCATAAAACCTTAAATTACCTTTTTCTTTTTTGCATATATCTTCTGTAAAATTAGTTGCATCATTTTTTCCTTTAGTGATATAGATCATGTATTCATCTTTTTTTCCATTAAAGGCTTTTATTATTTCATTACTTATTTTTTCAGAAACATCTATTTTCCCCGCCTCAGGATTTATTATAAAATAATGTTTAGTCTCACTCATAAGATTTATCCATCTCTTTCCTTTAAATGCTATTAAAAATAGCTTAGTATAATATTTATTATCAATTTAATTTTAGTCTAAATAACGAATAATAGCTATACCCAATATAATTATAGATATAGCTAATTGTAAATATTTTTATAAGTATTTATTTAACTTTGCATTTGATAGCATTAACTTAATTCTATTCTCTTGATTTATCTTTGATTGAGATGGATCATAATCTATAACTACAATATTTGCTTCAGGATTTTTATCAATAATTTTTCTTATAGCTCCTCTGCCTACAATATGATTAGGTAAACATCCAAAAGGTTGTGCACAAATAATATTATTTGCACCTGAATGTATAAGTTCAATCATATTAGCAACTAATAACCAACCTTCTCCCATTTTAACTCCATAACCAATATAACCATCAGCCATCTTTCTAACTTCATCAAAATCTGTCGGTCCGTGAAATCTAGAATTATTTTGTATAACTTTATTTACTTTTCTTTGAAGTCTTAAAATTATTTTATAGCCTAAGGCTGCAATTTTGGATTTTAAATATCCCTTCTTATATAATTTATAGTCAATAATAGAATTTAAAATACAGTAGTTAACAAAGTCCATAAGACCTGATTGTACTACTTCCGCATCTTCTTTAACTAAGAATTCTTCAAGATGGTTATTACCCATTCTTGAATATTTCATATATATTTCTCCTACTATGCCTACTTTAATTTTATTTTCATTAGTTACTTCTATTTTGCTAAAGCTAATAACAATTTCCTTTGATACTTTTGATAATTTCAGATAGCTAAGATTTGAAAATTTATGTATTAAATTTTCAACTGTTTTATCTAAAAGAATATCACATTCCCCTTTATTTATTTCATAGGGCTTTACTTTATTGTATAAATACATAATTAAGTCACCATATAATACAGCATAAAAAAGCTTAATTATAAGATTGGGACCTAATTTTAGTCCTGGATGTTTTTCAATACCAGATACACTTAATCCTATTGCAGGAACTTCTGAAAATCCACTGTTTTCTAATGCCTTTCTTATTAAGTGAATATAATTAGATGCTCTGCAGCCTCCCCCTGTTTGGGTCATAAGCAAAGCTGTTTTGTTAACATCATATTTGCCACTTTTCAATGCAGAAATAAATTGTCCAATTACTATCATGGCTGGATAACATATATCATTATTAGAGTATTTTAATCCCTCTTCTATTACAGAAGAAACATCATCCTCTAGAAATTCTATATCAAATCCATTATCCTTTAATATCTTATTCATTAGCTTAAAATGAATGGGTAGCATATTAGGTGCTAAAATCTTATAATTTTTTTTCATTTCCTTTGTAAAAACTTTATAACTATTACTCATATACTTCCCACCTATTCTTTATAGCTTCAACCATACTTCTTATTCTAATTTTTGCTGCTCCTAAATTATTTGTTTCATCTATTTTTAATTGTGTATATATCTTTCCATTGTTTTCTAAAATACTTTTTATTTCATCAGCTGTAATTGCATCTGTACCACATCCAAAGGATACTAATTGAACTAACTGCATGTCCTCATTATTAACAACAAATTTAGCTGCATTAAATAACCTTGCTTGATATGTCCACTGATTCAGAACATTTACAGCTACATTATCATAATTAAAAGGAATGGAATCCTCTGTTAATATTACTAAATTCAATGAGTTCATCATTTTATCTATTCCATGATTAATTTCTTTATCAACATGATAAGGTCGTCCTGATAAAACAACAATTAATAAGTCATTATCTCTACCATATTTAATTGCTTCCTTACCCTTTATCAAAATATCTTTTTTAAATTCTTTATACTCATCAAGTCCAACTTCATATGCTTTTTTTATATCTTCCTTAGAAATCCATTTATAATAATCCTTTAAGCTGTTATATAAATTTTCTATAGTACTATTTTTAGAATTTAAATCTAGATAAGGAGATATAAAATTACACTTTTCTATATTTGACACATTATTTTTTATCACTTCTGGATAATATGCCACAACTGGGCAATTATAATGATTATCTGAAATACCTTCATCATAATTAAAAGTCATACAAGGATAAAAAATATTTTCAATATTTTTCTCTATTAAACTTTCTATATGCCCATGAACTATTTTAGCAGGATAACAGGCAGTATCTGATGGTATTGTATGTTGTCCTTTTAAATATAGCTTTTTAGAAGAGGCATCTGATAAAATAACTCTTATTCCTAAATAGTTAAAAAACTTCACAAAAAAAGGTAAGTTTTCAAACATATTTAGAACCATTGGAACGGCAATTATGCCTTTATCTCCAAAATTATTAGCATACTCTAATAGCTTTAAATTTTTATATTCATAAAGGTTAGGAATGTTATTGTCATCATACTTACCAGTAGGTTTTGAGCATCTATTTCCGGATATATATTTTCTTCCACCATTAAATGTATTTATAGTTAAATTACATTTATTAGTACAAAGTCCACATTTAATTCCTTTTGAACTATGTGTAAAATTTTCAAGTTCTTCTCTAGTAATAATTTTTGATTCTTTTGGTTTCTCCTTTTTTGAATATATTGCAGCTCCATAGGCACCCATTAATCCAGAAATATTCGACCTTATAACATTCTGATTTAATTCTAATTCTAAGCTTCTTAAAATGGCATCATTACATAAGGTTCCACCTTGAACTATTACATTTTTCCCTATATTTTTTGTTCTAATAACCTTATATAAAGCATTTTTTACTACGCTAATAGATAAGCCAGCTGAAACATCTTCAATAGTTGCACCATCTCTTTGAGCCTGTTTAACAGAAGAGTTCATAAAAACAGTACATCTTGATCCTAAATCTGCAGGATGCTTTGCAAATAATCCTAATTTAGAAAAGGTCTCCACGTCATACCCCATTGCCTTAGCAAAAGTTTCAATAAAAGATCCACAGCCTGAAGAACAAGCCTCATTTAGTATTATACTTTTTATTGCGTTATTTTCTATTTCAAAGCATTTAATATCTTGGCCACCAATGTCTAAAATAAAATCTACATCCGGATTGAATTTACTTGCTGCAATATAATGGGCTAATGTTTCTACTATACCGTAATCAATACCAAAGGCTTTCTTTATTAATTCTTCACCATAACCAGTAACTGCACTTCCTACTATGTTAATTTTTTTACCATAATTATCATAAATATATTCTAATTGCCTCTTAATTACCTTTACTGGATTCCCTTCATTATGAGCATAAAATTGATAAATTATATTACTATTATCATCAATTAAAACAAGTTTTGTAGTAGTACTTCCTGCATCTATTCCTAAATAGGCCTCTCCTTTATATCCATCTATATCTTTAATTAAAACCTTAGCTTTGTTATGTCTATCTAAAAACTTTTTGTATTCATCATTACTAGAAAATAAAGGCTTAATACTTTTATTTATATTAGTATTATTTTTATAATTATTAAGCTTCTTTATTAATTCTTCATAAGTGTAAGTTTTTTCTTCATTTTCAGAAAATAATGCTGCTCCCTTTGCCACAAAAACCTCTGCATCATCTGGTACTATTGCTTCATCTTCACTTAATTTTAACTTTTTTATAAACATACTTCTAAGGCCTTTATAAAAATATAAGGGACCTCCTAAAAACAATATATTCCCTTTTATTTCTCTACCTTGTGCAAGTCCACCAATAGTTTGATTTACTACAGCATCATAAATACTTACTGCTATATCTGCCTTGCTTGCCCCTTGATTTAATAATGGCTGGATATCAGATTTAGCAAAAACTCCACATCTAGATGCAATTGGATATATATTTTTATAATCAAAACTTATCTTATCTAAGTATTCTACACTTATACCCATTAAACTTGCCATTTGATCAATGAAGGCTCCTGTTCCACCTGCACAACTAGAATTCATTCTTTCCTCTAACCCATTTGTTAAATATATTATTTTAGCATCCTCTCCACCTAGTTCAATAACAACATCAATATTACTAAAAAGTTTTTTTACTCCTATTGTGGTAGCAAATACCTCTTGAACAAATGAAATACTTGAATCCATAGCTAAACCATAACCCGAAGATCCAGTAATTGAAACCTTTATTTTATTATTAATTACTATATCCTTTATTTTATCTAATTCCTTTAATACAGTTTCTCTTACTTTTGTAAGATGTCTGGTATAACTTTTATAAATCAATTTATTATTTTCATCTAATAGTACTAATTTTACTGTAGTTGAACCTGCGTCTATACCTAGTCTATATACCACTTTATATACCTCCATCTAAATTAAAATTATATAAAGGAGCTGTTTTTGCAGCACCTTTCATTTATATTTTTCTACAACTATCCCTTATAATTAATTTAACTGGCAATACTATTTTTTTACTTAGATTTCTTTCTTCTTTTATTCTTTCCATTATAGTATCTAAGGCTATTTCTCCCATATATTCTGTAAATATTTTAATTGTTGTTAAAGAAGGTGATAAATACTGCGCAGTGGCTATATCATCAAAACCAACTATACTTATATCCTTTGGTATTTTATATCCTTCTTCTTGTATTGCTTTATAAGCACCTATTGCCATAGGATCACTAGCTATAAAAAAAGCAGTAGGTATTTTTTCTAATTTTAAAGCTTTCTTCATTAAAGTGTATCCATCTTCTGGTGTGAAATTACCTTTAAAAATCCATTCCTCTTTATAATTATTTATATCTAGCATAAATTTTCTATAAGTAGATTCTCTATAATTTATTAATTCAATTCCATTATCACTATTATGTGGAATAACTTTAGCTCCAATATATCCAATATCCCTATGGCCTAAGTTATATAAATAATCAAGAGCTTTTTTAGTACCATACTTCAAATCTACAACTATTGAATCAAATTCCCACTCTTCTGGAGATGAATCTATAAATATAATATTAGGAGATAATTTTTTTAGACTATTAATTTCATCATTTTCAAAAATACCAACAGCTATTATTCCATCTATGTCTTTATAATTATATGTATCATCTTTTATCAAATTACTAAGATATAACGACTTAAAACCTATATTATCTTCTAAACACTTTTTCTCAATTGCTATTCTTATGGATAAAAAATATGGATCACTTAACTCCTTCATCTCATTAAAGGAACAAACTATTCCAATAGTATAATTCTTAAGTTTATTTTTTCTCTCTTTTATAGTTACATAATTCATTTCTTCAGCTATGGCTAAAACTTTCTTCCTTGTATCTTCTGAAACATTAAGAGTTTTATCAAAATTTAAGATACGGGATACTGTTGCAATAGAAACACCTGCTTCATTAGCAATATCTTTAATTGTTGCCACCATAATCACCTCCATTCTAATATTGGAATAAACATTAATATATAATTAAGATGAGGCATAGAAATGCCTCACCTTTAATATTAATCAATTGATAATTTTAAACTTTCAATATATCTTTCTATAGCTTGTTTTCCTTCATCATCCCATTTAAATACTCCACAATGTTCAAGGACCTTAGTAAATATATTTCCTATTTCACTTTTTAGAATATCATCAATATTCTCATTTGTTATATATTTATTTTTCATTTTAATTTCTTCATACCAATTATAATGAATTCTCATGCTATCATAATTATAAATATCATCTTTTCTAGTAGTTAAAGATACTTTAATTATCTCTATTTCTTCCTTTAATCTTGCTGGAAGAACTGCAAGTCCTAAAACTTCTATTAATCCAATATTTTCTTTCTTAATATTATGCAGCTCAGCATGAGGATGGAATATCCCATCTGGATATTTTTCAGTAGTTTTATTATTTCTTAGAACTAAATCAATTACATACTCATCATTTTCTTTTCTTGCTATTGGTGTTACCGTATTATGAGGAACATTATCAGTAAAAGCATATATATTTACTTTAGGATCACTATAGTTTCTCCAATGATTTAATATTTTGTAAGCTAATTCACTTAATTCCAATCTATTCCTACCCTTTAATCTTAATACACTTAGTGGCCATTTTACAATAGAAAACTTCACATGTTCATAGTTTTTTAATATAAATTCTATATAATTTGAAGCTCTATTCATAGCAAATTCATATCTACCACCTTGATAATGATCATGTGTTAGTATTGAACCACCTACAATTGGTAAGTCTGCATTAGATCCTAAAAAGTAATGTGGAAATTTTTCTACAAATTCTAGTAATCTATGAAAAGTCTTATTAGTAAGCTTCATTGGAGTATGATCTTCTGAAAAAACAATACAATGTTCATTATAATAAGCATAAGGAGAATACTGTAGATACCATTTTTCATTGTTTAAGCTTAATGGAATAACTCTAAGATTTTGCCTAGCAGGATGGTTTATACGTCCTCTATAGCCTTCATTTTCTTTACACAAAAGACATTTAGGATATTTTGAAGGAGGCATATTCTTAGCTTCTGCGATAGCTTTAGGATCTTTTTCTGGTTTTGATAGATTTATAGTTATATCTAGATTTCCATAATCACTTTTACTTTTCCAAAGTAAATTTTGAGAAATTCTATCTGTTCTAACATAATCACAGGCTTTACTAATATTATAAAAATAATTTGTAGCTTCTTCTTGCGATCTTTCATATTTCTCATTAAATGTTTTAATTATTTCTGAAGGTCTTGGCATTAACGCACCCATAATCTTAGTATCTAATAAATCTCTATAAATTGAAGTATTAGATTCTAAAATTCCATTTTCAAAAGCATAATTTAATATATTATCTAATATATCTGTTGGCGTTTCTAATTCTTCATCTTCAACTTCTATATCCTCATAATCATCTAAACTTAAAATATTTAATAAGGAATTTCTTATATAAATTTCATCATCTTCAGTAAATAAACTGTTTTTCAATCCATATTGAATCAATCTTTTGATTTCACTATAAATTTCCATACTTCACCTACTTATTAAATCCAACTGGATTATTTTTATGCCATTTCCAAGCTGATGCTATTATATCTTCAACATTGTCATATTTAGGTTCCCAATTTAATGTTTTTCTTGCTTTTTCAGATGATGCAATAAGTCTAGCAGGGTCTCCAGCTCTTCTTTCACAAATTTTTGCAGGTATTTCATGACCTGTTACCTTTCTAGCAGCTTCTATCATTTCTTTAACTGAAAATCCATTTCCATTACCTAAATTGAAAATATCACTTTCATTTCCTTTTCTTAAATAATCAATTGCTAAAATATGAGCATTAGCTAAATCTGTTACATGAATGTAGTCTCTAATACAAGTGCCGTCTTCTGTATCATAATCTTCTCCAAAAATTGATATAAATTCTCTTTTCCCAAGAGGAACTTGTAATATTAATGGTATTAAATGAGTTTCAGGACTATGGTCTTCTCCAATACTTCCACTAACATGAGCTCCCGCTACATTAAAATATCTTAATGAAACATATTTAACTCCATGTGCTATATCCGCCCACTTCATCATTTTCTCCATAGCAAGTTTAGTTTCACCGTATGCATTGGTTGGTTCAGTTTTATCTGTTTCAACTATTGGCATTCTAGTAGCTTCCCCATAAGTTGCAGCTGTTGATGAAAATACAATCTTCTTTACATCATTAGCAACCATAACTTTTAATAATACTTCTGTTCCATGAACATTGTTATTGTAATATTTTAATGGATTAGTCATACTTTCTCCAACTAAAGAATTTGCTGCAAAATGAATTACTTCTGTAATATTATTTTCTTTAAAAACTTTATCTAACTCATTTTCATTTCTTATATCAACATTATAAAACTTAGCATTTGGATTTACTGCTTCTATATGTCCTGTTTCTAAATTATCTACAACTACTACTTCTTCTCCTTTTTCTATTAATTGATAAACTGCATGGCTACCAATATAACCTGCTCCACCACATACTAAAATCATATTAATACCTCCTAAATTTCTCTAGTTCCATTTCCTATTTCTGCAATATAGAAACTAGCTTCATATCCTATTTTATTTTTGTATCCTTGTCCAACTTTTTTTATAAAATCATCAACACTATCCTTTTTTACTAATGCAACTGTACATCCACCAAAACCAGCACCTGTCATTCTTGCACCTAAAACCCCACTATGATTCCAGGCAAGTTCTACTAAAGTATCTAGTTCTAATCCTGTAACTTCATAATCATCTCTTAAAGAAATATGAGACTCATTCATAAGTTTACCAAAGGTAACTAAATCCCTTGATTCTAAGGCATCCTTTGCCATTAAAGTTCTTTGATTTTCATAAACTGCATGTTTTGCTCTTTTTCTTCTAATATCATCATTAATTAGATCCTTATTATTCTCAAATTCTTCTATTGTAAGTTCACCTAAGGAATTAATATTAAGCTTTACTTTTAATTCTTCTAAGGCTTTTTCACACTCGCTTCGACGTTCATTATACTTAGAGTCTGCTAAGCCTCTTCTTTTGTTTGTATTAGCGATAACAAGTATTTCATCCTTTAGCTCTATTGGACAATAATTATATTTTAAAGTATTACAGTCTAATAGTATAGCATTATTTTCCTTTCCCATTCCAATAGCGAATTGATCCATTATTCCACAATTAACTCCTACAAAGTTGTTTTCAGCCTCTTGAGAAAATTTAACTAAATCAATTCTATTGATATTAAAATTAAATAAGCTATCCATCATAACTGCAATTAAAAGTTCTAATGATGCAGAGGATGATAAACCTGAACCATTTGGTATATTACCATATATAACTACCTCAAAACCTTTATTAATATTATATCCACGTTTCTTCATCACATCAATTACACCTTTAGGATAATTAACCCAATCATGCATTTTTTCGTATTTTAAATCATTCAAAGAAAATTCTATAACTCCTACATCATGGAAGTTACTAGAATACATTTTTACTTTTTCATCTTCTCTTAGTCGTATTACTCCATAAGTTCCAAAGCTCAGAGCACATGGGAATACATTACCTCCATTGTAGTCAGTATGCTCTCCAATTAAATTAACTCTACCTGGAGAAAAGAAATATCTCTCATTACCATTTTCCTCAAAAATTTCATTAAAGGTATTTTTAATTTTTTCTCTCATAATATTTCTCCCTAACTTTATTTTAATATTTGTAATTAAAGTCTAACATATTCAGAAAACATTTTCAATTAATTTTACTAAGTTTTACTAATTATTTTACTAAGTTTTACTAATTAATTTTATAAAAAAGAAGAGGCTACCTAAGCAACCTCTTCTGTTGATTTTTCTTATGAAACTTGTGAATTTTCAAATTGACTATTATATAGTGATGCATAGAAGCCTTTTTTACTCAATAGCTCTGTATGGGTTCCTTGTTCAACTATATCTCCTTCATTCATTACTAATATTAAATCAGCATCTCTTATAGTTGATAATCTATGTGCAATTATAAAACTTGTTCTACCCTTCATTAAATTATCCATTGCCTTTTGAATAAGCACTTCTGTTCTAGTATCAACAGAACTTGTTGCTTCATCTAATATTAAAATTTTAGGATCTGCTAATATGGCACGAGCTATTGTAAGTAATTGTTTTTGTCCTTGTGATACGTTACTTGCATCTTCATTTAATTCCATATTATATCCATCAGGTAGAGTTTTAACAAAATGATGAACATGAGCAGCTTTTGCAGCTTTAATTACTTCTTCATCACTTGCTTCTAAGTTACCATATCTGATGTTTTCCATTATTGAGCCATTAAATAACCAAGTATCTTGAAGTACCATACCAAATATTTTTCTTAAATCACTTCTATTGAAATCTTTAATATTATAATCATCTAATAATATTTCACCGCTATTTAATTCATAGAATCTCATTAATAATTTTACAATTGTAGTTTTACCAGCACCAGTTGGACCTACAATTGCTATTCTTTGTCCTGGTTTTATTTTACTTGAGAAGTCATTAATTATTATCTTATCTTCATTGTATCCAAAATGTACATCTTTAAATGTAACTTCTCCTTTAAGTTCTTCTATATTAATTGGATTTACTGCATTATCAACTTCTTCTTCCTCTTCAAGAAATTCAAAAACTCTTTCAGCGGCTGCAGCAGTAGATTGTAATACATTAGCTATTTGAGCTGCTTGTGCTATTGGTTGATTAAAGGATCTTATATATTGAATAAAGGATTGTATATCCCCAACTTGTATATAATTTTTAACCGTTAAATATCCACCTAAAATTGTAACAGCTACATACCCTAAATTTCCTATAAAAGTCATTATAGGCATCATCATACCTGATAAAAATTGAGATTTCCAAGCTGAATTATATAAAGTATTATTTAAATCATTAAATTCCTCAACAGCCTTATCTTCGCCATTAAAAGCCTTCATTATATTATGGCCACTATATATTTCTTCAACATGACCATTTACATGACCTAAATATTTTTGTTGTTCTTTAAAATATTTTTGAGATTTTTTAACAACAAATGATATAAATAAACCTGATAGTGGAACTATTAATAAAGCTACAATTGTCATTGTAACACTTATTGAAAGCATCATAATAACTACACCAATTAAAGTTGTTATAGATGTAAATACTTGAGATAAACTTTGATTTAAAGTATTACTTATTGTATCTACGTCATTTGTTACTCTTGATAGAACTTCTCCATGAGTCATTTTATCAAAATATTTAAGTGGCATTTTATTTATTTTTAAAGATATTGCTTTTCTCAAATTATATGATACTTTTTGTGCTATACCTGACATTATAAATCCTTGAATAAAGGCAAATATTGCACTTACAGCATATAAAACTGTTAATATAACAAGTATATTTCCTATATAAGTAAAGTCTATACCTGCACCGGCTTCTCCTGAAATTTTATTTAATAACCCTTCAAACAATTTAGTAGTAGCTTTCCCTAAAATTTTAGGACCAATTATAGAAAAGGCTGCACTACCAATGGCAAAAATTAAAACTATTAATATTGATATTCTATAGGGCTTTAAATAATTTAATAATTTTTTAAAGGTACCTTTAAAATCTTTGGCTTTTTCACCAACAGGTTTTATTCCTCCCATTGGACCACCAAAGCCACCATGTTTTTTTCCGCCTACATTCTTACTCATGACATTAGTTCCTCCTTTGAAAGTTGTGATAAAGCTATTTGATTGTAAACTTCACAGTTTTCTAAAAGTTCTCTGTGGGTTCCAATTCCAACAACTTCTCCTTCATCTAAAACTATAATTTGATTTGCATCTTTTATAGTACTGATTCTTTGAGCTACAATTATCATTGTTGCATCTTTGATATTTTCTTTTATTGCTTTTCTTAATGCTGAATCAGTTTTAAAGTCTAAAGCAGAAAAACTGTCATCAAACACGTATATCTCAGGTTTTTTTACTAATGCTCTAGCAATTGATAATCTTTGCTTTTGTCCTCCTGATACATTAGTTCCTCCTTGTGATATTTCACTATTATATTTATCAGGCTTAGACTCAATAAATTCTGTAGCTTGAGCTATATTAGAGGCTAATTTTATATCCTTCATTTTAGCTTCAGAAGAACCATACTTTAAATTGCTCTCAATAGTTCCAGAGAATAATACACCTTTTTGAGGTACATATCCTATCTTTTCACGTAACTCTTTTTGTTTAACGTTTCTAATATCTACTCCATCAATTTCTATCTTTCCTTCAGTTACATCATAGAATCTAGGAATAAGATTAATTAAAGTAGATTTACCACTTCCTGTGCTTCCAATAATTGCTGTGGTTTCACCTGGCTTTGCTACAAAACTTATATCCTTAATAACATAATCTTCTGCTCCAGGATATTTAAAGCTAACATTCTTATATTCTACATAGCCTTTTTTAGAAGCTTTGAATTTTTCAGTTTCTTTTTTGTCTTCAATAGATAAAGTACTATTTAAAACTTCACTAATACGTTGTGCTGATACTGATGCACGTGGTAACATTATAGATATCATAGAAATCATTAAGAATGACATTATTATTTGCATAGCATACTGCATAAATGCCATCATATTTCCTACTTGCATATTACCTAAGTCAACTTGATGTGCACCTATCCAAACTATAAGAATTGTTAATCCATTCATAATAAACATCATAACTGGCATCATAGATGACATTAATCTATTAACAAATAAATTAGTATTTGTTAAATTCTTATTAGCTTTATCAAATCTTTCTTCTTCATGCTTTTGAGTGCTAAACGCTCTAATTACTAGCATACCAGTTAAACTTTCTCTAGTAACTAAGTTAAGCTTATCTATTAATTTTTGCACTGCTTTAAACTTAGGCATAGCAAAAGTAAATAACACTCCTACTAATAATACTATCAAAATAACTCCAAGAGTAATTATCCATGTCATATTAGTATCAGTTCTTAATACTTTTAATACTCCACCTATTCCTAATATTGGTGCATAAAATACTATTCTAAATAACATTACCATTAACATTTGAATTTGTTGTATATCATTTGTATTTCTTGTAATTAAAGAAGCAGTAGAAAATTTATCAAATTCAGCATTTGAAAAGCTTGTAACCTTTTTAAATACATCTTTTCTTAAAGTTTTACCTATTCCAGCTGCCATTCTTGCAGATAATAATCCAACAATAACTGTTGCAACCATACTAATAAATGCTATTCCAAGCATTTTAAGCCCTGCAAAAGCTATATATCTTGTTTGTAAGCTATCCGTATCAATACCAACTGCTTTATATTCATCTTTAACAAAGGCCACTGAAGATTGCTTAACTATACTTTCAGGCATGGAATCTATTTTTTCATTCATACCTTTTAACATTTCATTTATTTTTTCTTTAGGTAAATTCTTAAATACTGTGAAAATATCTGTATTTTCAGGCAAATTCATTTGTGAATTTGAATTATTGTTATTAAATTCTTCCATATTTCCAGAATTTATTCCATAAACAATAAGTTCTGGTTTTGCTAAAATACTACTTAGTTCTTCTATTATTTCTTTATTTTTAGTATTAAGTTCATATAAATCCTCTTGACTTAGTAAAGGATATTTCTTTAAGTAATCATTTAACTCATTTTCTGATAAATTATCCTTATTAATTAGTTTATAACTATCCTCTACTTTATTAAGATCACTTTCTGAAATAAAAAGTGATAATTTTTCTTTTTCGCTTTTTCTTATTATTTTAGGTACAGAATTTTCAATTCCACCTTGTTGAATTCCTACGTTAACTATATTAGACATATAGTCCGGAAGTGATAGTTCACTTATAGCTTGCACAAATAATAATGCTATAATTACAATGATAGAACCTATAAATGGTTTTAAATACTTTGTTAGCTTTATCATTTTATTTTGTCTCCTTTCATAATGAGTATTAATATAATATATTAATTATATTTTTATAACTATTATATGTCAATAACAATTATACTTGTATAATTATTTTTTTTAGTTTATAATAAAAATGACAATTACTTAGGAGGATACTTATGAATAATGATGCTATAAACAACATACCTGAAAATTTATTAGATTTATTATTACTTATACATAATAAACTTTTAAATCCAAATGAAATGGTTAAAGGGAGTATTATACCTCCATCACATATGAAAGTTATTTTTTATCTTTCAAAGAAAAAAACAATGTCTGTTTCAAATGTTGCTAAATGTTTAGATATATCTAAGCCTAATATGACACCTATAATAGATAAGTTAATTAATGAAGGTTTTGTTCATAGATATACAGATCCTAATGATAGACGAAAAATTAATATTGAACTTACTGAAAAAGCATACTCATTTATTGAAGATAAAAAATCTGAAATGAAATCTATTTTAATTGAAAAGATTTCTTTTCTCCATGAAAATGATATATTAAAGCTACACTCTATAATAAATGATATGACAGAAATACTTTCAAAACTTGAATAAAATAAAAAAAGTATTATTCTAGCTGTGATTTTACCTATATATAATTCACACTAGCATAATACTTTTTATTAATTGTAGAGGGAACAAAAAATTGTAATTTATTTATTTTTTCCTCTTTCTCTTAAATATTAAATATTTCTTATATTATTCTATTGATACAACATCATAGCCTTCTTCTTCTATTGCATTAATTAAAGTGTCATTATTAACTTCAGTTTCAACTATAGCATTTTTCCCCTCTAAACTAACACTCACTATATTTACTCCATGAATTCCTTCTAAAGCTTCTTTTACATGAGCAACACAATGATTACAGCTCATACCTTCTATGTTAATTATCTTTTTCATAAAAATCTCTCCTTTTTTTATCTTGTTATAACTTTATCCAATATTTTCATAATCTCATCTATTTTTTCGTCACCATTGCCACTTATACATGCATCTTTAACGCAATGTGATAAATGATTTTCTAAGATTATTAAATTAGCCTTTTTAAGTAAAGACTGTGCTGCAAAAATCTGATTAGAGATATCTATACAATACCTATCTTCCTCTATCATTTTAATAATTCCATCAATTTGTCCCCTAGCTGTCTTTAAAGATTGCATAGCTTTTTTTCTATCTTCTTTCATAATACACCTCCCCACCCTATCGGGGTATATATTAAATTATAGTATTTACAAATAGTTTGTCAATATTCTTACTATAATTATTATTTGAAAATTCAAAAACATTATACAAACCTTAATAAAATAATGTATATTTTTTTATTAAAAGAATAAAATTAAGTAATATAGTATTTTTTTGATTATTTTGTCGATTTTTATGATTTTTTCATTTTTTATATTTTATAAATTAACTTTAATGATATAATAGTAAGGCATCAATGATGTGGGTGGGAGAGGGATACAGAAAAGAGGTTTTACAGAAAGGATGGACAAATTATTTAAATTAAAAGAACATAAAACTAATTTTAAAACTGAGCTAGTAGCTGGTTTAACTTCTTTTTTTGCTGCAGTATATATTATTGTAGTTAATGCAAGTATTTTAAGCGATGGAGGTATAGCACAAGAACCGCTAATTATAGCAACAGTTCTTGCTTCTTTTATAGGTTGCTTATTAGTTGCTATAATAAGTAATACTCCATTAGTAGTGATGCCTGGAATGGGAATTAATGCTCTCTTTACTTATACTATCATATTAGGTATGGGATTAACTTTCAACCAAGCATTGGGTAGTGTTGTAGTTGCTGGATTATTGTTTTTATTAGTAGCAGTAACTCCTTTATCTAGTATTTTAGATAAATCAATACCAAATTCTTTAAAAGAATCAATTACAATAGGAATAGGGCTATTTATAACTTTTTTAGGTCTTCAAAAGAGTGGACTTATTATATCTGACCCTTCAACTATAGTAAGAATTGGAGATTTATCAAACCAAAGAGTATTATTCTTTATTTTGATTTTCTTATTAACAGTAATACTATTCGCTAAGAATATACCTGGAAGCTTTTTAATTAGTATAGTTACTGGTACTATACTGGCAATATTATTTAAACTTGTTGATATAACTAATTTAACTTTATCACTTCCTAATTTTTCTGAATATAAAAATATATTCTTTAATATTGACTTAAGGGAATTTTTGAATATAAAGTTTTGGATTTCTACTTTTTCATTAACCTTAGTTATTATTTTCGAAAACATAGGTTTATTACATGGTCAAGTTAATGGATTATTAAAGGCTCCTGAAAAGAATAATAAAGCATTAATTTCAATAGCTTTATCTACAATTGCTTGTGGTTTGCTTGGAACTAGCCCATCAGTATCAACAGTAGAAGGAACTGCTGGTGTTGCAGCTGGTGGTAAGACAGGGCTTACATCATTAATATCAGGATTATTGCTATTAATCTCATTAATCTTTATTCCTTTTATTAATATAATCCCTAATGAGGTTATTGCACCTATATTAATAATTATAGGAAGCTTAATGATAAAAGGTATAGTACATATTGATTTTAATGATATTTCCGAAGCTATTCCTAGCTTTTTAATAATAGTTTTAATACCATTAACCTTCAGTATAATAGATGGAATTGCTTTTGGATTTATTTCATATACAATTATGAAAATTGCTACAAAAAAATATAAAGATGTTTCTATAGTAATGTATTTAATCTCATTTACATTTATAGTTTATCTTTTACTTAATACAATATAGAAAAGCTGTTATACAATAAAAAATTAATAATTAATAATGTAGAATTAAGGATAAACTCCTAAAGAAATTTATAAAATAAATCTATTGAAGTAATTTTAAGCAAATTACTTCAATAGATTATTTATTTTAAGCTATACTTCTTCTTTTATATAATTTAGAAAGTTTTCTAAAATTAATGCTGTCATTCCCCATATAGTATAATTTTTATAATTATAAAACAAAGATTTATATAGACCTTCTTTAAATTTGTAATTTTCTCCATCCTTTATTAAATGGTAAGGAAAATTCTTATTTCTTTCTACATTAATTTTACTTAAATCATTTATTGGATTGACTTTTATCAATTCATTAATTGATGCTAAAAATATATGGTCTACTTCATCTTTATTAATACTTATATTATTATAATTTTTAATATAACCTAAAAAGGGATGAACAATTAATCCATAATGAGTAACTAATATATCTAAGTCTGTTACTATCTCAAAATCTTCTTTATTTAATCCAAGCTCCTCACAAACTTCTCTCTTTACCGTTTCTTTAGGATCCTCATTATCTTCTATTTTCCCACCAGGGAATGATATATCACCAGGCTGACTTCTCATATGGAAGGCTCTTACTTGAAAAACTATTTTAGTATCTCCTTCTATATCAACAAGTAATACTGCAACAGCTGCTCTTTTCATATTATTCCATCCATTAATATATGGGGTATAATTTTTATATTTTTCAATTATTTTATCTACCATAACTATCTACCTCAAATTATAATAAAGCCTCCCTAGCAAATTAATTCTATGGAGGCATAAATACAATTTTATTCTTCTACTATTTTATTAATAATTTCTACCCTTTCATCTCCTAAGTAAGGATATAATTTTAAAGAAATTCTTCCATCTTTATAAACTCTTTCCCCATTAGCAGAAACTATTTTTTGAACTTTTACCTTTAGTTCATCGTAACTCATTAAAAATTCTAAATAATTATCTACTAAGTCCTTTAAACAAGTTGCTAATTCTTTTGGATTTCTATATACAGTTCTCATGTTCATCTCCTTGTACATTAAATATAATTATAAAAATATTATAATGTTAAATTAGTATTTTTTCTAGTAAAATTTTAAGCTCCTTTATTTAAAAATCTATATTGAGCTTCATATAATTCATAATAATATCCTTTTAAATTAATAAGTTCTTCGTGAGTACCTTCTTCTTTTATTTCACCACCATCTATTACTATAATCTTATCACAATCTCTAATTGTAGAAAGTCTATGGGCAATTACAAAGGATGTTCTGTTTTCTAATAAACGTTCTATTCCCTTTTGTACAATAATTTCAGTTTGAGTATCAATATTTGAAGTAGCTTCATCTAGAATTAATATTCTAGGATTCGCTAGCAATGCTCTTGCAAAAGATAATAATTGCCTTTGCCCAAGAGATAATCTAGTTCCTCTTTCATTTACTAATGTATCATAACCATGTTCTAATGACATAATAAAATCATGAGCATTTACAGCCTTAGCTGCTTCAATAATCTCTTCATCAGTAGCATCTAACTTACCATACTTTAGGTTTTCTTTAATTGTTGCTGAAAATAAAAATGTATCTTGTAACATTATTCCCATTTGACTTCTTAAAGATGATAAATTATATTCAAAAATATTTTTATCATCAATTAATATATCACCTTGTGATGGATTATAAAATCTACTTATTAAAGAAACTATTGTGGTTTTTCCTGCACCTGTCTCACCTACTAATGCTATTTTTTCGCCTTCTTTAACTTTAAAGCTAACATTCTTTAGAACTAAATCTTTATTATTATCATCATAGGCAAAGGATACATTCTTAAATTCTACTTTTCCTTTTAGTTCTCCTATATCTGGTTTATCTAAATCATCTTTAATAAATGGTTCTACATCTAATATCTCAAATATTCTGTCTGCTGCAGATAAATTTGTAATTAATGTATTATAGAAGTTAGATAAATTCATAATTGGTCTCCAGAACATACCAATATACATTGAAAAGGCTAATAAAGTTCCAATTTCCAAATTACCACTTATAATCATCTTATATCCAACAAAGAAAACTATTATAGTTCCTATCCCCCAAGAAAGTTCAACTAATGGCCACATAAAGTCATTGACTTTTACTGCAGCTATAAAACTTTTTAAGTGATCCCAAACTAATTTCTGGAATTTTTCATTGGTATCATCTTCTTTTGCGTAGGATTGAACTACTTTTATTCCTGATATATCCTCATGAGTATATCCATTTAGTATGGATCTTTTATCTCTATATTCTGACCATCTTTTTCTTGAATTTATTTCTATTATAAACATTCCAAAAGCTAAAAATGGTAAAAATAATATACATGCTAAGGCTAACTTAAAATTTAAAATTAACATAAAAATAACTACAGATATAAGATTTATTATTTCTGGAATTAAAGATTGAATGCTTTGATCAAATAAATTCTTCAACGCATTAACATCCCCCATTACTCTTGCAAGAATTTTACCTACAGGCCTGCTATCAAAAAAGCTAAAAGGTAACTTTTGTATATGAGTATATAACTCCATTCTTATATTAACTAAAATATTATTTGTTGCATAGCTTACTACTTTCCATTTTATTTTTTGAAATATTAAAGCAAATATATTAACAACAACTAGAAATAGTCCTATATATACTAATCCTTTTATGTCTTTATTTTTTATATTGTCATCTATAGCTATTTTCATTAAATAAGGATTTAAGTTATTAGATATTGTAATTAATCCCATAAGTACTATTGATATAATTGTTTCCTTCCTATAATCCTTTAAGTAATGAAGTAATCTAAATACAATTTCCTTCTTAGTTTTACTTGTCTCATTCTCTTTAGGCACTTATTTCACCCCCACATTGCTAAAATCTTTAAATTGTTCCTTGTATACATTATAATAATTATTTCCCTTACTAATTAATTCATCATGGGTACCCATTTCGGTAATCTCTCCATTTTTCATAAATATAATTAAGTCAGCATTTTTAACAGCAGAAATTCTATGTGCAACTAGGATTGTAGTTTTACCTTTTTTTATTTTATTTAGATTCTTAAGTAAGTTATGCTCAGTTTCCATATCTAATGCAGAAGTTGAATCATCCAATATAAGAATAGGTGCATTTCTTATTATTGCTCTAGCAATTGATAATCTTTGTTTTTGACCTCCTGAAAGCCCTACTCCTCTTTCACCTATTTCAGTGTCCAATCCATTATCAAATTCTTCAATAAATTCTAAAGAACACGCTTTTTCAGCACCTTCTTTAATTTCATTTATTGATGCATTTATTTTCCCAAATCTAAGGTTATTTTCCACTGTATCAGAAAATAAAAAAGTATCTTGTTGAACAACTGCCATATTTTTTCTTAATGATGAAAGCTTTATATCTCTAACATTAATTCCATCAATATTTACATGTCCCTCTGTTGCATCATAATATCTACCAATTAGAGATAATAAGGTTGTTTTACCAGATCCTGTTTCTCCCATAATAGCAACAGTACTTCCACTTTTGATTTTTAAATTGATATTCTTTAGTATAACTTCATCATCGTATTTAAAACTTACATTATTAAATTCTATGTCTCCTTTAACCTTATTAATTTCTATTCCTTCTTCTGAATTTATTTTTGTAAACCTATCAAATATATTGTTTATCTTCATAGCTGAAGCCTTATTTCTAGAAAGTATATCCATAAGCCATCCAATTTGTCTCATTGGCCAAATCAAATTCCAAATGTATCCTGAAAAAGCCACAAGAGTACCTAGTGTTATTTCATCAATTAATACAAAATAACCTCCAACTATTATCATAACTATTAAAGTAATATTACTTAAAAACTCAATTAATGGGAAAGATTTAGATATGGTATCTGCTTGCTTTATATTTAAATTATAGTAATCCTTGTTTAGATATAGGAATCTTTTAATCTCATACTTTTCACGACTAAAAGCTTTTACTAATCTAACACCTGATATGTTTTCTTGTGCTCGAGTATTGATTTCTACTGTCTTATCGCTTATTTCCTCATAACCTTCATTTAAATTTTTTTCTAATTTAACAGCCAATATTCCAATAGGTGAAAGTATAAGTAGGCATATTAATGTTAGTTTCCAATTTAAATAAAATAAAATTATAGTACTAAATGTAAAGTATAAAACATTTTCAACAAATAGTCTAAGTCCAAATGAAATTGTTTGCCAAATATTTTCAACATCTTCTCCTATTCTAGACATTAATTCTCCAGTATTAGTTTTATCGAAGAAATCAAATTCAAATCTTTGTATATGATCAAAAAGTTCAGTTCTAATATTATAGTGAACCTTTGCACTAATATAATCATATATAAATTCTTTTATATAACCAAAAATAGCTTTAAATAATGTTATTAAAAGAAAAATTAATAATATAGGAATTATAATTGAATATTCTTTATTTAATATGCCCCGGTCCACTATTATTTTTTGTAACATAGGTGTAATTTGGTCTATCAAAATTATTAGCACCATGGAAATTGTGCCAAAAATAAGTAAGAGTTTTTCTTTAAATAAATATTTTATAATTCTATTCATCTTTACGCCCCCTTTTAATATAAAAATCTCTATATTTTCCTTTATAACATTATACAACGTATTATATTTATATAAAATACTCTTTATAAACAAAAAAATGAATTTTATTCTTAATCTTTATAATAAAAAGATTAAAATATAAAATTCATCCTTATAATAATATTTAATTAATTCTCATTATATTAATTCCATTTTCTTTAAGCCAAATTTCAGCTAGCTTATAATTGGTATCATATTTTTCTACAAGACTCCAAAAATCCTTTGAGTGATTCATATACTTTAGATGACAGAGTTCATGTATTATTATATAATCCATCACATAATAAGGCATTAATATAAGTCTCCAATTTAATCTTATTTCTTTTTTGCTATTGCAGCTTCCCCATCTAGTCTTTTGATTTCTAATTATAGATTTCGTTGGGAATAGAGAGCACTTTGCTGCTAATTTATTTACTCGATCTTTCACAATTATATTTGCCTGAATTTTATACCAATTTGATAATAAATTTTCTATGTAAGTGTCATCTAAATTTCTACTTTTAATAATAAGTATATCTTTTTCAAAATAAATATTATCATCATTAGAAAGCTCTATCTTTGAAGTAAATTCATTACCCAAAAAATGTATTTTGGAATAGTTATTATTAATTTTGCTTTTTTCTATTTTATTAATATTAGTTGTTATCCATTTTTCTTTACTGTTTAATATTTTTCTATATATTCAATGCTTATATCCGTAGGAGCATAAACTACTAATTCCCCTTTAGAATTTAATTTCATAGATAAGTTTTTTTTATTTTTAAATATTAAATCATAATTAATAACATTACCATTTATTAAAATGCTTCTATTCATTTAATTATTACCTTTATATATCCTTTTGGGATTAGGTAAGAATATAAAGAAAATTATAACTGAAAGAACTAATAATATAAATCCGAAAAAATACATTCCAAAATATCCAAAAATACTTTGAACAAAAGTATATATTGTTGGATATATAAAGTTTGATCCTCCACTACTTAAAACTGATAACACTGCAAATGAAGTAGCTATTAATTCATCATGTAAAATATCTCTTAAGTATTTAAATAAGAAGCTTAAATATAATCCATACATAACACCATGTAATTGATCACCTAAAACAATTAAAATAACATTTCCTGTTGAAAACATAAATATTCTAATGGCAGCAATAGATAAAGCAATAGTTAAACAGGTTTTACTATTTGATTTGCTAAAATATTTAGAAATAATCATAAAAGAAAAGAATTCTATAACTACTCTAAAACTAATAGAGCTACTATATATTTCATTGGCTTTATTTACATCTCCAACAACTTTTACCAAGTAAGATGAATATGCAAAATCTAGTCCCATATAGCTTCCCATGCCTAAAAATACAACTATAATCAGTAAAACTATATTTCTATTTTTAAATAAGTCACTAAACTTTACTTTATTAGGATTTTCTTTAATGTTTACATTTCCTTTAAAATTAAATAAGATAACACTCATCATTGTAGCTATCATAATCAAGGCAATTATATGAAGAATTCTATATCCAAATTTATTAATTATAATTCCAGAAACAAATACAATTATTGCATATCCTATAGATCCCCATTTTCTTACATCAGAAAATTCATATCCACTTTTTATACATAATTCTTCAATGTAAACTTCAAAAATCCCAGCTAAAGAACCTAAAATACCTCCATATACAGGTGCATATATTATAGTTAAATCTTTATTTATAAACATAAGTCCAATTATAGCTATAAATACTAAAAATAAATATCCCAAAATAAATCTATTTTTATTATTTGACTTAGAAAATTTATTAGATAGTATAGGTTGACCTATTAATGTAAATAAGGCTCCTATAGATACTACTCTCCCAACTTCACTAAGATTAAGACCTATTTCCTGATTTAGATAAGGAAAATAAAATGTTGTTAATATACTAAATACTCCAAATGTTAAAAAAGTAGTCATTCCATAATATTTTTTCATTAGTATTATCCTCCTGCAAATTATTAATTATAAATATTATATCCTTAAACAATATAAAAGGCTATCTTTTTATAGATAGCCTAAAATTATAATCTTTTTACTTGTTACTCCACAAACCATGTAAATTACAATATTCTCTAACTCTGTCCACATCTCCAATAACTTTAAATGCAGCTAATGGTTTTTCTTCTGGGTTTAAATACTTTCTTAAGACTTGTCCATCTTTAGTAAGTACTTCTATCCATTGAATAAAGTGTTCAGGTGTCATTGGATGTTCTACTTCACCAACTTTAACAAAAAGCATTCCATCCTTTTCTTCAGTAACTGGTATGTGTTTTTCAACTGCAGCATCAACTGTATTTTCAGTTAATAATCTCATTGGTTTACCACAGCATGTTAAAGTACCTCCACCAACATTTAAAACCTCTACCATGTTTCCACAAACGTCACATTTGTATACTTGTAACTTTTCTAACATATAATTCACTCCTTATTATTAATAATAATTATTATATATTTATTATACTACTTTAGTAATTTCTTTACAAATTTTTCTTATATCTTAATAGCTTCTTCAGCTAAATTTCTTACATATTTATACTCATTTATTTCAAAATACTCATAATTAATACTGATTTCTAAATTTTCAATAGATTTAATCAATTTATTTGTTAAACTTTCTATTTTCTTTGGCATTTCAACATTTTTTTTATTTAGAAAATTTATTATCATTAAATTTGTACTATAAATAGTTAAGTCACTTATTTTTTCATCTTTACTTATCTCATTAATTCCGTGTAAAATTCCATAAACATGAGCTTCTAGTACAGTCCCCTTTCCTACATATTTTGAGAAAATTTTTTCATAACCAGTATCATTTAGGATTACTCCTCCTATTCCCATGCTACTTTCTGAATTTCTTGGTTCATTACAGAATCCACTTACATAAAGCCTATATTTCATAAATCCTCCACTCATAAACTTGTACTCTATAGATTATTCTAAAAGGATATTTATTATTCTATAGTTCAATACTTTATTTGATTTTCTTTAAATTATATTTATACTTATAATAAATAATAAAATTAAGGAGATAAGAATGAGTATATTAAAATGTAATGATACAATTGGGTTAATATCATGCTCAAATGGGCTAAATGAAAATATAAAAAATAAGATAGATGATTTAGTAAGTATACTAAAAAAATTAAATATTAATGTCTCTCTTTCTGAAGCTCTATATAGCAATTCAGATGGTACAACATTACCTGCAGAATTTAGAGCTAAGGAACTTATGAAGTTTTATAATGATACAAATATCAAAGCAATTTTTGATTTATCAGGTGGAGACTTATGTAATGAAATATTAGATTATTTAAATTATGATGATATAATTAATTCTAAAAAGCCTTTTATAGGTTATAGTGACTTAACTGTTTTGATAAATGCTTTATATGAAAAAACAAATATAATAAATTTCAATTATCAATTAAGAAATTTAATAAGAGAAAGTGCTGATGTACAAAAAGATTATTTTATTAATAACTTTTTAAAAGAAGAGGATATGATAGATTCCATTAATTATGATTTTATAAAAGGTAATTATATAGAAGGAAAAATAGTAGGTGGTAATATTCGCTGTTTTCTAAAACTAGCTGGTACCGAATATATTCCATCCTTTGAAAATAAAATTTTATTTTTAGAAGCTCTTAGCGGTGATATAAATAAAATTTCAACCTTTATAGCACAATATAAACAAATTGGTGCTTTTTCAAAGATTAATGGACTTATTCTTGGTTCTTTTAGCGAAATGGAAAAAACATATAGTGATATTGAACTTAAAAATTTCTTTTTAGAGAAATTAAAAGACTATAACTTTCCAATTGTTAAAACTTCTGAACTTGGTCATAATCCTAACTCAAAAGCTATTCCTATTGGAAAAAGGGTAATATTAAAATAGTGTACCCTTCCCTTGTTGAAATAATATTATATTAAAGTTATAATTTAACTTGTAAGATAATACTAAATAGTTATTATTAAATATTATATAGAGGTGAACTTATGTTAAAAGAAGAACTAAAAAAGAATGAAATTTCAGCTATGAAGGCTAGAGACAAACAAACTGTAAGTGTTTTAAGATTAGTTAACTCTGAAATTAAAGCTTATGAAGTTAATGAAAGAAAAGATATTACTGATGAAGTGGTTATTAAAATAATAGAAAAGCAAATTAAACAATTAAAAGAAGCACTTCAATATGCTATACAACTTAATGATGAAGAAAAAATACAAGAAGGAAACTTTGCTATTAATTTACTTACACCTTACCTACCAGCTCAATTAAATGATGAAGAAGTTGAAGCTATGCTTAAAGAAATAATTGCTAATGGAAACTACGGACCATCTGATATGGGTAAGATAATGAAAGAAATAATGCCAAAAGTAAATGGTAAGTTTGATAGATCTAAAATTAATCCTATGGTAAAAGAATTGCTTAAATAATTTCTTTTCTTGAAATTTAAAAGGTATCTATTAATTTTACTTATGCCTTGAAAAAAATCCAAGGCAAGTAAAATTATAGATACCTTTTTATTTATACTGTTTTTTTTCTTACTTCTGCCTTATCTAATTTTTTATTATAAATAAACATATATAGAGAAGCTGCAAAAATTATTCCATACCCAATAAAGCTTAATACATCAGGTAATACGCCAAAAATCATAAAGCTAATTATAGCTGAAAAGATTATATTAGAATAATCAAATATTGATATTTCCTTTGCTGGTGCATATTTATAAGCTATAGTAATCCCAAATTGTCCAATACTAGCAAATACACCTGCTAAAAGAAGATATATTAATTGAGACATAGACATAGGCTTATATACAGCTAACATAAAAGGGAAAATTACAATCAATGAAAATAATGAAAAATAAAAAACTACTGTATAATGTTTTTCTTTACTACCTAAAATTCTAAGACAAGTATAAGCCCCTGCTGCAAATACCGCTCCCAATATACCTACTATAAATGGAAAAATATCAATATTAAATGTAGGTTTAATAATAAAAATTACACCCATAAATGCAATAATAATTGATATCATTTGTTTTAAATTTATTTTTTCTCCAAGAAATAAAGCAGAAAAAATAATAACAAAAAATGGACTTAACTTATTTAACATATTAGCATCTGAAAGTATTAACCTATCTATAGAATAATAGTTTAAAACTATTCCGATAGTTCCTAAGGTTGATCTTAATATTAATAATTTTTGACTATCTTTCTTACCAAAAAAGCTTTCTTTATTCTTTATAATAAATACTAAAGCAATTATACAAGAAACTAAATTTCTAAAAAATGTTTTTTGAAAAGATGGTAAGTCTCCAGCTAATTTTACAAAAGCAGACATGGCTGCAAATCCAAATGCAGAAAAAGTTATAAATATAATACCTTTAACCCTATCACTTAAATTATTCATTTTATCACTCCTTACTAATATATAATACATATAAATTAAAAAAACATCAAAAAAACCTTAGAGGTATCTCTAAGGTTTTTTTGATTATTCTTCAACTTTCTTTATGAATTCCTCTTCTGTTTCTGTTTCAATATAGTTTCCATTGGCATAGCCTATTATAAGACCATCTCTTCCCCCACATTCTCCTATGCAACCAACTTCAACATTATCACTTCCGAACTTTAACTCTAGTTTATCTATATCTATTCCTGAGCAAACTGGACATACTGATATCATATTTTCATTCTCCTTTTATTTTACTATTTTTATAAGCTAATTATATTAGTAGTCCTAATTATTCTCAAGCTCCAATTTTATTAAATAATATTAATTCTCTCTTAATTACTTTTATTTTCTTATTCTTATTATAAATATTGTAATATTTAGTTTTATAAAATTAAATTTTCCTCAATGTTATTTAATAATCCTTTATCTAAATTTTTAACTATCACAATATCTCCTAATTTATTGCTATATATATCTAATTTAAAATCACAAACCTGCTTTTTCCTTTGAAAAGGATTCTCTTTTACCTCTACAGATTGTAAATGTTTTTGTTTTATTATAGTTTTAACTTTCATATTACTTCCGTTAGTAGCTATAATTAAATCTTTATTAACCCCTAAAGATGTATTTCTATAATTAAGATATCCAAGAAATATATTATATAGAATTAAAAAGGTTGATAAAGCTATTTTTATTAATAAAAATTCTTTAGGTACTATAAATAATAAAGGAATTATAAGAAATATTATTAAAATAATAGATCTTTTAACTATAAATCTACTTAAAACTTTTTTAGATGGTTTACTAATATCACCAGTAAACTGAAATGATGGCAAAATCTCTTTCAGTATTGAATTAACAAAATTCACATCTCCAACGGGATAAAGTAAAGCTTGCTCATTTTTTTCATCTCCATATCCAATTGTTACAACTTCTATCTGAAATATTTTAAAGAATTGTTGCAATAAATTTTGTTTATATCTTAAGGCATATATCTTATCTACAGGAATTGAATATTCTTTTAATGTGAATAAACCATATTTTATCTTAATATCATTTTTATCATTGATTAATGTAAAATTATAAAGTCTAATAGATTCAAACATAATATATAGAATACTTATTAAAATATATACAATTACAAATAAACATATTATCATTAAAATCATTTTAACTAATCCAATAGAAAATACTTTATCCATATCAATACTCTCTATAATGTCTTTTATAATTGATATATTAAAGGTGTCTTCTAAATTTAGTATAAAATCATTTATTATAAATACTCCTCCTGCAGCCCATAATATTTTTGATTTACAAAAAGAATATTTAACGATTTCTTTAAAGGTTATGCTTTTAGAATAGATTTCATTATTATCTCTTAATGACTCTATTATATAATTATCTTTCTCTTTACTTAAATCATTTATTAAATTTCTTATCTCATATGCATCCTTCTCATTAATCTTAAGTTTAATTTCTTGTCCAACCTCTTTAACTGCTCCTGTATCAATCTTTAAAGTAGAAACATCAAAGATTCTATCAAAAATATTTCTGCTTATATCTATAGTGTTAATTTTATCTAAAGGTATTTCTAACTTTCGTTTATTTATTAATCCTGTATTATATAATAATAAGTTGTTATTTATATAGAACTTTGTAGTAAACCACTTCAAAACTGAATTTAAAATACTTAATAATATCAATGCTATAAATACATAAATTCCACCTTTATCTAAGCTAGTTATTGCTAAAATTAAAAATACAAATAAAGATTTTATGGACTTAAAGCTTTCTTCTAAAATATAATTCATATGAGATCTTCTGTATTTATTATCTTTCATCATATTCTTTTAATCCTTCATCTAAAATAATATTCTCATCGTAAGTCTCTGTATCATTTTGAACTTTGACATTAATTAATTCTTTTAGATACTCACTTATTTCTTCTGCTTTTTTGACTTCAATGTTAGGAATCTTATGTTGACCTCCAGCAGTAAATATACTTATATTATATAATTTCAAAATTTTATTAATAGGTCCTTGATTTAATTGAATATGTTGAATTCTTATTATTGGTATTATTACTTTTCTAATAAAAAATATTCCTTCTGTAAATTCAATCTTATCCTTTGTTATAGTATATCTCCATTGCTTATATTCAATTATTGGATAAACAATGGAATTAGTTAATAATAAGCACATAAATATTAAGCTTCCAATAGTAAAATATACATTTATTTTGCTATTATCATCTGTTACTCTTGGCATAAATATTTTAATTGTTATTAGTATACTACCTACAATTAAAGTACCTATTAATCGTGATATAACCCATGACTTTTTAGCATTTACATTAAGTTTTTCGTATTCTTGCATTATTGTCCCCTCCTAAAACCCTAATTCCCATATTATTATAACATCTATACAATTAAGTTTTAAACAAATTTTGTAAATTGAGTTACTCATGTGCATTTTTCCTTTGTTTTAACAAAATAAAAGGCAGATCAAAGAAATCTGCCTTTTATTAATTATTATTTTATTCTATTTATTATTAACTAATTTAAAAGTATCTCTAGCAATCATAAGTTCTTCATTAGTAGGTATTACAAAGACCTTAACCTTTGAATCATCTGTTGAAATTTCTTGAATCTTACCTCTTACTGAATTTTTATTATCATCTATATTAAATCCAAAGAATTCAAGTCCTTTTAAGCATTCTTTTCTTGTAATTGATGAATTTTCACCAATACCTGCAGTAAATACTATCACATCTACTCCACCCATTATACCAGCATAAGCAGAAATTTGTGCTCTTACTTTGTAATTAAATATATCTAAGGCAAGTTTAGCTCTTTCATTACCTTTTTCTGATTCTTCTAAAACATCTCTAAAGTCTGAAGATACTCCAGATATTCCTAAAACACCAGACTTCTTATTTAATATTTCATCCACTTCATTTATAGTATATCCTTTTTCTTCTATTAAGAAGCTAATTACTGAAGGATCTATGCTTCCAGCTCTAGTACCCATCATAACTCCAGCAAGTGGGGTAAAGCCCATTGAAGTATCAATTGATTTTCCTCCTTTAATAGCAGCAAGTGAACATCCATTTCCTAAATGACAAGTTATTATCTTTAAATCATTAATATCTTTTTCCATAACTTCTGCAACTTTTTGAGATACATACATATGTGATGTTCCATGGAAACCGTATTTTCTTATTCCATACTTTTCATATAATTCATATGGAAGAGCAGATATATATGCCTCCTTTGGCATAGTTTGATGGAATGCAGTATCAAATACAGCTACCATTGGTGTATTTGGCATAAGTTCTCTACAAGCTTCAATACCTATGATGTTAGGTGGATTATGTAATGGTGCTAGTGATATACAATCTCTTATAGATTCTAATACGTTATCATCAATTATTACTGAATGAGAATATTTTTCTCCTCCATGAACAACTCTATGTCCTACTGCACTTATTTCATCCATTGATTTAATTACACCATTTTTTTCATCTACAAGTGCATTTAAAACATGTTTTATTGCAGCCTTATGATCTTTCATGTCTTCCTTAATAATATATTTTTCTCTTCCTTCAACCTTTTGTGTTAGTATTGAGCCATCTATCCCTATTCTTTCAACTAACCCTTGCACTAATGAAGTTTCTGTTTCCATATCAATTAATTGATATTTTAAAGAGGAACTTCCACAGTTAATAACTAAAGTTTTCATTTGATATCTCCTTTTTTTCATATTTCTTTATAATTATATAATACACTAAAAATCTATATATTCAAATTGATAGATTGTTCGATATTTGATAAAAAATAATTATTATCCGTTAATTCACCTAATATCATTTGAATTAACTTAGTTTTACTATTTTTTATATAAAAATATATAAATGATAATTATACTTTTTTGTATAAAAGTACAAATATTATACTAATTTAATATTAAAGAAGGATTTATTAAATCTAATTAGAATCTTATTTATTGAAAGGAGTGAATATTATGTATAACAATTACATATTTGATTTATATGGTACACTAGTTGATATTAATACAAATGAAGAAAAACCACTAATTTGGGATAAACTTAGTCTCTTTTATTCCTATAACAATGCTCAATATGAAAATTTTGAAATTAAGAAAAAATATAATGAACTCATAAAAAAACATATATCAGGGGCTAATAATGTTGAACATCCTGATTTCCCTATTGAATATATTTTTGAAGAATTGTATTTATTGAAAAATGTATCACCAACTGAAGAATTAATAAAAAATACATCTCATTTTTTTAGAATACTTTCAATAGATAAATTAAATTTATATAATGGTGTAGTTGAATTATTAGAAGTACTAAAATTAAATAATAAAAGAATATATTTACTGACTAATGCTCAGAAAATATTCACATCATATGAAATTAATCTCTTAGGTTTAACTAGCTACTTTGATGATATTTTATATTCTTCTGAATCAAAGGTATGTAAGCCTAATAAAATGTTTTATAATGAATTAATTAATAAACATGATCTTAATGTTAATGAAACAATTATGATAGGTAATGACTATTTTTGTGATATAGAACCTGCTCTTGATTTAGGGCTAGACACATTATATATTCATTCAAATTTATCACCTGATTTAAAAAATCCAATAAAAAGTACTTATAAAATTTTAGATGGAAACTTTCTAAATGTTAAATCTTTAATTTTAAAATAAAAAATGCAATATAAAAACATATAGTTTTTATATTGCATTTTTTGTTGAGATAATCTAAAGCATATTTTTAATTTTTCTTGGTTTATATTTATTAGCTACTTTAGATATTTCTTTAATATGACTAAAGGTTGTTCCGCAACAACCTCCAACTATATTTACATATCCTTTTCTTAGCATATCTTCTATATATGATGCTAAGATTCTAGGAGATTCTTCATAAAAGCCAAGTTCATTAGGTACTCCAGCATTAGGATAAACAGAAATAAATAATTCCTGAGAATCTGAAAGCTCTTTTATAAAAGTTATTAGACCCTTAGCTCCAAAAGAACAATTTAAACCAATAGATATAATATTATTATTTCTGATTAAATTTGCAAAATCTAATATATATTCACCAGATAATATCCTTCCAGATTTATCACTAATAGTACCTGATATCATAATAGGTAAACTTTTATTTTTTTTATTATAAACTTCATTTGCTGCAATAACTGCTGCTTTTGCATTTAATAAATCATAGACTGTTTCAATTAACACTATATCTATTCCACCATCTATTAATGCATTTATTTGTTCTTTATAGGCTTCTTTTAATTCATTAAAATCAATACTTCTTAAATTGGAATCTTCCATATTCTGAGACAATGATACCATTTTATCAGTTGGTCCCACTGATCCAGCAACATATCTTTTTTTCCCATCTTTTAACTTAAACTCATCACATAATTCTCTAGCTATTTTTGCACTTTCATAATTTAATTTGTAGATTAATTCCTCTAAATGAAATTTTTCTTGAGAAATTTTATTTGAATTTAAAGTATTGGTTTCAATAATATCTGCTCCAGCTTCTAAAAAACCACGATGTATACTTTTTATAATATTAGGATTAGTTATACTTAACACATCATTATTTCCTTTTTGATTAAAGGTAAAATCTTTTAGTATTTCTCCTCTATAATCTTTTTCATCTAGCATATAATTCTGAATATTTGTTCCCATTCCACCATCTATAACTAATATTCTATTATTTAAATCATCAATTAATGTTAAGTTAGATTTCATATTCTTGCCCCCTTAAGCAAAAAGTTAGTGTAAAGTTTTTTACACTATTTTTCTTTTAATTTCTTTATATATCAAGGTTTCGAAAGTTTTTTTGCATAAAAAAACAACGACCCCCTAATTTCATGTTAAAATTGAATC
>Ga0129315_1000340_pt1 | contig 44401 bp, 70 predicted proteins | sample Cm827metagenome_FD_94432 | JGI IMG/M metagenome (GOLD analysis project Ga0129315, IMG submission 94432) | Eastern black-and-white colobus group fecal microbial communities from Wisconsin, USA - Cm827 metagenome | ecosystem: Host-associated > Mammals > Digestive system > Large intestine > Fecal... | reverse complement strand
TCCTTAACAACATCCTAATTTTATCCCCCCATTTTATAGGGCTAGAAGCATTTTTTGTATACTTGTTGTATATTTACAGCTTTGTTTTTCTCTCATGTACTTTAATTTTATCCCCCAAAAATGGATCCTATCAAGTAATTTTTGCTGTACAAAAAGCCCCGGCATTACACCGGGGCCTGCTCACTTATTTATTCAATTCATTCCAGGTCTTTGCGCCAACAATCCCATCAACAGCCAGACCACGGTCAGCCTGAAATGCCGTGACGGCTTCTAAGGTTTTCTGGCCAAAGATCCCGTCAACCTTGCCGCAGGAATATCCAGATGCATTTAAGCGCTGCTGCAGCTCCCTGACTTCTTCTCCCCGGCTCCCTTTTTGGAGTACCGGTTTGGCCTTCATAAGGGTCGGATCCGCCTTTGCGTACCGGTCCCATGCTGCAGGTGTCATATAGGCAATATCCAGATCAAGATCTCCCCCATACCCGGGAAGCTGCCCCTTGGAGGAATACTGATGCATTGCATACCCCTTGAATGCCCCAAGGCCCTTACTATCTGTCCAGGGCTTGTCCTGATAGCCTGTGGGCTTCTTATTGGCATACTGCGCCATCCATAAGCCGTAGTTTCCCTTTACCACCTCTGTCCAGTTATATTCCCGGCAGACGGACTTACTCATGTAGATTAAGGGGTGCACCCCTGTTTTTGCCAGAACATAGTCCAGAAACCTCTTTGGCAGTGCCGGTCCCTTCTTAAAATCAGGGTTTTGGTCTACCTCCCAGTCGAGGACAAGAACAGCTTTCCCTATGTAGCTTCTGACTGTCTGCAGAAAGTGCTCTGCCTGGGCTTCCGGCTCCCCGCTTCCATAATAATGATACAACCCTATCTTCTTTCCCAGGGACATTGCCTGGGCACAGAATTTCTGAAAGCAGGGGTCTACATATTTTGTCCCCTGGGTGGCCTTGATAATTACAAAGTCACATGTCACTGATGTCAGGTTTATTCCCTGCTGCCAGTGGGATATGTCAATTCCTTTCATACTCATGCTAAATCCTCCATCACTGTATCATCTGCTCTGCCCGGATCTGTTCCTGCACGTTTCCATACGGTTCCAGGCTTTCCACATCCAGCTTCCCATTGACCACACCCCATGCCGTAACAAGGGGTGCGATCACAAATATAACAATGGCAGCCAATAGAACCAAAGCAATGCCAATTCGTTTCAGAATGATCTCTGTCATACCTGCTCCTTTTTCACAAACTCCTTAGCGGCCTTATTACTTTCGAGCATCTTTTTCATCTGCTCCAATGCGCCATCTACCATCTTGGAAAAGTGTTCAAAACTAATCATCTTTGCAAGCCACGGAAAAGTCCGTACAAACCAGTCATATACATATCTCAGCTTCAATGCACCGGTTCCACCGCCCAGTTCCTTTTCTGCTACAGTAACCGCATAAAGCAGCCACTCTTCAAGCTTCTTAATCTGCTTTTCTGTTGGCAGTCCCGCAAATTTGTATACTGCTACTCCTGCACAACTCAATACTGCTGCGAGTGCAATAATGAGAAACCAATTTTCTGTTACCCAATTCATAAATGTATTCATAATTCAATTTCCTCCAACCCTTCTGACTCAGGCTCTTCCGAACCTATTTCCTTTTCCATTTCTTCCATTCTTATTTTTTCTGACTCGCGCGTCTCAAAAAATGACTTAGCACAGTAGACCAAAAAGACACCGATTATCTCTGTCACGATCAGGCCTCCAAGCGTTTCCGCTATATTTGTCTTGCCTAAGAAAGCCAGAACAAACGGAAACTGCATATCTATCAATGCTACCGTGATAATGCGGGACATCATCTTTTTGGTGTAGGTCTTTCTGCTTCCACGCTGGGGCCTTTTGCTACGCTTTCCCACTGGTGACATCCTCCAAATCATCAATTCTGTGGTTCGCTACCTTGATCTTATCCTCTTGCACCGCCATGCGTTCTTCCAGTTTGTAGGTACGCTCTACTACACTATTGTGCTTGTCTACTTTTTCTTCCAGCTTCGTAAGCCTGTAATCAAGCAGGTTTCTGGTTGAAGCATTCTGGTAATGGTTATTCACCATACAGACAATGAGTGTTACTGCGCCGCTGATTGCAGCTGCTATGATTGACTCCATCGGGTTCCCTCCTTTCCTAAAAAATAAAGCCAGCAAAGATTTCTCTTTACTGACTCATGATTTTGTTTATGTATCACCCCCTTACACACTATAGGCTCAAGGTGTACAAAATATCTTCTTTATAAGATGGCTTATCTGAAGAAGAATATCCGGGCGAAAATCTGAATACTATGCCTGGAAAAGCAGTTGTGTCAAAACTTGCAACATCCTCATTAATTGCCAGGGCAGATGTACTGGTAGTTTTAAATGTTTTTAAATTGGTTTGCGCACCAGCCGCGTCTAATTTATTAACATACAAAACATTTGTGTTACTAGCTGTCTGTACAGTGCCTGACATGTTGATTTTACTGATCTCTGCCAAGTCTAAAATACTAAAATTGCAGGGGTAAAGGCTCTTACTATCATTTGCGCTTCCACTGACCATCTGTCTGATTTTCAACTCATTAGTGCGTATCTCAAAATCGTAATTTAGGTTAAATTCCATATCAAAATATGTTGCAGGGACACTACAGGTAAAGATCAGAGGTTTGGTTTGATCATAAGTTGCCCAATCAATATTATCTACATCTACAGTACAATCTATACTCTGGCTTGTGTTTGATGTACTTGTGATATACACACTCCCAATGCTCTTAATAACAGACATCCCCGTAGCCCCAACCTCATACCCTCTCAACACTATAGATAAGTATGATGAGGCAACTGATGTATTTGTTTTACTTCCAGTCAGTGTTCCACTTATCACTACTTGTTTTACATCTTCCGGGTAAAAGTATAGTTGTGTTGCCGGGCCTGTATTTGCGGCGGTTCGCCTGCCTTTAACATGAAAATTTGTTTTCACAATTCTGGTGGTTTCACTTTCACCACCAGAACTAAAAAAGAGCCTCTTTGCGGCTCCTTCCTCACTCCCCCATAAACTTTTTATCCTTTTAGAAGTGCCGTTAACACTTCCATATAAGCTTACAACCTTCTTCTTTTGCCCATTGATCAAAACATAGAGTGCCATTTTCCACTTCTCCTATTCTTCATACACAGCTACTATTGTTCCGTTTTCCACAGTGTCAGGTTCCGAAGTTGCATATATAACTTTCACCATACCTTCAATATCGGTTTCGGTGATATAGCATTTTTCTTCCACTGCTGCCATTGTAGTATATTCTTTGTTTTCCAGATCGGTACTTGTTACATACCCACTTGGAATGCTGGTCAGATAATCCCCCTTTGGCTGAAATTTCCCGATGCACCAATCCTTGATTGCTTTTAAATTTGGTATCTTACTCATTATTCGCTTGCCTCCTTATTTAACTCTGCCAACGTTTCTTCATAGGTCATTTCAGATGCTGTTTCTTCGGATCCTGATCCATCTCCAAGTCCCAAATCATCAGAGGTCAGATTGCCAATTAACGTCACATTATTTATAGACGGCTTATCAGCCAATGATCTGTAGCTTGTAACGCCTCCCGTTCCCGATCCGGTTCCCGCACTGGTTCCACCTTCACCAACGGTTGCAAGTATGCCCCCAAGCTTAAATATTTTTAGATCCATAGACAATGAAGTAACCGTAAATTCTTGAGTAACATCAACAGCTTTTCCATTTGTACTATGTTTATAAATGATTGGCTGTATTCTGATGTCAATTCCTTCATTTGAAGGCGGCCCAGCGACCATAATAAAGTTTACGGGACACATATAATACCCGGCTACAGTTCCGTGGCTTATAGGTTCCCAGCGGCTTTCACCTCCGCTTTCGAAATTTATATTAATGCAGATTGCACCCCCATATGTTTCCGGATAATCATTTAAGAAATCCGGTATCTGCAAATATCCGGACAAGACATACAAATAATATGTCTTATCGTTCATGGTGTCCAACCCCTCTGTAATTGTTCCAAGTGTGGCAACATTAGAATGTGTGCATTTTACGCTGGATCTGATTTCTTTCCTTAAAATAGGAGCACCAATTTTCTCTAAAAGTTCCAGTTTTCCGGCATTAATATTAATTGCCTCCGCATGGGCAGCAAGATCCGAGGAAACATCCGTTGACTGCTCTTTAAGCGCATCTATCTGTTCCTGTATATCCTTGATATTCCCAATAGTTGCAAATACTGAATTATCCACTTCAACGGTCACGTTTTCTGCATTGCTCACTGTTGTAGAAAGCTGTATGTAAGCTCCTGATACGGTAATTCCACTAAAAGCCGGAACATAACAGTTTCCGGATGTCTCAATAGCCACGGCATAAAGCACATCCTCACTTTCTTCATTCTTCGCATATAACGCAATGGTTCTCATATAATACCCTTCTGTAAGATCTGTATTTGTAAATACAGCTTCAACCTTTACAGTAGTATCATTGGTTCTGGAAACCTTTGAAACGCTGTTAGACTGCTTGATACTGGTGATCTCTTCCAACCCTTCCAGCTGATCTACAGTATACTCGGCATCAGATGATGAAACCTTTGTAAAAATAATTTTTTGTTCACCAGATAGCATTTTTGCAATTAATTCCTGCCCTTTTTTTGTTGTAACCAACATTGAAAATTCTGCCATTTTCCACTCTCCTTCTACATTGTCTGATCTAATATTTCAATATGCTCCATGTGCCCAACAGCTCCTGCCATGTGTCCTGCCCCATTGATCTCATAAGAAGCTATCTCAGTCTTAATACCGCCATCAGCAATATCAATCCATTCCACAAAACCGACCGCCCCAGCCACATACAGCTTTTCCACTGGCTCACACGGAATTTCATTAATTGAAACCACCACCATATTGCAGGGCATCATTTCACGAATTAGGCGCTCTACCTCTTCTACCAGTCCAATTCGCTCTAAATTTGTTGTTATATTGATCCTATATCTAAGAAATTCCTTTATTACAGTAAAATCACTTTCTCCGCATATCTCCTTTAGCCTCTCCAAAAAGTTTTTCAAGGTATATGGAAGTTTGTTAAACCACCGGAATAGAACCCTTCTTCTCCTTGATGCTAAAGTATCATTCGGCTGGGGAGTAATTTTTAGGATTTTCTCAAAACGCGATATACCATATTCATCAGCGGTATCAATAAATTCATTTTTCAAAACCCGATCTGCACCATTCCAAGCAAGCACAAACTCCGGATTTTCGGCTTCTAATGTTTCTCTATTCTCCTTGAATTCCTGTAAAAAAGGTGGAAGGTAGGCAAGCAGATCTACTTCTCTGTTCATTCAGATACACCCCCAAATACCGGCACTTCATAGGGGCCCAATACGCAGTTATCCTCAACTCCGTTTAGCGCTGTATTCTGAATATCAACTATCCCTCTAATATTCAGAATTCTTGTTTCAATCTGACTCACCCGGACAATCAAATAAGAGGTATCTGCCCATTCCTTCCTAAGCTCGGCAAAATAATTCTTAATGGCACTTTCTATCTCTGAACGAAGACTTGTCCAACTATATCCAGTGTCAAAAGTAACTTTTGTCTTAATCACAATTTCTCTACCGGATGCGCTTTTCACCATAACCACATGGCCTATAGGTGCAAGACCATACCCTTCGCCTGCGTATTCTTCTGGATCAATCGTTTTCTGAACTATTTCAATCAATTCTTCACTTGCCGTGTCAAATTCCGAATTTAAAATAGTCAATAAAACTGTTCCCCCGGTAGTCAATTTCTTTTCTTTTGCTGCAACATACACCGTAGTAAGCCACCCTTTTACTGTTGGCGATAGCGTACCCTTTATCCCCTCGTACCACTCTGTAACAGCATTTTTAGGGATCATATCTGCCGGCCGTAGGTCACTGTTCCAAACCCTTGTTACTTTAGTGCATCCTACTCCCGGTATTGCATTTGTCTTTTCCAGGTAGTCCTTGACATTTCCTCCAAAAGCACTTTCTTCAAAAGAAGCAAAGTAACGCTTTCTTAATTCCTCGGTATCTTCCTCATCCTCTCCCGGAACAAGAACCTCCGTAAGATCTGCAGTCTCAAGGCCATTGATATATTCAATGGGTATCATGGCTCCAAGGTATCTGTTTCCTTCTTCCCCCTCGGTTTCGCATTGAACCTTATATACTCCATCCTGAAGCTTTTCCGTGACAACATAATTGATCTGGCCGATATTAAACCGCTTTCCTGTCACATCTATGGCAGAAGGTACAAACTCACCCTTCAACACTGCATGAGTTGCAGGATAAGGCACAATCCCCCTTTCCTTACAACGCAGGATCAGGAAATCTCTTGTTGCCGTATCCCCATAAGCCTCCTGTATGATGTAATCCAGTGCTATGTACAAATTTTTTAGTTCGATAGCGGTAGGTGAATGTGTATCCCATATCACAGATCCTTCTCGCTTATCCAATTTATTTGAAACCCTATCAAGCATCCTGTTCAAAAGATCCTCATATGTCAGATTTTCAAACATTAGATATCCACCTCCTTTTCAATCCCGATCTCTCCAAACGCCGTATACGCTTTAAAAGATACATGCACCGTTCCCCTTTTTGAGGTATCAAACTTAAAATCTCCTACCTCTTCTATTCGCGTGTCCCATAAAAGGGCCTCTCTTATTCTGCGTTCCAATTCCGGGCATACATAAGACACTGGTTGCCCGAACAAATCTTTCAACTCAATTCCATAGTTCCACGAATAGATAATATATTGATACCTCTGTGTTGATAAAATTTTATAAATTGCTTGCTCCATAGCGTCAATTCCATCAACATATCCTCTGATAGCATCGTTTCCAGGATCCATTCTATATGTGTAAGTAGGCTGTTCTTCCACATTAAATCCCTGCTTCAAAAGTTCTGCGTTTTTTGGTATCATCAGATACGATCCACCACTAAATATTTCCCACCGCCCTTATTTTGAAGCAGGATTACCTTATCACCGAGCTTCAGCCTATTATGTACAGTGACTTTCATCCTTCCTTTTAAACGGTGACTGTGTTTTAAATCCACTTGTTCTGCTTTGGCTACCGCTTGATGAGTATGCTGCGGCTCCAGGGCCTCCTCTATTTGAATGTTTAAATCGTGCGTATGGAGTCCCAGAGTTTCCTCCGTAACTGCGTCTACGGACACCTCTGTTTCATAATCCGTAACATTTCTTGCCAACAAAAGATGTGCTGCCCCAATTTTTAACTTTTGATCTACATCAATCTGTAATGGATCTACTTTTGTCACGGTTCCATACAAAAAATGTGTCGGCTTTGATGCCTCCACTGCATCCAGTGCGCATTTTTTTATCAGCTTTATTAATTCTGTCGCATCAGGCAACAAACTCGCCTCCTCTCAAGGTCAAGGTCATAAAATGCTCTCCATCTTTAAAAATGTGCTTTACACGCTCGGCCATCATAAAATTTTCCACCTTCATATCTCCAAGTTCTAGGTTAACCACTAGCAAGCTCCCGGCCCGGATCCTGACATCTCCAAATGCATTAGAAATCCTTAAATTTCTGGTTTTCTTATTGTAAAGAGATAACAGTGCGTCTGCCTTTGCTTCTCCGTTTTCTCCTTCTGACAGCTTATCCGTGTATTGCAACACTCCCCACTTGTTTATATTTTCGCCCGACTGCGCGATATAAACATCCCGCTTTCCTGTTTCTTCATTGTCATAGGTTAGCTTGATCTTATTGTATGTATTGCTATCTATGGATGAGGTATACTCAAAATTCTCTCCTGTCTGTGCATCTACCATAAAATAAGTTCCGTTACTGTTCTGCACATACATATGGGCCACATTTTTAAGCGTTAACTTTCCGAAATCATCATACAGTACATACATCTGCCTGTTATTTATCAGCGTTTTATCAAGAGCATTCTGAATAATATCAAACAGCGCCTGATCAACCTCCTCACCACTGGCAATAATATAGCCGGTGTCCTCTATTACACCGGCGTTCAATTCAAAATCTGATACAATCATTTGTAAAAGCTGTGAAGCTGTCAGATTTTCATACATATAAGTATCTTTGTTCTTCAGATACCTTAACTGATCATATGCTGTGACTGAAATCCATCCTTCTTTATCCCTTTTCTGGGTAAATACAAATCCGAAAAACACCTTATTCCCGTTTACAATAAGCTGTACTGCTGATCCTTCCGAGAAATTCAGCGCATCATCCTTAAATACTTTAAAAGTCAATTTTCCGGGAACTCCCCAGCGTTCTGTAGACCATTCAATCCCTTCCTCTACTGCCGGAAGATACAAGGTTTCGCCACTTTCACTAAGCACATACAATTCAACTGCCATCCTCGCCGCTCCCTCCTGTCATAACCATGCATTTTTTAAATACCCGGTAGTTTTAATACCGTCCCGGGCTTTATATCACAGGGGTCTTTAATCACATTTCTATTTGCTTCCATGATCAGCTTATATTTGCTACCGTCCCCGTATTCTTCCTTGGCAATATTGAACAGCGTGTTCTTCTCTTTTACAGTATAATACCGTACCTTATTGGTAGATGGTGCGCTTTCCTGCGACCTTGTACTATCTACGCTGACAGTATATGTTGTATTTCCTGTATCGGTAGTCACTCCCCCTTTAATAGAAACACTTTTTGTACCAAACTCACGGTATTGCTTCAATTTGACCTTTATAGTGAGATCAAACCCTTCCTTGACATCCTCCACGATCCTATAATCTTCCATTGAAACCTTAATATTTGTTCCAAATAGAGCAGACCCGTTTGGCTTACTTCTTGATACAATAAATTGAAAGGGCTTTTTACTGGTTTTTAGTCTCTCAAAATAATTCAAAAAATAATCTGCACTTTGAAAGCCAGACTGATAAACAGCAAAGGGATGTTTTACCTGAGGTATCATACATTCAAACTCTATTTCTGTAAGCCCGGCTTTCTTAAGCAGATTGATTTGCCCGTCATTAATCAGCTTTACTGTCTTATTTTCATTTTTGATACTGATCTGAAGCTTCTCCGGTGTAACCGGCAACAGGCACTTATCCAGATAAAAGACATATCCACTTCCTGCCATTAGTGTACTCCCTCCGTTATCATGCCTGCTGCCTCACTCACCGCATCCGTTAGTCCCGTCACTACACCATCCAGATCCATGCTGCCGGACACCTGATTGTGATTAGTCTGCTCAATGGTGATAGAAGCAGTAGTAAATCGATTAATAGCTTCCTGCTCCGCAATATCCCGCAAGTATTTCAGATCTTCTTCTGAAATATCCAGTCCTTCCTTGATATCCTCGGTATTACCCTCAATGTCCGTCAAATAACTGCTATAATCAAAATCACTATACGGGTCTAATCCCGCAATATCAGTCCCTGAATTTCCGAACCTGCTTCCAAACTCCGTTCCTTTATTCCAGGCCGCCTGATAGTCAAACCCTTCCAGGTAGTAGTCTTGAGCATTTTTCTTCTCCATGACCACTTTACCTTCACCGTACTTTTCTGTAACCCAGCTATCAAGGTTAGAACGCCATCCGGCAACGCTGTCTGCAAAGCCTGTACCAAACAGCATATCAATAGCAGATGCCAGAGCCTGTATACCTGATAAAGCAAGATCAATAAACCCAAAGAATAACCTGGCCGCCGCACCAATGGGATCGGTTAAAAAATTTGCAAAATAATTTGCAAATAGCGCCATGAAATTCCATAGAGTGACAAAATCCTCAATGATAAAGTTTATTAAAGAAATAAACAAGTTGCCAATAAAGGCTCCAGCCACTGCAAACGCTCCGCAAACGGCCTCTACAGCAGACACCGACTCATCGGAGAACTTATGCATTGCCGCAATTACACTTACTATAACTGCGATTAATGCTACTATTAATATGATGATCCACATAATAGGACATGCGTATAACGCCGCATTAAGACCTAACTGGGCTGTAATTTGCTGTGCTGTTGCTTTTGTAAGGGTTCCCGTTACGGCAGCATGTGCCATCATGGCCCCGGCTTGTAATACATGCAAAGCATAAGATATTTTTCCCAAAGCATTTATTGCTACCTGCCGTATATAAAATACTCCAAGCGCAATAGCGGCTCCTGTAATGAGTGGTGCAATTACAGACCAGTTATCTGCGATAAAAGCACCAGCAGTAATCACTATATCAAATGCTTTCACTGCTACACTGGCAAAAAAAGCAATTCCATTACACAGTCCGCTTATAAACTCGTCAAACTCAGGGCTATTAGCAAGTTCATTCAATTTGGCCAGCACAGGCTCAAATGCCCTAACAGCCGTATTTTGAATGGACTGGCCGATCTGCTCAAATGTCTTAGGCATACTTTCAAATGCCGCATCTGTTTCTGCTGCCGCTGCAAACATGGCATTCTTAACAATATCTGCCGTGATTTCTCCCTCGGAAGCCATTTCTCGAATTTGTCCCTTTGGAACATTCAAATAATCTGCTATAGCTTGAATGACTGTCGGCGCTTGTTCGGCAACACTATTCAGCTCATCACCTCGGAGAACCCCGGAAGCTAAAGCCTGTGTCAACTGCAGGGTAGCGTTTTTTGCTTCAACTGTAGATGCTCCGGCTAATGCAAAGTGTTTATTCATCTGTTCCGAAAACGCAACAACCTGTTCCGTAGATCCGAATGCCTCGCCCGCAAGATTTCCAAGCTTTGCCACTGCTTCCATTGTTCCTAAATAGGATCCTCTGGATCGCTCCGCTGACGCATAGATCATGTTCTGTAATTCCTGAGTTGTCCTTACGCCATCGTTCATCATATCTAATTTTGCTTTGGAAGATGCAAGTTCATCTGACAACCCTATTACCTTCTGTAAGCTCTGAATAGATAGATATGTTGCCACCATTCTTCTTAGCGTCTGTCCCAGTTCGTTTGCCGATGACTGCCCCTGTTCAATGGCCTGATTAAATGTCCCTTGTGCGTCAACACTATCCCTAATATAGCGCTCCGTATTAGATATTGTTCCGGAAAGCCGAATGTATGCTTCGTTTGCCCGCTCCACATCCATATTTTGAACAGCATAATTAAGCGTCTGCTGCTCCTTTACCGCCAAGGAAAGCTGCTGCCTCAAACGCTCTATGCCTGCGTTTGCCTCATCAGAACCTACATTGATCGGATTTTCCTCTATGCTCCTTAACTTATTTCTGATCCAGTCAATTCTCGTTGCCATTCGGCTTAGATCCTGCTGTGCATCTGTAGAAAAGAATTCCATATTAGATGCCTGCTGTGCAATCAGCGCCTGTGTGTCCCCAAGTTGACTTAGCATCTGGTTTGCATTTTCGATTTCCTGCATATACCGCTCAATTCCCGTTTCCGTGAACACTGGCATATCGTCTACCTGCCATTCCACGGGAATTCTGATCGGTTCGCTTACAGGGGCTTCTTGAGGCAGGCTTAAAGGTGCTGGTTCCGTTACCGGAGCTCTGCTTACTGGTTCTGTAATCGGTTCACCTATCACATCTGGTTGGATATGTAAGCCCTCCGCATTCTTCATTGCAGCCACCATTTGCTGCACAGATATGGTAACCTGATTTATTCGGTCTCTTGCGCCATCCAATTCTGCGGTACTAATATCACCGTTCATGGACTGGCGCATTTCTTCTAAAGAAAACAGACTTAGATTAACGGCTTCAATAACACCATATAACACATCTGTAAAATTATCCTGTAAATAAATTCCTGTTGTTATCGTAGCCATATATCAGACACCTTTTGCCCGGATGTTTTCCAGCCTTTTCCTTTCCTTCTTATCATTTTGAAGTTTTATATCTATTGCAGCAATTACGAAAGCCTTTTCCTGCTCGTCAAGCGCCATAAATACAGAAGGTAGCATGTGAAGCTTAAGGAGAGCGTAGTAGGCATAATTCGCTTCCCAATCGCCCTCCTCAATTATTTTTTTGCCTCGTCCACCTTTTCCTCAAAGGAAGTATCAAACCCCTGAAACTTCTGTACATATGCGGATAAATCTCCATACTCTCCGGGATCATCTACCATAGCAAGAAGTAAATCTTCAGGTGTTTTCACCCCGTAAGAGTCCTGTAACTCTGCATCAAACAGATCTGGAAACACAATAGATGCAGTAATCATTTTTCTGATGTACTCTGCGGTCTTAAGTTTGGGCCGGTACATTCCCGGTTTTCCTGTAACCTGCAGTTCTACTGTACAGCTTTCTCTCAGGGCCTCATTTTCTTTTGATGTGATATGTTTGAATTCCCATAAAAGGGGCTGTCCCTTTTCATCACACAAAGACTTCGTTACGGCGTGCTTTTCATTTTCTCTTACCTTCTTGTTTGCTTTCATAAATTTTGAAAAATTTGACATTGTCTTCTCCCTTCTGAATAAAAAAGGATGCCTGGTTTTCCAAGCATCCTAAACATTACTATTAACATTACTATTTATGTTCAGTTACAATTCGACTTTCCTTGTTTGCGTACTGACATAACGTTCCAGCATTCCTATCAAGGCACCGCACATACAAAAATTATTGGGTTTATCCTTTAATATGATTACCCTTTCTTCTCCTTTAGCACTTCGATATCCTATAATTGCATAATCCTTTACTTGCGTTTTTGTCTTTGCTCTTGGCGCCGACCCGATCACTGCGCCACTAACACCAAGAAGTGCTGCTCCTGCCACTCCCCGGGCTATACTGCTTTGCAAATACATTTTCTCATCAATATCCTGCTTATTATCAACATATTCAATTCTGTTGACAGGAAGCGAATACTCTTTGCTGCTGCAAATAAATTTCAATACCGTTGGGGAAAGCTCTACCTGGCATTCAGTCCCCTCTACTGCATCAAGCCCGGAAACATGGATTACATGGTATCTATAAATCCCCATTTTCCTATCCTGCTTAAGCTGTTTATTCCTTGCTTTCTCTACCTTTACCTGTGAGCAGACAGCGCCAATACAGACAATCACCACAGCAATAACAAAAATAATGCAAAAAAGTTCTGTAACTCCACTCATGACATCCCCCTCCTTATGAGAATATTATACCGCCTCTTGAGGGGAATGTCATGTAGTTTATTAATTTGTCAAAAAACCATTTAATGCGGAAAATGTCTCCGGCATTGTGAAGTCTTCAAAGGTAAAGCTCATTTCTTCATCCAGATAGTCAGAACTGTCCGCATCAAATTTTGCCAAAATACCACCATCGATGTTACAATCCTGAAGCACAACCGTCTGTCTTCCTACCGCACTTGTAGGATCCTCATTGGAAATCTGGATTTCAAAGTAAGCATCCTCACCGGTATTTTTATAGTCCAACAGCATCTGCCTGAAGATACTGGTGTTGTAATGGAAGGTTGCACTACCTGTTCCCTTCCATCCGGTTGCTTTATTTCCCTTGCCGGTTTTCCCCAGAATAGGAACTTCCTTTTTTGTCTTATCAAATTTCGCTTCGAGCTTAATTGCCTGCATGAAATTATATCTTCTGGATCCGATTGTCACAAAGCATTCTGCGAGTGCAGCGCACAGCGTGTCCTTTGCTTTCATTGTAATATTATTCATTTTATCTGCCCGCCTTTCCGCTTATTCTACTGTAACGGTCATATACAGCTTGTCCATTGCATTTACAACCGTTACTCTGTCCGTAACAACAACTGATTTTTTTCCTTCCCCCTGCATCACTACCACATCAGAGTCTGAAAAATCTTCAATCGCACGGATCTCATTTAACTGCTTATGGTGCTTTACAATGTCTGACCATAACGATATTCTGCCAGCATTGTCATTAGGAACAACCCCCAGATATTTTGTATTAAACAATACAGCAATATCATTTGCGATCTGGTCAATTACTCGGATGGTCTGGTTTTCCTTAAAGACGCTGTTATGCTCCGTGCTCTCTGTAACCATGCTGTTAATGTCTGCCAGTACCCTGATCTCGGTACCAACCTTATGCAGAACAAACTCTCCATTCTTCACGGATTTCCGAAGTTGAGCCTGCGTGTATGATGTATCAACATCAAACTCCCCATCATATACTCTGTTCTGGTTTGATTTATTGACCTCACAGCCACCGATCACACCGGTTACCCAATATACCAGTGCCGCTTCATCCCATCCTGTATCGTTCACCTTATTTACCAGGTTTACCACCCCATAATAGTCCGCATCCTTGCAGTACAGCACTACCTGGAATTTAACGCCCATTTCTTCCCGCATACGCTTTGCAAAGGCGCAATACAGTGTCTTTACCTCTTCGCTCAGCGCTTCGATCCCCATAGCGTTATAACTATACGCTTCAATTTTATCAAGATAATCCTGATGTGATGTGCCGTTCACTTCCCCATTAGTTCCACCCGTAAGCGGCATGGATGCTGTAATTTCCAGCTCTGCATCTGCCTTAAACTTGACATATTCGTTGCTGACAAGATCTGCTGCTCCGGCTACCGTCTGTTCATCCACCACATTCATTCCAAGCATCGTCTTAACATCAAACATTTTGTCATCATCCACATTTTTCTGGATAATGATCTTCAAATCATTTCCTCTGATACCGCTGTATAAGGCTTCCGCATAATCATTTGCTGCCTTTGCTCCACCGCCATTCAGTCTGTATGCATACAGGACATGTGTATTCCGGAACAAATCTCTGAGTCCCTTCATTTTCTCATGGCTAAGAGGATAACCGAAGATGCGCATACAGTCATCCGCAAAATCTTCACTTGTCACCTCAATAACTTCTCCTTCAACTCCCCAGTCCATTGTAAGCGGCATTGTAACAATACCCCTTCCTGAAAGACTTGCATTCGCTGAAGCTGCTGAAACAAAATTGATATATGTTCCAGGAATTTCTTTGTTTTGCACACTGAATGTGCCGCCTCCTAAAGCCATACTACTTCACCTTTCCTTTCATAAATTCAGATATTTTTCTGTCTACTTCCAAACAAGAATATTGCTTTCCATCCTCTAGCAAAGCTGCTAAAAGATCTATCCTGCTCTGATATTTTTCCGAGTTCAAAATTTGCTCTTTTGAATATTTTGTTTCTTGTGCCTGAACCTCTTTTTGAATATCTGCCGGCCCTTTCTTTTTACCGCCCGTCAAGTTTCTCACCTCCTGGTCTTACATTGGTTTCTATGCTTTCCATTGCCACAGTATCGTCCTTCCGATATACGAAATAATCATAATGTACATAGAAGAAGAGTACCCCTTCCACTACTTCATAACTCATTTCCGTACCTCGCATGAGATCCGTGCCAATTCTGACATACTCTAGGCATTGTTCCATCCTTTCGGCCACATCATAACATTCAGCATTTTTATCCATTCTGGACGGGAAATACTGAATACAAATTGGAAGTTTCTTAAAATACTTTTTTCCAAAAAACAAATCCGTCTTAGGCTGCATACAGAAAATAAAAAAGCAAGGCTCCTTTAGGTCTTGCTTCATTTCTTCCATGCAAATTTCATAATTGTCCCCGAATTCATCATTTAAGGCAACGCTAAGTCCGCTGATTATTTCATTTATCATTTTATACACCTTTCAAGATACTTCCTGATCTTGCGTTCCAAAATGCTGGGAGATGCCTGTTGTATTTCATCCGCTGCCATCGTCATCATAAATTTCCCAAGAACCCATTTTTTATGATTTGAAGTCCTGTGGCCATATTCAACGTAAGGTGCATATTCAACTGGATTGGTCAGTTCCACCTTAAATTGGCCACCTATTCTTTCAATGCGCAGAGCCTCTACAAATGCAGAAATCTCCTTTGTATCTGGCCTCTTTCTGCTCCCCTGTTCCGCTTCTTCGTGTGTCTTTGTCACCCATCCTCGTCTTAATGTGCCACCTTGCTTCCCTGATGGATTTACTCTTTTTGTATATTGTTCTCCCTTTTTATGTTTTTTCCCATTGCGCTTTGCTGTTACGATGATCTGTTTAGAATAATCACCTACCGGCGTTCTTTCAATCGCCTTTGCAAGCAATTTCGATGCCAACGCTTTTGTACATTCCTGTAAAAACTCTTCCGGACTTTGAAGTTTGCTTAACTCCTGCTGAAACCGCTTTAAATCATTATAATTAAAGCCTCCCATTCTTGCCATCATGCCCACCCCTTAAACGGTATCAACATAATTTCCTGATGTGAAAAATAAATTCCCGCTCTTCCGCTATACGAAAATTCCTCCGTAAGTCCTACATGTGTTACCGTGATCTTTGACCCAGGTTTAATCCTTATATCTGGTGAAAGGAATAGTTTAATGATCTGTCCTGCGCTCGCAGCCGCCTCTCCTTGGGCCGTATTTTGCAATTTTTCATAGGAAAGCTTACAAGGCTGATCTTCCAATACTGTTTTCTCACAAAAATTTATCAATTTTGTCTTTTCATCCTTGCATTTTCCCCATTCCGTCACAGTGGCCCTGTCCGTATAGGTGCTCTCTACAGCCTTTCTATGCATATCAGCTATTTTCATGCAAAAAGCCCCCTTCGGTACCGATTAAGCTGTGACCTATAGTTTTTGACAAGACTCTTGGCAAAGTTTTCATCTGTCCCACTGCCATAAGAGGTACTGGTATCACCTACTGTAATGGACTTAACAACCTGGGGAGCTTCCTCTTCCCCAGGCTGTTCATTCCGGTAAATATCCATTGCCATCCTTAACACGGTATTGGACAGTCTATCGGGTATTTCCTTGATATTGCAATAATTTAAAACAATTTCCTCTGCAGAATTTAAGGCGAATTTCACAAGCGGATCCTTGTCGGCCGCATCCTTAAGTCCAAGTAATTCTTTTAGATTGTCAAAGCGTAAAGTCTCTGCCATGATCTCTGCCTTTCCTACCCGATCTTATGCTTAATTGCAACGATCCTGATCTGCTTCTTTTCATATACCGGCTGCCAATTCTCTGCCATTGCAAGCTCCGTTCTAAGTGGAGTTTCTACATGATCACGCTTTGCCCCGGTGTATGCAATTCCTCTGGGATGCAGGATAAACGCCTTACGGTTAATAAGGTAATCTACACCGCCGCCTGTCTGCTTATCACGGTCTAACTCAGTGGGCACAAAACCGACCGGAGAACCATTACCATAAGCAACTGCACCATTGCCGAAAAGATATGTTGTATATACCCCGCCGGAAGTAACTGGGCAGCCATCATCTACCGTCACACGCCTGCCCTGATAGGTATCAAATTCCACGTCTGTTGAGTCACGCTCGGTATCGATCAAGTTCAGCTTTTTCAGATATGACTTGGTTGCAGAATGCATTGCAATGCCAGAAAGCTGTGCCTGGGCATCTCCCAGGAGCTGGCAAGCATCAATAAATGGAGATGCACCGATCTTCTTTGCATCCTCCGTCTTTCCTGTAGTCAGATCCAGGATATGATCTGACATTCTGGTTTCTGCTGCTGGCGTACCTTCCGCTCCTGCAGTTGTTGTTCCAAATACACCGGAAAGAATTGCGATTAACTCTTTCTGCATATCGCGTGCCCAGTAATCTGCTACCAGATCACCAATGGCTTTCATGGGATCAGCTCCTGCTAATGCCGCAGAAAGGTTGGATGCTCCCCACATATTCTGACGAAAGATTGTTGTTGACACATCCTTATTGGAGCCAATCTTCTTTGCGGTCATCTTTACATCTTCAAGAATTGCCTCGGACTCCCCCTGTAAATCCTCAAAGAACGGCATATTATGCGTTCTTGCCGCTTCACTTGCCAAGACATCAAATTCCGGGGAATTTACAACGATCCCGGATTTGAAAAATGCGGATAACTCCATTGTTCTGTTGATTACATACCGGTTAAACAGTTCCGGTACAATTACATCTGCAATTTTTGTAATTGCCATAAACATTACCTCCTAAAATTGATTAAATTGTTACCCCGGCAGCCGCCGCCATTGCGCGTGCCTGTTCAGGGTTTGTTTTTAAAAGTTCTCCCTGTTTGGTCAGATTAAATGTCTTTTGTGCAAACGGATTTTCTGTACCGCTTCCACCAGTACCGCCCTGCGGCTGATATGGCGGCTTATGTTGATCCTGCTTGAACAGATGAGCCATAGCCTTATCTTCCTTGTATGGCTTTACCGCTTCCTCAACGCCTACCGGCTTACCTTCTTTGTCGAAAGTGAACTTATCCACCCCGCCAGCTTTGTAGATCAGATAATCCGGATCAAGCACGCCCTGCCTTGAGAGAGAGTCTTTCAGCGCATAGGTCTTTGCTGTGTTCTCCGCAGAATTCTTAAGATTTTCGATTTCTGCCTCATAATCTTTGATCTTGTTCTGCAGCTCCTCATTATCGCCATTGGCCTTCTTCAGGTCTGCGATTGTTCCATTCGCCGTTTTCAGCTCCTCGACTTTTGTATTAAAGTCATCTTTGGGCACTGCATGTTTCGGGAATTCCTTCTGTACTGCATTCATGACTGCATCCATGTCCAGTTTCCCGTCTTTGATTTCCGCTTTTGCCAAAATTTCCTTTAACCATTCCATTTCTTCATCCTCCATAGATTTTTATTCCCGCTCTCCGGGTATTGGGATTTTCTGTTTATTCTCCAGATGAGTAATACCGCTCTTTAATGCCTACGGAAAAGGCATATAAAAACAGGACTCCCAGAAGGGGGTGATCTACACCTCTGGTTGCCCTGTTATTACTGGTTTTTGGTATGGAAAAAGCACGGCTATTTGACCGCGCTTTCAACCGTAGTATTCACTGCATACTTCTTTTCAAATTTTTCTTTCATTTCCCTGATTTTTTTCTGTTCAGGTGTCAATTCATCTTCCTTAATGAAATCTCCCATTGTTACGACGCCCTTAACAGTTCCGTCTTTATTTCTTTCAATTTTAATTGCCATAGATTGAGCCTCCTTTACAGAATATTACCTTTGTTCTATTCAAAATGACACTGTATGAACCGCTGTCGCCGTGTCCTTCCGCTTTAATTACGTCATATCCCATTTCAGCAGCCAATACACCTGGATTCTTCAAGCCGTGATATTTTCTTCCGTCTGTCACATCTTCCATTGCCGTCAATGCTTCTGTTATAAGTTTTTCAATCCCAACACTTGCTTCTGCCCTACCTTGATATAGCGATTCTACAAAATCCATACTATCATTCGCTGTTATCTGCTGAATTTTCAAATCATATTCAAGATACTTTTCTACTTGCTGCATTTGTTCTTTTGACGCAAATTTTTTCAAATACTCATTCCTATATAAATCAGAAATATATTCCTCTGTTTTTTTCCCATCTGGAAGATTGAGAATCTTTGCATCAGATTGTAATGTAATGCTTTCTGTATAATAAAAGCCATTGCCACGCCCCAAACCAATCTGCTGATAGTGTGACATTTCCATGCCAATACCACCCATTTGCTCATTATTGGCAAGGTCATAACAGGATGCACAATACATCCCCTGACCATATTGTGCCCCGCCTTCTGAACAATCAACATACCATTTACCATTATACAGTTGTTCTCTGTATTCGTCCAACAATTCCTGTGTATTTGCTGAATATGTACGTTCCGCATAGAAACCTGATTCTTCCATTGCTTTCTTGAAATCTTCATATTCAACAACACTTGGGTTGCCATCAAACCCCTGTGCGTGTATTGATTTTTCAATAACATGGTCAAACTTGGCAAGATCAGGACTGGTATAATCAACATCACCGATCATGTTCTTACCTTCAATCACTACCGCCTGAACATTCTGAACACTTTCTTGTGGAAGTTTGGCTTTCAGTGCATCAGTCTTTGCAATCATATCGTCAAGGTCTGCTTTTACTGCCTGAACTTCTTGTGACATTTTATTAAGTGTATCAACATCTTCATCACCAAACAATAGGGCATTTTCCAATGCCTGATGCTTCTGACTGTATTCAGATGTTAATGTTTCAATTCTTGTATTATTTTCAGCAACCTGTTTCTGAATTTCTTCAACGGTTATTTCTTTTTCGACCTTGGCTTCTCTCAGACCTGACTTATCACCAACATTGACAAATGACTCTTTCCACTCCTTATATGTCATATTCGCAGGTACATAATAGGTCTTGCCATCTGCACCTCTTGCCGCCCGCATACCTACACTATCAAATTCATCATCTGAATAAGGGCATGTGCAGCCGCGACAATTCGGATGAAATGGCGGTGCTGTCACCCCAACCTCAAACTCACTCATTGGAAAATGTTTCCCGTCCATTTCACCGCACAGTTCACATGTATTAGTATCCAGTGTTTCCACAACCTTAAACTGCTCCACATCAAGCTCTTTCATGCAATCCTGTCTTGCCTTACTTGCAAATGCAGCAGTTTCCGTCATGACTATTCTACCAGCCTGAGACTTGGATACCCCCATTTGTTTGGATATCTCAGCTATTGCTCTGTCTGGGGCCTCCCCTGTAATGCACATACGAGACAAACTATTATACACATTGTTAATCAGCTTTGTCTTATTCTCCCACAGGCGGTCTGAAAAGTTCTTCCCATCTACCGCCCACGGCTTACTCACGATCTCTTCCACAATCTTAGGATCCAGACCATTCATCGTTATTCCAACGCCAATACCTTTTTGTATTTCAAACGCAGTGTGATAAAAATTGGATGTGTATGCTTCGTTAATGCAGCTCTCTATCGTATTCGCACAGCCTCCACATAATTTTTCCAATTCCTGCTGTGTTTCAATCTTCAATGCCTCCAAGCGGCTAATATGTACTCTTGCGGATGCGTTTTCAAGTTGTGTCATCCATGCACCGCTGACTGTATTCTTCTTGCCGTAGCTGATATAATCCTGGACATTCCACCGGAACTCTTTCAATTCTCCGGCATCAAGCATCTTACGCGCTTCCTGCATAGATACTCCGTTATTATCGGCAAACCTCTGATACCACGCATTGATTTTTACGTCAATCACTGTACGAATTCGCTCAAACTGTTCGTAAATTTCCTGTACCTTCCGAGCGGATTTATCATGCTGCGCTTTCTCCATCTGTTGAAAGCGTTCCCTCCAATATTTACCTGTCCGCTCCTCCATGTACCTACCTCATTTACTATGTCATATCTTCAGGATTGCCACCCGGCTCTTGATTTTTATCCGTTACAAAGGCTCCGGTGTAAGCGTCTGCCTTTTCCTGTGCTTCTTTCTCTTCTTTTTCAAGCTGCTTAATTTCCGCATCTGCATCCTCAACAAGAGGATGATTTTTTAAAATTGTTTTCTTACTAACAATGCCTACCGCATCCTTGCAGATCTTTGCCTGCTCTGTGTCATTCTTAATGCAAGTGCGAGTCCATGTCTGGATAATTGTGCCGCATTGAATGCCAAGCGCTTTGCAGATTGCCCGGATCAGCCGTGCAAAACCAGGCTTGAATTCCGTTTCCATCAATCCGGTTTTCATTTCTAAGAGTGAATACATAAATTTCAATGCTTCACCACTTTGGTTCCCAAAATTCTCCGGCTGTGGATCAAATCCTTGTCCCTGTTCAAAAATGGCTTTCCGTGTAGCTTCCAGTATGCTATTTCTGGCCTCAATAGGAATTTCAATATTCAAGGTAGATACTGCACCGCCCTCATCCCCATCAACCTTAACCGTCTTATATTTCTTCAGATCAGACAAAAAGCCATTCAGATCCTCCCCGCCATATCCAGATAGTACAAAGATTAATTCCTGTATATCATCCAGATCATTGATAAAACCGCTGTAGACCTTATCATATACGTCTATCAGCGGTTTAATATTTCGCAAATCGTCTGTATGTATATTATTGTTGTAAAATGGAATAAATGGTACTTCCCCGAAATCATGCCGGTAATCAGCTACCATATCACCGCTCTCTGGATCCATGAACATATCATAATATGTAAGCAATTCTAATTCATTGCCAGATTTACACTGGAATGCCTGGCACTCTATATCCGTCCAGTATTCGTACACTGTGTAATTATCACCGGTCGCATCATCAATGTCCGGATACACCCGCATGGCGCCGATCAGTCTATGCTTTAAACTCCGGTCAAATACTGGGATGATCTGCTCACTCGGCACTACTGCCCACTCAAAGCCATTATCGCCAATCCAGTAATGTACCCAGCCAATAGAGGCATTGGCAGCATTTACGCACAGTTCCATGCAATTCTTCGCATATTCATCCCCCAGAGCTTCCGTAATGCGCTTATTACTTGCCGTATTGCCTACATCAAACAATGGCGGTGCGGTAAAAGCATAGGAGGCTTTCTGGTTCACAATCAGGCCATGAAAATTTCTTGGAATCCGGTTATCAGCATTCCGTAACGGATTGTCTACTTCCTCCCCTTCTTCTTTCTCTTTCCGCTTGCCTTGAAACAGAATATCCGTCTCATTACGGTAATACCGATCTGCCACTGTTGCCCGCGTCACAAACGCTGCATGACCAGGTTCGTACTTTTCTATTAGTTGTTTCATTGTTTCGATATCCATTTAATTTCTCCCACAAAAAATGACAGGTCTTTAATAACCTGTCATTTTTCTTTTGAAAATAAAATCAATTTTAATATTGCCCCCACCACTGCTTAACGTACGCCACCTGTGACCTTAGCAACACTCACTTTTCTTAACTAAACTTTGTGCACCCGTCTATTTTTCATTTTTCTCATTTCAAAATACTGATGCCACCACGGTTCTCATCTGTGTAAATTGCATACCGGATAGCATCCTGCACATCATCAAACTGTTTTATCGGCTCTCCGGTCTTTTCATTCCAAACATACATATAGATTTCATCCCGGAACCGCTCAACATCATCCACAATTCGCAGTTTATTCTGCTTGTATAATTGGGCCACACGCTCAATTCCGCTTAATACTGCTTTATTTGCATTAATAGCACGCAAACCCTGCTGCTTAAATTTCTTGACATATTCAGGTCTGGCAGAGTCACAGTAGAATGGAATATTACCATACTCAACCTTAATTGCCAGCGCCTGCTCTAACCAGAAATCTATCTCTTCAAATTGGAGGGCAACCTCTCTAATCAAGTAATAGCAACCCTGCTCATCTTTGCCGATCAGCACGATTGCCCCGAAATGTTCATATCCCCAATCCACCCCGGCAATATACTTGACAAAATTAACCTTTTGCAGTTCTGCCCTGCTAATATAATGGATTTTTGCATTAAAGTCCCGGTATACGGCCCCTTCTCCCATAACCCACAGACCTTCAATGTTGCGATCATAAAACATGCCAGACGGTGTAGTTTCTTTCATGTTCTGCTTGTATCGCTCTGACAGAAACGTGTTGTCATCAAGGCGATACTGTACCGCTTTGATGGTTTTCCCATCTGCCTTGTCAATAAAATCTTTCTTCAGCCAATGCTCTGGGTTATCCGGGTTCGTGTCGATCAGCATCCTTGCCCCATTACCGGAGCATCTGGATTTGATCTCGTCAAACACTTCCTGCTTTGCCATAGTGCCCTCATTGATATAGGCTCCATATGCTGTCATTCCTCGGATGCGCCCCAAATCATTGATCTTAGAATGTCCAAAACAGCACACCTGCACCCCAAATAGCTTAAAGCGGTTAAATTTATCAAAATGAAACTCGATACCGTACTTATTGGAAAGTTCGATCAGCACATTACGGTTAAGTGCTCCAAGATCGGCACCCGCTAAAATATATTGTGGGTTCTCAACCCCCTGTGCAGAGGCTATCTTTTTAATACGGCGAAGTTCGTGCAAAAACAGATCATTGTCCAGAATTGTCTTTCCGGTACGCTTTGCACCGTGATTGATCAGCATAAAATAGTCATTGTTTACGGCAAAACGGAATGTATCAAGCTGTTTGGGAGTGTACAGATTATTCAGCATCCTTTAATACACCTTCTATCTGCTCAAAGAATTTATCCAGCTTATCCTCCCTGACATCCTTACCTGCATCTGCTCTTGATTTCAACAGCGCAATCTCTGCTTTCTGCTTCTCAGTGGCAAGATCCATATGATCTGCAAGCCACTGCAAAGCTTTCATTCGGTCAGCAAGCTTTATCTTAATCCCATTCGTTGTATTGCTCACTTCGCTAATAATAGTTCCGTCAACTCCATCTTTTGCCAACGCAAATCCGGCATGTATTTCAACAAAATCATTAATATCAGCAAAGGCAATATCCATGTACCTCTGAAAAATATCTGCTTCACTCAGGAACTCCCTGTTTAAACGTTCCTGCTTTAATCGCAGAATTTCTTCTTTTATCCTAGCATTTCCTAGCATTCGCGAACCATTCACCAGAGCTGTTGCATAATCACAGCCATATGCTTTCTGATATGCCTTGGTAGCATTAAAGCACCGAATGTAATATATACAAAAAAGCTGTTGCTTATCGGTTAAATCCGTATTTTGTATTACTGACTCAACTTCATGTGCGACAGCCCTTTCTTTCTCTATTTTCTTTGATTTACTTTTCTCTGAAACGTTTCGTTTCGTTTCATTTTGGTTTTGAAACGTTTCGCTTTCGTCATCCCACTTATAGCGGTTCTTCCAAGTCCGAATAGTTGCAGCAGAACAATCCAGTTGCCTTGCAATTTCAACCAGCTTCATTCCACTTTTATATAGTTTTCTGGCTTCCTTTGCCTTTTCGTTCTGACTGCTTTTTGACAAGGTTATCACCTTCCTGCTTCTTACGCTCTCTCATTACATGGGCAATAGCCTTTTCCGCTGTTGGGTCACTGTATCTCTCTTTATTCAATCTGCCCTCCTGAGATAAAAAGTAAAAGCGCAAGAGGGAAATTAGCCTCCTACGCTTTTTTACTGCTTACACTATACCACAATATATGTGTGTACTTCTATGTACTCTTTTCCATTTTAAAATTTTTAAGGGCCTGTGCATGTAACTTATGTACCCATTTCCAGCTATAATTCATCTTAACTGCAATACTCTCCCATTTCATCAGTCGAATATATCGATATGTCAGTACGTCTTTTTCGTCCTCATTGTCCATGCACTCTATTTTATCTGTGATCTCTTTGCAAATTTTAAGCCTTTGATATCTATCTGCCATATATTGACTCTCTGCTTCATCTAACAGCGCTGCATATCCGGATAAATCTGTGGCATTGTGCGCATGGGGCATTCCATCATTATTAATCGCCGGGATAACCTGCCCCAAACGCATTTCTCGAATTTTTTCTTCACTCCGTTCCATCTGCCGCACGGCCTTTTCGTAACTTTTTAAATATTCTTTCTTTTCTTCAATTTCTGTCAAACACTACACTTCCCTTCTATTTTTGCGCAAAAAAATACCAACCATCGAATATTGACGGTTGGTAAATACACTATGGTTGTTCTATTCCCTTCGCTATTTTAATAAAATCATCAAAAAATTCAACCCGATCCATCGCCCTAAGTAAAATAAATACACAAAAAGCTATTATGATTATCAGGATAATAAGCAACTCAAGCATCGGATGGAATTTTTTATTCAAAAAAGTGCTAAATACACCTATAAGCGCCATATAAATTGGGATTGAAATAACTTTCACAGCCTCCAATTGCTGTTTTGCAACATTTCTTTTCCAAATCAACCAATGAACCATATCATCATAGTTGACAATATTCTTATTCAAAACGTTTGTTATATGCTCTTCCCAATCCGAGTATGTATTGCAAAATCTATATTTGGTCTGTTTTCTATTCCAAATCTTTCTAATAAATCGATCGAAATTGAATATACAACTAAGATCTGCACTTTTAGAATTTCCGTAATCTCGTCCGACATATTGATACGTTCTACATTCGTATTTTATGTCTATCATATAGGGTTTGTATTTATTTTTCATAGCATTATTCTCTTTTGTTGTGGTTGTTTTACAATAATAATACCACTCCAACCGTCCCTATTCAATTTTCAATGTACTGTAATCCATCGACAAAATTCGACAAATTATTTGTCTATTGCATCCAAGCAGGCGTTACAGCCCTCAACAATGCCTTTTTCCTTGTTGTTCATGTAATAATTTGTTTCTTTCTTCTCCGGCAGCTCCTGGAGCGGACACCAATCCGGTCTTTTTTCTCCTGTAACGCCTTTAAGTTTTATGTTGCAAACCTTATTACCAAATGGCAACGTATAGCGTAAATCACACATATCGCACCGTTCCGGCATATCCATAATCAATACTGCTTTAGCCATCTACACCACCGCCTTTCACGACCTCGATTGCTTTGCCTATGCACTCTTCTATGCATTTTTCATATGGCGTGTTTTTATAATAGTGTGTTTCTTCATTTCCATAGTCTTCCAACTGCTCCACAACCTTGTCCGGGTCGTAGGCGGTCAGCTGCTCTTTTATTTCATCAGTAATTGCCACAAAATCAAGACCAATTGCATTTTCTTGCTCCTGAATTGTTTCAAAATGTTTTAATAGTGCGTCCGCATCAATTAGTCTCATCGTTTGCCCTCCTGTTCCACGCTTTAAGTTCTTCACTCATCCTTCATCCCTCCAATCAAATTTGATTTCTTCTGAGCTGTCAACGCCTAACTGCTCACACTTTGCTCTTGTGGATGTACCTCCGGAATGGTTTGTGCCTAAAAGGAATAGCTCTTGTACAATTCTGAAGTATGACTCTTTAAAGCAAAATCTCTCTTCCTCGTCAAGTTCCTCGATTGCATCCTCTCCATGTTGCCATCTGTACCACTCTGCAAATTCATTAACCATTTTCCTCATAAGTCTGATACAACATTCAAGAATGTGTTTTTCATCGTGGCTTTCCAATTCCTTGTTGGCATTCTGTTTTTCTACTGCCGTCTGGCATTCTTCCGGCGTGCCGATTTCTCTGTACTGATGTACCTCTTTCAGTGCCTTGATTGCTGTATCATAAGCACTGTTCAAATCTTCTACCTTCTGCACAATGTCACATTTTGCGCAATTTCGGTCACAATTACGATTTATGCACTGTTTTTCAATTTCCAAAAATGCTTTTGCTTCATTCTCCGTCATGGCTACTCCTTTCAGTTATTTCCATTTTGGAAACAACTCATTTCTTTCAGCTTGGCTTCGGCTTCAGATTCTGTGAGGAATACTGTTTTACCAATGCCAGACAATAAAATAGTAAAATTTTTCTCACTATCTATGTAAGCACTTTCCGGACCTGTTTCATTGTCAATCCATTCATGCAACCATTTTTCCTTAACCGCAATCTTCATCCAGTTTCTTTTTGCAAAGCGGAATGAAACAACTCTTGCTGGGAAATATAATGGAATCTTATTATCAATGTCCTCATAACACTCCATATCCTCTATTGGAAGAATCATACTATCTACATAAACGGTATCTCCCACCTTGCACGGTAACCGCAGGAGCAATCCCTGTTCCTCGGCATCCTCGTATGCAGCAAGTTTTGCAATCGCCATACGGCTGTGATGTGATGACATTTCGCATGGTTCAAGAAGCATATTGTTATTCTCGTCTTTAAACCATACCATGCTGCTATTTTTTGATTTTGACCGCTCTGTTAATCGTTCCATTGCTTTTCCTCCTAAATTTCAGTTTAATGAATGATTTCCATCTTGCTCACATCCGATATTCCATTTTCATCTAAACATGGAAATAATTCATAATTTTCCCATTGGAACACGACACCTGTGATAGCAACCCGAGAATATCCATCTACAAACGTAGGAAGATTTTTTACGATCCTAGTTACAGTCTTAAAACAAACATCGAATTCTCTTACTTCTCCATCGTCTAAAATCAATCTTGTTCTATCACCTATTTTTATCTCTTGCCCGTTTTTATCAAACAATCCAGTATTCATCTTTATTTCCTCCTCGTCTAAACTTTAATTTACTCTTCCAACAAAAACTGTTTCTCTTCCAGTCTCTCATATATTGTCTGACCTGTATTCGTCTCTATGTACGGCAGAAATATTTCCTCAAATCGAACCATCTGAATATCCAGCAATGCCATCTGCGCTTCCACCCAGTCCTTCAAGATACGCCATGCCACACGTTCCGTCTGCTCTCTTGTAGCCTTGATATTGCTGCGAGGACTATTTTTCTTTTCCTGTTTCAGCACTTCCAAACATTCATCCACTCGTACCGGTAATCGAACTGGGACCTGTTGCATTCCGGTGTCTATCAGAAATGACAGACCGGTGATACTTTCACCGTCATAAGTTTTCATAATACTCTTGGCTTTATGCTTCATCAGAATATATTCAATTTCTGATACCGTTTTAAAGCTATCAACTGTCGTGGTGTAATTCAAATTTGCCATTTTCTCATCCTTTCAAATTTAATCGCACTACCTTTCCTACTTTTTTTTGACATATTTTTCCTGATATTTCGAAAAAAGGAGGAATATAAATGAAATCAAAAATCAATGTTACTATCCACAAAATCTATTACTATGTAAACAGACACCCTCTGTTGTTTGGTACAATCCACCTACTATTATGGATTTTCAATCAGCACTGCGATTGTTCCATAACAGATGTCTTAGAAAGTCTGTTAGATGGGATTTTGTGGTAGGTGCTTGGGGCCTCATGCCCCTCGCACTGTATCATGGCATCACCTCCGGAAAATCCTCGATTTGCATCTGTCTTATGCAGGGTTCGCCGTTAAAAAATCTTCAATACTCATTTGTCCGACCGGGCATTCCATAACATCTCCTTTCACAGCTATTTCCAAATTATTTACAGCCTGTTTATAGTAACTTTCTTTCAGTTCGACGCCGATTCCTCTGCGCCCCATTTTTACCGCAGTATATGGCACTGACCCAATCCCTACAAATGGGTCTAATACAATATCATTCGGGTTCGTCCACAACTCAACGCACCTCTGGATTACTTCAAGCTGTAAAGGACAAATATGGCGTTCGTCTTTATCGTCTCTTGCTGATTTTTTCTGTAATGTGTCGCTCTGGCGTATATCCATCCATACCGGGCTTGCGTAATTCTGCCACACGTCAACCGGAAATGTCTCTGGCGTATGTGAAATTCTTTCCGGATTGTCTCCCGGTTTGCGCATCGTGACAATATAATCAGGTATGCCCTGCCGATTCATTGCACTGTCTTTTCTAATCTGCTTATGCAACAAGCCTAATGCCTTTGTTCTCTGCATCTCAGTAACAGGATTCTTCCAAATTGTTACCTTACTGTGGTAGATAAATCCACAATCCTCAAAAATATTCCGAATGATCGCCGGAAAATCTTTCAGCCCAATCACTCCGTCTCGCTCTTTCATCAGCGGCAGATCCATGCAATGGAAGCTCAACAATCTACCTGGCATGGTCACGCGGTACAATTCTTTTGCGAGGAAAATAAAATGATTGTAAAATTCATCATCCCCCTTGCTGTTCCCCATGTCCCTGTCACTGTTTGAGTAGGTGTACAGGCTGGCAAATGGCGGAGAAAAGATTGTGTAATGGATACTGTTGTCGGGTATCGCCCTTACGATTTCGCACGAATCCCCATTGTAGATTGCATACTTATTTTCAATAACCTGTTCCAAGACATTCATTTTGTAAATTCCTCCCATTCTGGTAATTGCATTTTGATTTCCGGATCATATGGTGTACTGATCCGGCAGGTACTTTTCAACTCCTTCTTTGTGATTTCCTTTGTAAGCTCTGTCATTTCGCGTTGCATTTTGAGGAAATCAGCCTGTTTTCTCTCAATGTTCTCTTTTACGCATCCTTCCTTGGCAGAAATGATAATATACACATTCACAGGTTTTTTCTGCCCAAACCGGTAACAGCGGCGCACAGCCTGATAAAACTGCTCATAGCTGTCTGATAATCCTGTAAAGATCATATTGTGGCAATTCTGCCAATTCATACCGAAACCTGCAATAGATGGTTTCGTGACAAGACATTTAATTTTACCTTCTGAAAATCCTATCATTGAATTGCTTTTATGCTCCGGTTTATCAGAGCCTTTGACCTCAACCGAATCATTGATTACTTCATGCAATTTTGCACTTTCATCATTCAGATCACACCATATAAGCCATTGTTCATCTGAGTTATTTGCAATTTCTGCAGCCTTTTCACACCTAAGTGTAAGGCTATCTTTTCTTGCCTGCCGCCGCTCCGTCAGCGTCAGTGCCTCTTTTGTTGGCTCTTCACTGTCAACGATGATTTCTTCAATATTCAGGTGCGGCAGATCATATCCAGATACTTCATATCCGATATTTGCAGGGTTATCAATAAACACACTGAACGTTGCAAGCCACTTCCAGAATACATCTGTAGCATGTCCTTTCAATCGCCATTTTGACGTTTCGCCGCCATCATGTACAAAAAACATGGATAACATTTCTGCTCTTGTCATTACCCCGCAAAACTCGCTGTGATTTCCAAGCTCCATGTAATCATTCGGTGCCGGTGTAGCCGTACAAGCCAGTTTGTACGGCACATCATGGCAATTCTGAATAATTGCAGTTCTGACCTTGCCTGAGTAGGACTTCAAAATGCTGCTCTCATCAAGGACAACACCAATAAATTCCTTCGCTACAAATCTATCCAGTTTCTCATAGTTTGTGATGTTTATTCCGTCAATGCATTCAGCCTGTTCCTCTACTACCTTCGCGTCATATCCAAACTTCTCCGCTTCGCGTCGCGTCTGCTCTGCTACTGCCAGCGGTGCGAGAATCAGTATTTTGCCGCCGGTGTGCTTATGTACCTGATATGCCCATGATAACTGCATCGGTGTTTTACCGAGTCCACAATCGGCAAATATACACGCCTTGCCTTTCTTGAGCGCCCACCGGACGATGTCTTTCTGAAACTCATACAGCATCGGATTCAACTCTGTTTTGTCAATATCGAAACCGCTGCTTTCTAAAACAAATCTCTTACTTGCTAAAAATTCTTTATATGTCATTTTTCCAAAAGGAACCCGATATATCGTTACCCCGGCCGGAGGTTCGGCTCCTTTCTTTCTTTTTCTATTTTTATGTGCTATCTTTTTATTGAGATGGGAGGTGAATAAACGTGTTTAAAATCGTTTTGAAGGCGGTTTTGAATTTCTCCCTGCGTCCTGTTGTAAAAAAGCATTAAGGATAACCGCTAAAAGTAACCTGGGAGAATAACACTTATTTGCAATTTTACAGTTAATGAGGGGCGCATACTGCAATCATCTCATTGGCACCTTAAGGTGCCTTTTTTATTTCATGAAATCTTCTATACTCATCTGCCCTTTGCAGTTTCCACCGATCGTGTCCGGATCCCATCCAATACCGATATAATCAAGTACCTTCGCCCAGCCATAATCATTTCCATCTGCATCCTTGCACATATGGAACATCAGATAATCCCATTCTTTCGGATTTTCTTTATACAACAGATCAAACCTATGCGGGCGCTTCTCCATATGGATCCCAAAGCCACACATACTGCATCCGGTACGCTGCGCCTTGGTAGTATATAGTGTTCCGTCCGGCTGTTTTTCTATGGTTCCATAGATTTCTGGTATAATACTGTCCGGCATCACAAACTGCTCCGCTATTTTTCCCTTTTTCAAGAGCCGATCATGATATTTTTCTTTCAATCCATGCTTCCAGAGCCCGTCCATCTCTAGTGCCAGTGTCAATATATCCTGCCTGCCATATATGGCAAACGGCGCTGATCTGATCGTAGATGCCCCGAAATAATTACAACCGTTCATCCTCAAACTCTTGGCACGTCTGCCGCCCTCGGATGCCATCAGTCCCAAATATGGTACGCTGTTATGCTCTTTTCCCCAATCATCACAATTCTTTTCCTTGAGGTAATAACAGCATTTTGCCGATACATTAAAATCTGGCTTTCCAAAATCACACCCTTCTGTCTCATTCTCATAACCGCCAAACAGCTTTAACCATTTCTGCTTTAATTGCATCTTGGAGTTTTTCTGCCATCCACCATATTCCCCGGTTTCCCCGGTGATAATAGCATGGCGCACCGTCTTATTCTTTTCCGACGGATTTTGCAACAACTCTATCTTTGCTGCCACCTCTTTGGATATGACTGGAAATCCAAACTCCTGGATCACCTTAGCCTTGCTCCAGTATGTACCATCATCCCTTTTTAGCGGCGGCACATTGATAATTCCAAGTGCCTTATGTACCTTCTGAATAGATTTATCCTCCAGATATGATGCACTCACTCCCGGAGCATCTATATGGCAAACCTCATGTAAAAACAGGTATAATATAATGCTGTCCAGTCCTCCAACTGATACATGATAGTTCAGTTCCCGCCGGTCACACTCTGTAGCAAACTCTTCTGCTCTGATCTGTGCATATTTTCTTTTAAACTCATACGGCTGTTTCTCTTTCTGCATAAAAGACGCTATTTTCTGCTTTGTTCCAAGCCGTTCCATTCTTTCCTGTACGGTTTCCATTTTTTCCGGAGTAAAGAGCTCTTTCACGCTGGCCAGCAAACCTCTTACTCCTTTCCCCATGTTTTTATCATGGTCTAATCAAATTCTCCTGCTCCTTGTACTCTTTCCCTACCATCTGCACCAGAACATGATTTAGTGCTTCAACAGCTGTGCAACCATGCTTTGTGCAGTATCTGTCAACGTATATTTTAAAATCCAGATTACTTGCATACAGTTTTTCAAAATCAATCATCCTATCCCTCCATTTCTGACAACACCTTAATGGCTGTCGCTATTTCTTTGTATTTGGCTTCTTTTTCCCGGATCTCAATCTCTAGTTCGTCCATCCGCTGATAAAGATTTTCCAACACATCCTGCACTGGAGATTGCTGATCTGATACCGACTGTACGCTGGATCTCGCTTTAGGCCTTCGCCCGGTTTTTAGCTTTGGAACCTCGGAAAGCCCTACAATCTGTGCGATCTTCTTCGGGCTGCAATCATTCAGCTGTGCCAGGATCCGGATCTGCCCTGCCGGATCTGCGGCTTCCTTGTAGCTGCGCACAATTTCTGTTTCTGTCATCTGCATGCATTACCCTCCCAATAGTTCCCGTTCCAGGGCGTCAAAATCATAATCTCTCTGCATGAATTGATTAAACTGGCCACCCGTTTTCCTTTCCGGCTTTTTGTATTTCCCCGGAAGATAATCCATAAAAGCACCTTTCCCTAAGAAGTTTTCAGGATTAAGGATATACCTTTCTTCTGTCCCCAGGATCCTTACAGCTTCAGCATAATTACAGGCCGCTGCCTCAACATCCTTCTCTTCAAGGCTGCTATCTTCAAACAAGATCTGCCTGTAAGCCTCTTCTGCTTTCAAGATATTTCTCTTCTTTGGATAGACTTCCCAGAAGCTGTTAAATCCTGTGGGGGATATAGGGGGTATATATTCTTTACTCTTCTCTTCTTTACTCTTCTCTTCTTTACTCTGTGCATTTCCGACACCGGAAATGGAATTTCTTCCAGAATAAATTGAATTGATTACCACATTCTTCCTATTTATAGGTACACTAATTAAAAGGTACTCTTTTTTCAGCTCTACTTTTTCACGCTTGGATGTGGCGTTTAGGTACCTTTTTTGTATTCCTGACGATGTAAGAATACGATACCTGTCGAAAAGTTCTTTTGAAAAAATGTCCCTGCGGATTGAAGCTGCTATGACTTTATTTATTAAGTTATCTGGGTAGTCGGATAAAGAAGTATCAACCGCAGTACCAAACCGCCCTTTAGGATCGGATAAAGAAACCTTTCCAGTCGCAATACCAAATCCTTTACCACCGCCGCTAAGGGAAATACCTAATTGCATCGCCCAAAGAAGCGAAATATCGGGTGTCCATTCACAATAATAACCATAGCCAGAATATATACTTTGATATAGCTTTACGATTATTGCAAAACCCTTTAATCCAAATTCAGCTTCAATCAATTTAATTTTGTCGTCCATGTGGCAATCCAATTCAAAGTAATCAAGTCCTACTTTGTTTTGTCTGCCTGCCACCTTCCACAATCCTCCCTCTCTTGTAGTCCTCATAAAGTGCCTGTGCTGGCTTCAAATCTTCGGAAAGTTCCTTTATCCTGCTTTTCATTTGCCTGATAAATCTCTGCAAATCAAGCATTTCCTTATGCGTAGGTCTGTAGTAACCGTTCCCATCAGAAAGATTTAAAATCACATAATCTTTTCTTTCCCTGTTAAGCAGGTTTCTCATGGCCCGATCTTTGTCCTTGGCTTTCTTATCCACAAGCCCACGCTCCACACACAGCGCAACAAGCATCTTCCGAGATATGGCATTTTCACGTCCTACCGGGATCAGATCCGCTATTGTTATTTCCTGCGGCTCACCATGCGCCTTTGGCACATAGATGCAATATCTTTGATTTCCCAAAGTTCTCCTTTCTCCTCCTGCCCTGTCAGACAGGAGGCTTTATGGCATATCCGTGATGTGTGCCGTTGCTGTTACCAGATTTACAGTTTCTTTTGACCATTCCGGTGACATCACCGCTATGGTGCAGGTGTTTCAACCACATTTACGAAATCACAATGAACTGATCCTGATAGCCTTCCAGCTCGAATTCAAGGTATTCCTTGATACTCTTCATTGCAGCATTTTTCCATGCACCACCATCAGCTTCAAACAGTGCACAAGTGATGCCCCGGTCTTCTCTCATGCGGAAGATGAAATCAGATACTGGCTGCGCAACCTCTGTGAATGTACGGTACGGTCTGAGCTTCACAGGATTAGGCACAACAGCATCCGTCTTTGATGCAATGCCCTGCCTTACGGTAGCCTTTTGCGTCACACCATCATCACCATATTCAGCAATACTTCCATGTTCAACAGTACCTGCAAACTTCAGTAACAGCGCCTTATCTGTGGCCTGATCATCCATAAACTTTGCCTGCACACTGATACAGAAGCTTTCGTGATCAACAAAACGCTCGTAGCTGAAAGAAGGAACTAAAGCTTTCACCTTGACAATATACTCACGTTCTCTGTTATCATTCAGCTGAGAAAACAGCCTTACCTCTTCAGGACTTACAACCTGAACGATCATCTTCTCAGCCATAACGTCAACGTGCGCTTTGATATAGTCCACAAGGCTTGACAGCGTATTCATTTCAACGGCCACAGCCTTGGGAATATACTTGTTCACCAGATACAATTCCTTATCCGAATATGTATCACCATGAATAGTATGTTCCTGCGCTTCTCCAAGACCTACAAGATACTGTAATGCTTCTTTAATCATGTTTATCACCCTTTTCTGCTTATAAAGCAGCCTTTCTCAAATCAACCACATTATTTACCGGCTTGATAACTTCTCCGGTTTCTGTATCAACCACATCATCGTCAATCTTCTGAACCTTCGCCGGTTCAGCTGCAGTTTCGTAGTCTTTCAGACTCATCTGCCCCTTGATCTGTTTTCCATACTCTTCTGCATAAAGTTCCCCAGTCTTCAGATCCTTTCCTATACTGAATGAAGTCTTCATGCCGGCCTGCGGTGCCAATTTCTCTGATACATCTACCATTACAGAAACATCATCCCTCGCCTCATTCTGGACAAATGACATCTTGATCGTGATACCCCTCTTCACCTTGAAAGAAGTATTCTGATCCTGAAGGTTCTCAATAACCTTCTCAAATGCCTTGCTGAACTTCTCCTGAAGTGCACCACCAACCAGATCCTTTAAATCAATATTGTTCATAAATTTACATAACCTCTCTTCCTATGGTAACAAGCCACTCACAGTTATTCTTCCGGTGAAATACTGCAGGTTTTTCATTTTCCCTGGCATCCCTGACGGCTTGTGAAATTGCATCATATATTTCAAGCCGCTCTCTGCGCTTAACCTCGATATGTATTCCCGGAAGCCCGACCACATCAGCATCACCATTTGCACCGGAATACTGTTGCCCTCTCCTACAGGGATAGCCATATTCTCTTAAAATTCCTGCAAGCTCTCTTTCCCCTCTTGCTCCCTTGCTTCTACTGTTCATAGATAACTCCGTCCAAATTCATTAATAAACTGATCTCTTGTACCGTAATGCGCTTCAAAATATTTTTGTGCCAGCTGCTTTAGTTGGAGATCAAGACCTTCATTCGGTACTGCATGAACGCTATAATTACTCATGTTGTGATACCGGGGTTCCAGCGCAACCACAAATCCATACCTCTCACACTTCTTCCTGCGCCCATTCCCGGGGAATACATGGTGTATGGCCACGTTGGTACTTCCTGTCACAAAACAGGTGCTTAAATCGCCCTGTAGAACGCTGAAAAGCTTCACACGCCCCACCTCTCTTTCATTGCCTGTAGTTCTGCAGGTGGAAGTGTTTCTATCCCCAGATCCTTTGCTCCAGATACTGTTCCATCAATTAAGCGACTCATTTCTTTGGTGTCATACTCACTTGATCCTTTCAGAAGTATATAGGAACGATAAACGATACCATCAGCGCCAACCATTGTATGATCTGTAGGCTTTAAATGCACCGTTTCACTCTCTAGCGCCTTATTCTCTGCCTCTTTCGTGTCTGGCAGCATAATTTGTACCAACTTACTATCAAAATGATCTACCTGACCGTATTCCCGGAGCATCATATTATGTTGAAAATTATTTGTTACATGATTTCTATCTGCAATCATAGTTACCAGTTTCCAGTAATAAGCGTTTGCATCAAGAGATCTCTTTGCCCGGTACTTCTTCATTTCTACCATCAGATCATCCAGGGAGCTTACCGTCTGTAATTCCTGTTCCGACACTTCGGTAAGGGACAGGGTAATCAATATCCCCCTTGTCAGAATGTCCCGGGATATTTGAGTGATCTTTCCTCTGCACTGCATATCACTCACCATACTTTTCATTAAGCGCTCTAAGCATTTGCCCCGCTTCGTCTGCCGTAAGTGTTTCCCATGTTTTTCCTTCTCTTGCAATCCAATACTCTACATCTACGTTATATTTCTTGCACATATCCTTAAGCGTCTTTATTTGAGCAGTAGTTGGAGAAGCATTTTCCTGCGGAATGCCTGAAGCAAACGGTTTCATCTCCTCTTTCAGCCATAGATCAAAGCCAAGTCCTGTATGTATGGCAACACACTTAACAAAGGATCGACACATACTGTTCCAAACTCTCTGCTGGCTCATGGAATTGTCCTTTACTGGATTAGACCCATTCATAACAGGTGACTGCATCTCATATTCCTTATCATCAATAACAACCTTAATGCGTGTCTCATAACAGCGGTTTGCAATTTTATTTTTGTCCTCAAAAGGTACCTCTGTCATCCTGAGAGATGTTCCTGTCTTTTCGTCCGGTATCGGTACCCAATACACTTCTTTCGCTCCGTGCTCATGCAATAAAGCAATGCATTTTGCCCAATTAAGATACAGCAGCCCATCTCTTTCCTCACAATAGGGCTTAACATCTATTTTCCGCATTTCTTCATAGCTTTTTAACATCTTCTTCCTCCTCTATCCAGTTCCCAGAATAGAACCATTTCACAAGCTCATTCCTGAATTCTGCCAGTTCTTCCGGATTGGTTTTACCATATCGGATGCCAGTAAAGTAGTTACAGAAATCCTGCATGTCCGCCGGATCCGTAGTGCAGCGCTCCATTGCATACATAAAAGCATCTGACTGGCGAACTTTCTTTCCATTTTCAGGCCCTATGCCAACATAAACGATCTCTTTTCCTGGCATTACCTTATACCCTCCAAGTCTAATTCCATCTGGTAGCACGGGCTGTTCATGATCCTTACAACTGTTCTGGATCTTTCCTGTCGCTGCCTTTCTGCTTCCAGGCAGTCCAGGCATACACCATTTACAAGATCACCGGGATCACATCTTCCGTGACACCACCTACATATAAGCTGTCTCATCATATTTTCTCCACGCGGGCGGTTACGATTATATTCACCCCATACACACGCTCAGGCACACCCGTTAAATCTACAAATCCAGGATGATTTCTTAATCCCTTTGCCTGGGTTTCAAGCACATATACAACAGCCGGAAGGTCTGCATCTTCCATTTCACCAATTGCCTCTGCAACTTTATTCATCAGGTTCTGCAGGTGTTCAGGTGTTTTGATATACTTTTCATAAAACCCGTCCACCACTTCTTTTACACCTTTATATTTTTCCATTGCTTTTTCCTTTCCCCTGCCTTAAAATAGAGGCAGGCATATAAATATGGTTATTTGTTGCTGCAATAGTCCCGGCTCGCCAAAGTCTCGGGGCTATTTTCTTTTTCTTCTTTCTGCCAGGTTCCGTTGATCAGGCCCTGCTCTTCAAACCAGAAATACATATCTTATCCCTCCGCATCTACAAGCTGCACATACACCTTGCCACCGGTCTGCTCCATCCATTCCTGGCACTCTTCCAGGGTTGGAAAATACATATCGATCACTTTCCCTGCCTCAATGCTTCCAACACCGTCCCCGTCAGCATCACCGCCAAAGCCGGTATCAAGGCATTCCCAATACCCAAGCAGATCTCCGATACTCCCATCCGGGTTGTACGCATATACAACGGCTGTCAGTCCCATCCACTCCCGCTTGACTGCGCATATTCCACGCCGGACCGGTACGCCGCTGGCTGTGATCTCACCGTGATGGTAAGCGGTAGTGTACATCTTAAACGGCTCTCCTTCGTCTGCCTTTGCGGAAAGCACTGTAAGCAGCAGGATCCCTATCACAAACAGGCAGGAAATCACTCTTTTTACCATTGTTCCTTGTCCTCCTTTCTTCCAAGATCATCAGCCCTGCACCAATGGCAAATGCTACTACTGCGCTTACCGGGCTTGTCCCTGTTTCGATCGCTCCTGCAATCCCGCCGATCCCGATCACCGTGACGGTGTAGGCAATCATGCCGATTACTTTTGATCTCATATCACCAGTCCTTTCATAAATCTTTCCAGATGTGGCCGCCAGATTGTATAATTGCCTTTGGTGTTGCCGTCCTTTACATCCGCAATGCCGATATGTATAAGTCCATGCCGCATCCAGCTCCGAAGCGTGTCCGGTGATACTCCCAGTAATGGAGCAACCTCTTCTGGGGTTAATGTTTCCATTTTTTCTAAATCTGCTATACCAGCCATCCTATTCACCTTCCTTTCGATTTTGGCTACTGTTTATAGTTTCTGATCTGATTTGGTACTCTTTTTTCACTGTTCCATTGTTTTTCCCGATATTTCCTTTCTTTTCGCTTACAATTTCACTACAGGCTGTTGCCGCAGCCGAGTACAAAAGAGAGGAGGATGCACATATGCAACAAATTCATACGGGAAAATGCCCCATAGTTAATGAAGAGTGCTCCATCACTGTTAACTACATTTTTGTTCCCATCCTTGGAACTACCACTCGGAATTACAAAAAATCCATTTTTGAATGTTCAAACGAGGATTGCCCTGATCCTAACCATTGCCCTATTTATGCGAATGCGCCTGATAGCGTAATTGGATAGCCACATTTGAATGGTCGAATATTGGTCTCATTTTGGTGTACCATCCCATGTTGCATTTATCCACATGAATGCAAGTGGCGCATGGTGCACCGAAATCTGCTGTCTTTTCTTCATGACATTGTTGCAAGAATGCATTCATATGTTGTGTTACACAGTCTGCCGTTTCTTGCGAGATTTCAACCTTATTCATCACTTTTCCTCCTTTCCCGCCCCTAATTTAAAAATCAGCTCGGAATATGAAAAAACTTCTTTGCAGCCTTTTCGCTATACTTAGATATGGTTTCTTTATCCGGTGTCATACCCATATCTTTGATGTATAGTGAAAGGGCATCCATCGTCATTTTCATTGCACAAATGACTGCCAGCAACACTATAATGCAAATTACCAATAATAGCTTCACTTCCTATATCTCCTTTCTTGACCCCGCCTTTCATTTCCAATAAAAACAACCTCGGTTAATTATCATCAGGCACACACACAACCTTGCAGTTCTTCTCTTCGATAATGTCTTTATCCGTAATGCTGGCAAGCAATCCACCATCTGCATCCGTAATAAGAATTTCTGAATATTCCTTATCTCCGATCTTCACTTTATCCCTCCTTTCTGCACAACTCATTAACATCTTTTCGTGTCTTTTTAAGACACTTTTGATGTAAAAAAAATATCCACTACATCACTGTCTGTGAGATTATATTTTCTTCTTATCGCAGCAATCTCACCCTGCGTAAACTCAGCCCCATTAGTTTCATTTAATTTAGCTGAGAACGTACTTCTAGCAATACCTAAGTAGTTGGATAACACTGTTCCGGTATCACCATGCAGCTTCATTACTGATTCCAGTTTGTTTTTATTCACCGTTATCACCGCCTTTCTTGTGTCTTTTTAAGACACATTAAATTTATCACATATATTTCATATAGTCAATATCTTTTTTTGAATTTCAAGACACTTTTTTGCTTTTTTCTTGCATGTTCATTAAAAATGTAGTATTATTAAGACACTAAATTAAAAGTGAGGTGTTCACTATGGAAATGGGTGATAGAATAAAGGAACGGCGACAGGCGCTACACTACACTCAAGAGCAACTCGCCGAAAAACTTGGACTGCAAAAATCGGCTATTGCAAAATATGAAAACGGTAGAGTCGAAAACATAAAACGATCTGTTATATCCAAGATGGCCGAGGTGCTGGAGTGTTCGCCCTGCTACATTTTAGGTTTTACTGACACCCTCGAAACTGAATACATCGAGAAAGACGATTATAAAACACTAAAAATAATTCTCCAGAAATTTGGTTATGACCTACAGCCATATAATTTATCTGGCACATATACGCTACAGCACAATAAACAAAAGGAGTTTATAATCATCCTTTCTACAGATGATCTTAACACCATGCTTTACGATATAAGTGATTATATCAGCGTAATGATAAGCAAAAGAGTCGAAGAAATGATCAATAAGGTTAGAGCAACTAGTCCTATTGAAAAGTTTCCAGTCGAAAATAGCATTAAAGCAGCTCATAATGATTTTGAAGATGATCCCGAAGAGCAGGAAAAGATGAAATCTGATCTCGATATGCTTAAAAGACCAGAATAACGGACTGTATAACTGATATGATGTAAAAGGGTGATGGAATTGATATATGATAAACTTTTAGAAGAAGCAGATAGCGAAAATCTATATGTTATCGAAAATGCAAACTTTCAGTCTCAAGCAAGTGGTCTCATTAATAATGATGTTATTGGCATAAACAAAAATGTCCGTTCTTATGCTAAAAGAAACTGCATACTGGCCGAAGAGATCGGACATTACAAAACCACGGTGGGTAACATTATTGACCAATCCTCTGCCGCAAATAGAAAGCAGGAATTAAAAGCCCGGATGTGGGCGTATAACCGTTTGATAGGATTACGGGGCATTATCTCCTGCTATCAAGCCGGGTGTAACAATGTTTATGAGATGGCAGAATATCTCGATATCGCAGAGCAGTTTCTGACGGATGCTTTAGAACGTTATAAAAGTAAATATGGTGAACATGTGCAGGTAGATAACTATGTGATCTATTTTGTTCCTACGCTCGCCGTATTTCAAATTTTATAAGTGTGTGGGGGGAAAATTACATGAATTGTCCTAAATGCAATGGCTACATGAGTTATACCAAGAAGGGCTGGTATTGTAAAAAATGCCAAGCTTATGCTACTCCTGTTGCTACTTCTGTCATTACTTCCAGTTCATTAAACGCAAATGTTAAAAAGAAATCTGGTGGCACTGTTAAGATTATAGTATCGTTCATACTCTTATTTTTTGATATTGGATTTTTATTAAATTTTCGATCCTATAACCAATATAATAAGTTGTTCACGGTTATGTTTATTCTACTATCTGTTACTCTCATTATCAGATGGATCTACTGCGCTTTTAAGGTAAGTGAGATGAAAGAAGTATTGAAAGCACTTTATAACAATCATACCATTTCAGCAATAAAAGCAGAAAATAAAAAACTTAAAACTTTGCTGTCACCAGAATTACAAAATGCATCTAATTTGATAGATATGAGCATAAAGCTCCAAAAAAATATAGACGACCTGCAAAACCTTTTATCTCAAAAGCAGTCCGAGTTGCAAGTTGTAGATGACGAAATCGCACAGAAAAAGACTGAATTAGTAGTCATGGATGATGAAATATTAGTCCAGGAATTTGGTCTCTATAAGCCTACATATGATTTTGCATCAGCCCTTGATTATAAAGAGAAATTAGCTGATGTACGTCAGGAGCAAAAAGATTTAATAAGAGAGAAAATTGCTGTATCTGGTGTTACGGATTGGCTAGTAAATGGAAATAAATCACAAGGTCGCAAAATGGTGTCTGACACCAAAAAACTTTTGTTAAGGGCATTTAATACTGAGTGTGATGACATTATATCTAAAGTTAAGTATACAAATTTTGATACCTCCCTTGACAGAATATATCGGTCTGCAGATACTATTTCAAGACTTGGATCCGTAATGAATATTAGTATCACTCATCGGTACCTGGAACTCAAAGTTAAGGAATTACGCCTTGCATTTGAATACCAACAAAAGAAGCAACAGGAAAAAGAAGAGGATAAAGCTGCCAGAGCAGAGCAACGAGAACAGGCTAAAGTCCAAAAAGAATTGGAAGAGCAACAACGAAAAATTGAGAAAGAGCAAGTACATTATCAAACTGCATACGAAAAAATACTAACACAAATATCCTCCAATCCTTCCAATGAAGATTTGCTACAAAAGAAAAATGAGCTAGAAAATAAATTATCTGATATAGATCGTGCTCTTGCTGATATTGATTACAGACAAGCAAATATGCGCGCTGGCTATGTGTATATAATTTCAAATGTTGGATCTTTTGGTGAGAATATCTACAAAATAGGTATGACACGCCGACTTGATCCTCAGGAGCGAGTTGATGAGTTAGGGGATGCCTCTGTTCCATTTAAATTCGATGTTCATGCTATGATCTTTTCCGATGATGCACCAGCGTTAGAGGCTGCCCTTCACAGGGCGTTTGAAGATCGCAAGTTAAATATGGTAAACCAAAGACGTGAATTTTTCAATGTCACTTTAGATGAGATAAAAGAAGTAGTACGGAAAAATTTTGATAAAACTGTTGAATTTGTAGATGTACCAGACGCTGAACAATTTCGTATTAGCCAAAAAATGAAACATTCAAACTAAAAAACCGCCCCTGCGCCAACAGGAGCGGAATTTGGAACCACATCGGGAAACCCGATACGATCCACCTTAGACAAGTGAATTGTATCATCTTCCCGGTGAAATTACAAGCACCGGGCATTTTTATGCCCGAAAGGAGGATGATGCTATGAAAAATCCACCCGGATATGGAAGCATTGTAGACCTTGGAAAAGGCCGGCGGCGCCCTATTGCCGTCCGTGTACCAAACGGAAAGAAATTTAACAAACAGGGGAAAGAGATTATTGATTACAAATATCTCGGTTATTTTGAACGTACTAAGCAAGGGAAGCAAGAGGCTCAAATCATGCTTGCAAATTACAACGCAGGAATTTCAATCGAGATTACGCCCTCAGGAGCCTGCCCTACATTCGGTGAACTTTCTGATATATGGCTTGCCCGTCACCTGGACAATGTCAGGATCCGAAAGGGTGAAGTGTCAGCGCAGCTGGAACAATCTTACCGTGCGGCCATCAAGCGCTGCTCCCCTATCCACGGTAAGGCTATAGATCACATCCGCTACCAGGACATACAGGATATTGCGGATCAGTCTAAGAGCATGTCTGCCTCAACGATAACCAATCTCAAAACTGCACTGCATGGCATTTTTGACCTTGCCCGTAAGCAAAAATATATCGAAACCAATTTTATAGATGATGTGGAATTTCTGTACAGGAAAAGCTTCCGTGGCATTCATGGAGCCTTTACCCGTGAAGAAGTTGATGCTCTATGGAAACGCTCACAGGATCACAATATCCAAATAGTGCTTATAATGATATATACTGGTATGCGTATTGAGGAAATCATGCGGATTAAAAAGGCAGATGTACATATGGACAAAAAATATATGACCGGTGGTGTTAAAACTGCCGCTGGGAAGAGCCGTACAATCCCCCTTGCGGATAAAATCTATTCCTATGTCCAAGAACTCATGAAATCATCCGGAGATTATCTTCTTGACCATAACGGACATAGATACTCTCGCTCTGGCTTTTTGAATTTTATTTGGGCTCCTGCCATGCAGATCATCCAGGCTGATCATCTACCGCATGATACAAGATATACTTGTGCATCTATGATGGATCGTGCCGGTGTTAATGAGAATGCCAAGCGAACAATCCTGGGACATGTTAAGGATGGTGTAACCAATAAAGTGTATGTGCAAAAAGACCTTCAGGATTTGCTTGATGCAATCAATATGATATAAAAAATCTGTATACTTTGCGTATACTTGCATTAAAAATGTACTCTCTCATACCCCCAGAAAAGCCCGAAAATGCGTTGTTATTGGTATATTAAATTGCAAATCCTTAACAACATC